>OHBJ01002779.1_pt1 | contig 11702 bp, 8 predicted proteins | sample 1577241 | NCBI WGS metagenome assembly OHBJ01 (sample SAMEA3541594, study PRJEB24748) | human gut metagenome | biome: human gut; feature: human-associated habitat; material: faeces | place: China | collected 2012
TCGCGAACTGCGCGGACTGCGCGAGCATATCACAAGCGGAACCAAACAAGACACCATAATACAGATGGAGCCGACAGACCTCGTCTATTCGAAAGGTCAGCAGGAGACATTCACCAACCCCGAATTGAAGGAGTATATCGGCAAGCAGCGCAACCGCGGCAACGGCAACGTAGTGCAGTACGAAGTGGAATACCACAAGCGAATAGCCTCGTCATTCGCTTCGTTCATCCTCACGACAATCGGTCTCTCGCTGTCTTCGCGCAAACGTAAAGGTGGCATGGGTATGTATCTCGGTATGGGTCTCGCCCTGAGTTTCGGATACATCATGCTGCAGACCGTATCGTCTACCTTCGCCATCAACGCCAATACGCCACCGATACTGGCGGCGTGGATACCGAACATCATCTTTGCTATCGTAGCATACTTCTGCTATAGAAAAGCACCAAACTAATAATAATATAAATAATAACACAATATGTATTTCGACGAAACACAACTCAACGACAATGTGCTCGACGCATTATATGACATGCGCTTTGACCAGTGCACACCTATTCAAGAGAAATGTATACCGCCAATACTCGAAGGCCGCGACCTTCTTGGCGTAGCACAGACCGGAACAGGAAAGACAGCAGCTTATCTGCTCCCTATACTCTCTAAACTCGACGATGGCGGCTATCCGCACGATGCCATCAACTGCGTAATCATGAGTCCAACACGCGAACTCGCACAACAGATTGATCAAGCTATGCAGGGCTTCGGCTACTATCTCAACGGCGTAAGCAGCGTGGCTGTGTACGGCGGCAACGACGGCAACCGCTACGACCAAGAGCTGAAAAGCTTCCAGATGGGTGCCGATGTGGTTATCGCCACACCGGGACGCCTTATCAGCCACATCTCTCTCGGCTCTGCCGACCTGAGCAAGGTGAGTTTCTTCGTTCTCGACGAGGCAGATCGCATGCTCGACATGGGATTCTCTGAGGACATCAAGATGATTGCAAGCAAACTGCCTGCTACTTGTCAAACCATCATGTTCTCGGCTACTATGCCCGAAAAGATCGAAGAACTGGCAAAGAGTCTGCTAAAGAACCCCGTGGAAGTGAAGATTGCTGTGAGCAAACCTGCAGAGAAAATCAAGCAGAGCGCATACGTATGCTACGAAACACAGAAGATAGGCATCGTAAAGGACCTCTTCCGTAAAGGCGACCTCAATCGCGTAATCATCTTCTCTGGCAAGAAGCAGAAGGTGAAGGCTATCAACCGCACTCTGCAGCAGATGAAAATCAACTCAGGCGAGATGCACTCAGACCTCGAGCAGGCTGAGCGCGACGAGATTCTCTACAAGTTCAAGACCGGACAAATCGACGTGCTCGTGGCTACTGATATCGTGGCTCGCGGCATTGACATCGATGACATCGCAATGGTTATCAACTTCGACGTACCGCACGACCCGGAGGACTATGTCCACCGCATCGGTCGTACGGCACGTGCACAGCGCGACGGCGTTGCCATCACATTCGTAAGCGAAGACGAAATCAGCAGCTTCAAACAGATTGAAAAGTTTCTCGGACGTGTCGTAGACAAGAACGAACTGCCGGAAGGTCTCGGCGAGACTCCTGACTACAACGCTCCTCGATCAAGAGGCAGAGGCGGAAAGGGACGCGACGAGAAGCGCCCAAGAAACGGTTCTAAGTCAAACCGCTCACAAGGCGACAACAAGCGCCGCGACAACAACAGAAAAAAGAACGGCGCCAACGATCAAAACAACGGCGAGAAGCCTGCTACAGAAGCTCAGCAGACTGATAACGCTCAGGAGAACGTAGCCGCTACTACAAATCCCGACAACACGCAGACAGCTCCGCAGAAGAAGCGCAGACGCAAACCTAACCGCAAGCCTGCCAACGCTGAAGCTAACAACGTTCAGCAAACAGAAAAGGACGCTAAGGACAGCAACGAGAACAAAGGCGACAACGCAAAGAAACGCAACGAGCGCCCTGCTCGTAATAATGAGCGCCAAAATCGTGACGGAGAGCGCCCTGCTCGTGACGGCGAACAGCCAAAACGCAACAATCAGCAGCGCCGTCAGCGCAAAGATAACGCTTCACGCCGTTCAAACCAGAACCGCAAGCAGGATAGAAAGGATAATGCACAAAGCGCAAATGCAAAATCCACACCGAATGTACCGGCAGTAAAACAGCCAACAACACTCACAACTATCCTCAAAAAGCCCTTAAGCTGGATAAAATCGCTCGGGAAGAAAAAAAATTAAAGAAAATAGCAAAAAAGGTACGCAAATATTTTGGAGTTTCAAAATAAATGCGTACCTTTGCACTCGCAATTAAGGAACAACACTTAATGCTTAATAAAAGAAGGCTCCGTAGCTCAACTGAATAGAGCATCTGACTACGGATCAGAAGGTTGCAGGTTTGAATCCTGCCGGAGTCACAAAAGAGGATATTACATTACGTAATGTCCTCTTTTTTTTGTGTCTTTTTGTTCGTAATGCTTTATTTTATTCGTACATTCGTGAAAGATTCAAGACGCCACGACTTGATTGTATCATCGGTCTTTTTGTAACCTACAATGATTTTGTTACACTTTATCATCGTGCTCCGAACGCAAACGGATTGGATTTCGAACGCGAACCGATTGGATGGCGAACGCAAACCGATTGGACGGCGGACGCGAACCGATTGGACGACGGACGCAAACCGATTGGACGGCGGACGCGAACGGTACAAACCTGCAACTATTTACCTACAATATAATCGTGAATCTTCTTAACGGCGATATGGTAGCTGGCCTTCAATGCGCCTTCTGACGTGTTCAGAAGATGGCTCATGTCGGAATACTTCATCTCTTCAAAATAGCGAAGGTTGAAGACTATGCGCTGCACGTCGGGCAACGTGGCGATGGCTTCCTGAAGAAGGGCTTGCGTGGCATCGCCGTCGAAGTATTCGTCGGCAATGAAGCGCGAGCCTACCCCATCGCTAAGGTCGGTATCGTAAGCAACAAAATCGCGCTTACGACGCAGAAAATCGAGCGACTCATTGATGGCAATGCGATAGAGCCAAGTATATATATTCGAGCGCTCCTGAAACTGTTCAAGGTTGTTCCATGCCTTGACGAAGACATTCTGCATCACATCGTTGGCGTCGTCGTGGTTGAGCACAATACGGCGTATCGTCCAATATAGTTTCTCACTATATCGGACGACGATATCTGAAAACAGTTTGTTCTTCTCAGCACTTTCCATTTGCCTTGAACCCCTTTATTAAAGATACTTCTGTATATTCTCGTATATTATTCCGTCGAAACCGTATATATCCTCATGCCTTACAAGGTTGCCGGCGGCGTCGGGATAGAGTGTATAGTAAGTGATGTATACCGGCACCAGCGGATCTACCTTAAGGCTACGTACCATCTCCGAACGTTTTGGACGTTCGTCTGTCGTTTCGTATTCTCTCGGCCGTTCACTGAAATCGGCTGCCATAGAGTATTTAATCTTCTCCATCAACGCCTCATCTTTGTCCTTGAGCATAAAGACAGCCAGATCGTATGGTTTCTCTACACGTATGCAGCCATGCGAGACCATGCGGTTCGTACGGACGAAGACGCCTGGCGAAGAGGTGTCGTGCATGTATATGCTGTAATCGTTGTCGAATCGGAATATCAACCTGCCGAGCGCATTGCCGCGTCCGCCCCACTGCACAACGGAATAGTTGGCGCTGAGGAGCATCTCACGCGTCACGTTCTCGGGTTCTACAATCTTTCCGGTGCTGCGCTCACGCACGAAGTAGTTGTGACGGTCGAAATAGGCATGGTCGCCTACATGATGCACAATGCTCGTCTTTATGATGCTCTTCGGGATTATCCATTGGGGGTTGAAATCCATTCGCTTTATCTTGCTGTGGAGCAGCGGTGTCTTCGTCTTAAACGTTCCTACCGCCACCTTCATCACGAGGCATTCGTCGCCGTCGTGGGCATAGAGATGCAAAGCCGGCACATTAACAACCACATACTTCTTGTGCAACTGCGGATAATCGCCGTCGTTCTCCCAACGGCAACGCTCCATATTGCAGAGCAGCAGTCGGCGATAAGCCTTGTCGTTAGTCTTGTTGAGTTCGGCTACGTATTTGTTGTACAGCGGGTTGTGAGGCTTCGATTTGGCAAGAAAGTCGGTAAACTTCTCGCCATCGCCCTTTATCACGCTGCAAGCCGTGGCAAGATAGTTGCTGCCAGGCAGACTGGTATTCCAGCCGTACAGCGATCGGTAGGACACATGAATGGTGTCGTCGTTGCACTTGTCGAGGCGGTTAAAAGCTTGGAAAGGATTCATGAAACCGAAACGCTGTCCTTCGGTATAGCGCAGGAAAGCCTTTGTAAGGTAGTACTCCAAACGGGCGAACACTTTATCGGCTGTATTTCTTGACGATTCAAGTGAGTCGAAATCGAGAACACGCACGCGCTGCAGGTCTTCCTTCAGCATCGAGTAGTAGAACTTCTCGCGCGAAAAGCCGAAAGAATCGACACGCTGTATGAACGTGAGCAGCGTATCGGCGTTTGAGGATACGCCGTCGCGCGTAATCCACAACATATCCATATCCTTCCTATAATGTCGGCGGGCATGAATATCGGCTATGCTGTTGGTCGTGTCCGACCCCATCAACGCGCGTATATTAGAAAACACATTGTCTGCAGAGACGTCGTATCCGGCTGTACGCAACGAATCGAAATCGTTTAAGGATACGCACACAAAATCTTCTTTCTTATGGCATGAGCAAAAAACAAAGACCATAAGAAAGAAGAACAAAGAGAACTTGCTGATATTCAAATTCGATGTTGACAAAACTTGTTACTTAATAACAATTTTACGTGCTATCTTGCCAACCTTAATAATGTAAATCCCTTTTGGCAAGTTCAAATCAAATCGTTTGTCCTGACTATCAATCTTTACAGACATAATAGGAGCGCCACCGGCAAGATTGTAGACACTCATGGTCATGCCACAAGCCTCTGTAATGCGCACGACATTGTCCTCGATTGAGATAACGGGCTTTTGCACGTTGTCAATGAGTTCTATCTCGGGCATACAATCTGCCTTTGCAAAACTGGGAGCACCCATCATGAAAATAGCAAGTAATATAACGAGTAGATATTTTGTCATAAACTTTCGTTTTAAAAGTGATAATTTGTTTCTGCAAAGATACAAAAACTTTTAATACGACAATAAAAATAGTGTAAAAAAACTGATTCATTCAGATTTTTTACACTATTTATAGGGTTTATTGCATCACAAATGTCAATGTTCCGCCTTGCATGATGTCATTATGCGAAATATCGGTTCCGCGAAGCGGCTTGCCGTTGAGCAGCACTTCCTTTACAAGATACTTCTCGGGCGAATAGCCTTCTGTCACAATCTTGAACGTATTGCCGTTCTCCAAGTGTATCGTTGCGTTGCGGAAAAGCGGCGAACCGACCTCATATTGGCAGCTGACGGGATTCAACGGATAGAAGCCCAATGCGCTGAACACATACCAGGCTGAAGTCTGTCCGCAGTCTTCGTTTCCGCACAGACCGGCTGGCGTGTCGTTGTAGAGTTCGTTAAGTATCTGGCGCACATACTTCTGGGTCTTGTGCGGCTGACCAATCTTGTTGAAGATGTAGGCAGCGTGATGGCTCGGCTCGTTACCATGCGCATACTGACCGATCATACCTGTGCTGAACAGCGGCAGTTCGGCATTTGCAGCAGGCGTATAAGTGAAGAAACTGTCGAGTTTCTCGGCAAAGCGCTTCTTGCCTACGAGCTTTTCGAGTCCTTTTATATCGTGCTGCACCGACCACATATAGTGCCAGCCGTTGCTCTCGCAGATGTGCGCTGTATATTCATCAGGCGAGTAAGCCGGCTGGAAACTGCCGTCGGAATGGCGCGGCTGCATGAACGTAGAACCCTTGCAATACACATTGCGATAGTTCTTGGCGCGCTTGCTGAACTCTTTATAGACGTCGGTCTTGTTCATCGACTTGGCAAGCGCAGCGATGCAAGCGTCGTCGTAGGCATACTCAAGCGTACGCGAAAGCGACCAGTCGTCACCAAGTGTAGGTTCCTTCACATCGTAAGGCACATAGCCCAGCTTCTTGTAGAGTCCGATGCCTCTATAGTCGTCAAGGTTGGCTGTTTTGACGCACTCTGCGAGCGCCTCCTCCTTATTGATATTAGGCACGCCCTTCAGAATAGCCTCAGCAATGACAGAGGCTGCATGGTAACCAATCATCATATCGGTCTCCGACGACCACATGTTCCATATCGGCAGGCGTCCGTTCTCCTTGCTGAACGCAATGAGCGAATTGACCATCTCGCCTGCTCTTGCTGGCATGATGATATCGTAAAGCGGATGTGCAGCGCGGTAGGTATCCCACAACGAGCATGTCTCGTAGTTGTTCCAACCATCGGCTTTGTGCAACTTGCGGTCGGCACCGAGATAAGTGCCGTCTACGTCGCAGAGCAACGTAGGTGCAGACATAGCATGATAGAGCGAAGTGTAGAATACTGTCTCCTGCGACTTTGACGCACCTTCTATCTCTATTCTGCCCAACTCCTTGTTCCAAAGCGTTTCAGCCTTTCGTCTTACGGCGTCAAAATCGTCGGTCTTAGCTTCAGTCTGAAGATTCTTCTGCGCGCCTTCAAGACTCGTAGGCGACAAGGCTGTTGTAACAACCAACTTGTCGAAACCCTCTGTAGCAAACTTAAAGCGAGCGATACAGCCTACCCCATTCGGATTGTTCTGCAGTTTCTTGCTCTCAATCTCTACAGACTTGATCGGCTGCGAAAAACGTGTTCTGAACCAAACGCGCTGATTGCGTGCCCAACCATCCGAATAGCGATAGCCTTCGATTGTGAACGAATCGACAACGTTTATCTTGCTGTCAACCGTAGCATCCCAGTTCATAGCCTTGTTCAAATCGAGTATAACCATACGCTCCTTGCCGTCATTAGGGAAAGTGTAGCGCTGTACGCCGCAACGCGGAGTTGCTGTAAGCTCTACATTTATGTCATAGTCGGTAAGGCGCACCTGATAATAGCCTGCGTGTGCCGTTTCGTCCTTGTGAGTGAAACGCGAGTGTATGCCCAACGGCTCTTCCGCCTCATTATACGGCAACGTCACCGGCAGAAACGAAATGTCATACAAATCGCCGGCACCCGTTCCCAACAAGTGGGTGTGGCTGAAGCCTGCAATAGTGCTGTCCGGATAGAAATAGCCTGCAATGCGATCCCATCCAGGCAAGCCGTTGTCAGGACTGAGCTGCACCATGCCAAAAGGCACCTGCGCTCCAGGATAAGTATTGCCGGTATAATCGGTACCTATGAGCGTATTCACCTTTGAGGCGAAGTCGGTAGCATACGTCATGCTATGAAACGCACATGCCACCAGACAAAGAATAGAAATCAGAGTCTTTCTCATCATTATATAATATGAAGATTTGATTTGAAAAAGATAAAAAGAAAGTCCACTTAAGGAATGTCCGGTTAGGCCATATCTTTAAGTGGACTTATCATTATTGTATATTCAAAGCAACTGCTTCCGAAGAAGCAACATTGCTATTAGTCAAGATGAAGAGACTTCTTGATAGCCTCAATCTTCTCGTCTGCGGCCTTGCTGCAACGCTCGTAGCAGCCAGCACACTTGAATGACGGATCCTTAACCTCGATGTAGAACTTGATCTTAGGTTCTGTACCCGATGGGCGAACGCTAACCTTAGTGTTGTCGTCGCAGAACCACTGGAGCACGTTGCTTGTTGTAGGCATATCGAGCTTCTCTACAGTGCCGTCGGCCTTTGTAGTTGTGAGAGCCTGATAGTCCTTCCAGAGAACCACCTTGCTACCACCCAACTCCTGAGGAGGATTAGCACGGAAGTCAGCCATCATCTGCTTGATTTCGTCAGCGCCAGTCTTGCCCGGGCGAACTACGTTCACTGTGAACTCCTTGCTGAAGCCATACTCCTGATAAATCTGCATCAAGAGGTCGTAGAGAGTCTTGCCCTGGTCCTTAGCCCAAGCAGCGATCTCGCAGATAAGGCAGATTGAAGCAGGAGCGTCCTTATCGCGAACCTTGTCGTAAGGCAAGAAGCCGAAGCTCTCCTCGCCACCACCGATGTAGTCCTGCTTGCCCTCAGAGATAGCAATCTCACGTGCAATCCATTTGAAGCCAGTGTAGCAGTCGCGAAGCTCTACGTTGTTCTTCTTAGCGATTTCAGCGATAACCTCTGTTGTTACGATAGTCTTAACAAGGAAGTCTGTCGGTTTCAGCTTGCCAAGCTTCTTCTTGTTCTCGATGATGTAGTAGCAGAACATCATGCAAGTCTGGTTGCCATTGATAATCATCCACTCACCCTTATCGTCGCGGCAAACAATAGCAAGACGGTCAGCGTCAGGGTCGGTAGCTACAACCAAGTCGGCATTGAGCTTTGTACCAAGCTTCATACCCAGTGTCATAGCCTCCGCGTTCTCTGGGTTCGGAGAAACAACTGTCGGGAAGTTGCCGTCGACAACCATCTGCTCAGGAACAACATTGATGTTCTGGAAGCCCCAAGAGCGCAAGCAGAGAGGAACGATAACGCGACCTGTGCCGTGCATTGCAGAATAAACGATATTGAGATCCTTCTGGCGGTTGATAACATCCTGGTCAATCATTGCAGAATGAACAGCTGTCATATAATCGAAGTCCATCTCGCCACCGATAATCTGAATCTTATCCCAGTTAGCTTCGAACTTTACGTCGTCAATAGTCACCTTGTTAACCTCGTCGATGATACCCTTATCGTGCGGAGCCAATACCTGAGCGCCGTCGCTCCAGTATGCCTTATAACCGTTGTATTCTTTCGGGTTGTGAGAAGCTGTAACGTTCACACCAGCCTTTGCTCCGAGTTCACGGATAGCAAAAGAAATCTCTGGTGTAGGACGGAGTCCCTCAAACAAATAAGCCTTGATGCCGTTTGCAGAGAAGATAGCAGCAACAGTCTCAGCAAAGAGGCGCGAATTGTTGCGGCAGTCGTGACCTACAACAACTGAAAGATTCTCTTCGCCGGGGAAAGCCTTCAATATATAGTTAGCAAAGCCCTGTGTAGCCATACCAACGATGTACTTGTTCATGCGGTTTGTACCAGCACCCATAATGCCACGTAAACCACCAGTACCAAATTCGAGATTCTGATAGAATGCATCGATAAGCGCAGACTTATCCTCTGCATCAAGCATTGCCTGCACCTCTTTACGTGTTTCTTCGTCAAAAGCCGGAGTAAGCCACTGCTGTGCTCTCTCCTCACACTGCTTTATGAGTTCTTTGTTGTCTCCCATAATATAAATGTATGTTAACGTTATTAATAATTTAAGTTTCTACTTAATATTACAAAGTTAGCTATAAAAAATGAAACAATAGTCGTTACCTAACTATTTTTTTCATTTATTTTACTCTAATATCTTTGTCATGTTCAACTCTGTTATTCTGCCATCAGGATTTACCTTAGCATTGAAGCGGAATCTTGTCTCGATTGAGCTGTTATCTGTATGCTCCACCTTCTGCAATGCAGAGAAAGCAACGGTATATTCATACTGCTGGTCGCCTACTTCCTTCTTTGTTATTTTATAGTCTTCAAGCGACATCCATGTCATTGAAGCCACATCGTTCTTGTATATTTTATGCAAGAAAGTAGCAACATCGCTGCGTGTGGCATTTGTCTTGCCGAGGAATTTGCCGATAAGCGGATTGAACGAATTCATCAATCCTTCCTCATCACGATTGTTCATACTCTTGAATACCCCGTCAAACACCGCACCAATCAAGATTTTATCCTCAGGACTTACGGTGTTTGCATTAAGAGTCTTCAATTTATCGTTAGCCTCATCGAAGTGCTCACCATCAGGATGCTGCTCCAAATAAAGCTGAACAGCCTCAATAGTGTTCGTAGCATCAGCCTTCGACCAGTCAATAGAGTCTATCTTGTGCTGTGCAATCTGACAGAACGGAGAATTCGGATGCTGTTCAATGTATCTTTCAAAGTCGCTTTTCGAACCGCTCACTACAACGTTAGTCCAATCTCTGTCGAGTTGTGCGAAGTACTCAAGATGCGCTGAGATAGAGTCGCGGTGTGCTTCAGGTGCATCTGTATAGGTGTCAAGATAGTTTTGCAGCACCTGCGGGTCGTTGCTTGAGAGAGCATACTCGTAAGCAGCTTCTTCCTTGTCGCCTTGAGCATTTCTGTAGAAAGCATACAACACTCCTCCCAAAACAAGAACAATTAATACAACAACAGCAATGACGGTTCTGTTGTTATTCGAACGCGATGTCTTTTGTTCGTTTTCACTTTCCGCCGGTTGTACACCACCTACCACGCTTTCCGCAGCAGATTTATGGTGGCAATGCGGGCATTCTGTATTATTATTAAAATACGTGTATCCACATTGCGGACAAGTTACTACATGTCCTGCGATTGGCACACCACACGAGGGACATACCGGGGCTTTGTCGCTAATTTCCTGATTACATTCAGGGCATTTGATTATTGCCATTTTCTTAATTTAAATGAATTATCCTTTAATGTTTTATCTTATTGATTGTACAATATCAAGCATTAGACAGTCAACGTATTCGAGAGCCACAATACCTTTGAGATTATCTACGCCTTTGATATTTAAGTTCACGAAGACCGTGTCTGCCCATAAACCTGCTCTTGTCTACATATCCTCTTACGCCATCAATGTATCCCTTTCCGGTATACTGCCACAATATATAGTCTTTATCGTCAGCCAACCAGCAGGTGTTTTCATATCGCCCTCTTTTTCCTTCTGTCCAGGATTTTTGCCTAAGGCACAGCCTGAACTAAAGACCTGCTTGCCTTCATTGTCAATATAATAAAGCATAAAGGCACTCTTTTTAATGTAGATGTAGGATTTATCATTTTTCTTTTCAGTGATAGTCTGATTGTCCTTGCCAGACTCTACAGCCTTAGCAGGCTCAGAAGGAGCTGCCTTTACGTCAGACCTTGAAGCTTCCTTTTGGTTATTCTGAGCAGCTTTTTCTTCCTGCTTAGTAGCTTCAGCAGGTGCTTCAAGCTTCTGTTCTACTTTAGTATCTGCCACTTCATTAGGCGCAAAAAAATGTAGCGCACCAAAGGCCAGACGTCATGGAGTCGACGCCTGCAAGAGCGGCACTCATAGCCTCGGTCTGCGTACGCAACAGGTTTACGTGCGCATCGAACAAAGTAAGGTTGAAAGTGGACGTTTCCGCATGTATTCTCATCTTGGCAGCACAGCGGCATTCGTTGTGTTCGCCCTTGTTTTCGCAGTCGCGCAGGCATTCCGGATTATAGGAAGCCACGATATTGGCCCACAACATACGGGCAGCGCGGAATTTTGCTATTTCAAGGAAGTAATTGGAACTGATACCGAAATTAAACTTTATCTTCTTGGCTACCAAAGCTGCCGGCAGTCCGGCATCGGTCAGTTGGTTCATATATTCATTACCCCAAGCCAACGCATAGCCCAGCTCCTGATAGATATATGCACCCGCATTGTTCAGTGTCAGTGCATTTACATTCAGCACACGATATTTCGGAAGAGCAGAAGTGGCTTCGATCAAAGCCTTGGAAGTAGCTACCATATCGCTCGTTATACTTACCGGATGTATGCCGCAGGCGTTTCCGGA
>OHBJ01002784.1_pt1 | contig 11697 bp, 15 predicted proteins | sample 1577241 | NCBI WGS metagenome assembly OHBJ01 (sample SAMEA3541594, study PRJEB24748) | human gut metagenome | biome: human gut; feature: human-associated habitat; material: faeces | place: China | collected 2012
ATGCAATTTGCCAAACAGAACGGAATAAAGAATGCGAAAAGGATAATCGAAGAAGTCAGCCTTGCCATCAGCCATTTTTACGATTATGCCACCAATCATCAAATCGATGACTATTGGAAAGACCGCATCGAAGAGCATCTTTCCGGTTTGGTATCTCCGATCATAGGGAAAACCATGAAACACTACCTGCCCACCATTGTCGAACCCTACGAGACAGAGGATGGCTTTTTGGTATCAGAAATCAACATCATCGAAAACACCCGGCATGATTTCCGTATCGAGGCCTTCATAAACGGAAAGCGACAGAAATACATTGCCGGGCGTAAAAGCGATTTGGCTGCTGAAGTCATTGCCAAAGGCAGAAACAAGATGCCCGTTGAGAACAAGAAAGAACTTGTGGAACGGTTGTTACTGCCTTTAGCTAGAAGATAAAAACAGACGAATAGCGACACTATTACATTAATAAAAAGTCTGTTCTTGTTCGGCAAGCAACTGCATACGATCCAAATCCGGACATTGCCAACGAACAAGAGGAGGCTTTCATGAAGGCTATGCGAAATGATGACTTCAATACCATTCTGGAACTGAAGATGAGAGGATATCAGCCATCGGAGAACACACTGAAAAGCCTCCAGCCGGATATATCCTCCACCACCTTCATCGCTGCTGTCAAAATCTTCCAAATGGAAGGGGTACTAAAAAGCCTTCAGGACATAAAGTCTGCGCAAAGCCCGATTACAAGCGGTAATAAACGTAACATGGAGCAAACAAATTTACTATTCAATTTTCAGTTTTTTTCTATTTCTATACTACTGTACGCCATAAAATAACGAAGAAACTTATTCCTATATCAATTCATAATCAATAACATACAATTCACCAAGAATATTAGGGAATGCTACAGTATCATATATCACCTGCCCTACTCCATTAAAATTACCCGGAGATATTACAGATGCTACAACACCATGATAAGCTGTGGGAGAAAAAGAAAGATCTGCTAATCCATTTATCCCAATAACATTTTTCTGTACACCAGCATTATTAACATTACAAAAAATTGCATAATGAATAGTTTGATGTAAATTTACAGCAGCATTAGGAAGATGCACAAAATATAATATATCTCCATTATTACATTTAGCTAAATCATGATAGGTATTTATTTTTTGTATCATACTTTCTAAAGAAGCTCCAAAAGGATTAACTGAAATTCTTTTTCCTGTTGCCTGTTCTATAATTCCTCTAACTAAATTAGCACACCCTCCACCATTTGTAGGTAAATTAACATTCAAATTCTGAGTATTAGTAATAAATTGTGTAATCAATTGTCTATCATTTATACTTATAGCCATATATTATAACTCATGTTCTCCTACTCTCTCAAAGGCTTTTCGGAACCTGCCTATAAAAACTGTCTCTGTAAGCTTACCCCACAAATCTACCCTATAATCCCCAAACCGCTATCATCCCTTTTCTGAATGCCATGGAATTTTTTCCGAATACATAAGTTAGAAGATGAAAAAAGATTGTATTCAAAGTTTTTGGTTCTTTTTTGAAAAAAGAACCGCTGGCCAAAAATCCAACGGTTACTTTACTTTCGGAAAAATATGCAATGAAGTTTATAGGCCGAATGAGGAACGCAGCTTCTTCATGGCATTCTCCACATCAAAGAAAGACACATCCATAAGATCTTCTCCCCATGCTTCCGGAAAGTCAAGAATGGAACGTCCGTTATTAAGAACCGCATCACGGATGGCTTTCATCACATTCTGCCGAGTCGGTTCCAGCTTGAAGAAAAGGCAATGCCTGACTGCCATTGTAAGGGTATCATCATCTATAAAGAAACGGATGGTGACGGTCATGTGTACCTGCGTCCGTTTCTCCAGTTTCTTCTTTTTAGTTTCCAGTTTGGCCAACCGGGAAACATAGAATGAAGGGATATGTTTCCCGGATTCAACGCAAGTCTTCATCGCTTCATGTATTTCAGCGATGCCGTCACGTATATCCGTCAAGTCGGTGCAGTTGGATGCAACCGTATAAGCCGATAACTTTTTCATCTCAAAAGCCGTTTTTATATGGCAAAAGCCCTGTTTGTGAAACTTATAATATATGAATCTCCTTATCACCTACCTTCTCGTCCGATACGACCAATACCTCGTACTTCATCCTCTTGTAATTATAGACTACGGCAAGCGTATTAAAGCCACCGTTATCATACCGCCTGTCATAAACGGTATGTACATACTCATACATCGCATTCCCCATCATGAACTTTACGGAAACATCCGTAAAGTAAAATGCCACCGCATAAGCCAGCGTTTTCTTTTTATCAACCTTTTTTGTTTTCATAACCATTTGTCCTTTATTGTTTTCTGATAAAATATTCAATGGCCGAATGAACCAATATATAATGTGTGGGTGTCTGCCTGCACTGTTCCGCATAAGGATTATAGAACTGGAGAGCCAGCGCATGGTATAATTCCGGCAATTCCCGCTTGATTCTCGCCGTAAGCAGCCGATAGGAGCATTTTCTACCGTACTTCATCAGCTCACGCCATTTGTCCTGTGTTATTTCCGTGCAATTCGTCTCGTAAACCATAACTTCCGTTTTTAAGTTCAATATTCCGGTTGGAAAGCGGAAAGGGGTTGTTCCCTCTCCGTTTATTCTCTAATCAATTCAGGCAAGCTTTTACCGTTATACCGGTTTTCAGTCCTTTATCCAGCTGCACGGTCAACCCACGAACATTCACCTCTTGAATTTGAGAAAGAAGCACATAACCCCATTCCCATTCTTGAATATGGCAATAACCGAAAAAAAGCCAGTCACCGTCTTCCTGCTGTTCGGCTTCCGTTACCAACCATACCACCGAAGAAAAAGGAAGGAAAAACCTTGCGATGACTTCCGCATTAAGCCCCTGCCCCTCTTTTGAGTACAAAGGGTTGGCTTCAAACACATTCTTTAGTTGTTCCGTCACTGTAATCATATGTCACATTTTTAAAGGGTTAAACTTCTAATTTTATGCTTCAGCTAGATTTAAAGACCTTTTTTTAAAACCCCTTTCCGGGATGGCCTTTTCTTTCTGCCGACTTTTTTTTTGAGCTTTCATGCCCCATCTGAGTTTATGAGCCTTTTTTTTACGGCACACAACAATAAGGAAGGAGGGATTAAGAAAAGTTTTGGACGACAAAAAATGTTGGGGACAGCGAAGCCGTCCGGCGTTATTTTTTTCGGGACAAAGGGCGAAGACCGGAACTCTTTCGTATCCATCCACCGAAATAAATTTGCCGTTCAAAAACAAAGGCTCTCAGACGGGGCTATGAAAAAACGTACATTAGGGGAGGCAGAAAACAAGGAAAAGGGCAGTACGGAAATAAAAGAAGAATAAAATCCAACATTATTCACATTGATATATAATAGCCAAGTATTTCGCCATATCAATATAAATCCAACTATAATCAAAATCAAACAGTTATCTAATTTATTGGTTATTAAACATATAATACGCCAAAACATTTATTTTGGAGAATATAATATTAATTAAACAAAAAAATGGCATCATTAAAAATAAAGTATCGACATTCCTCTATAGAAGGAAAAGCGGGAACATTGTTCTATCAAGTAATTCATAATCGTGTAGCAAGGCAGATAAATTCAGGATACAAGATTTATCCTGACGAGTGGGATATTTTCAATTCCCAAATAATCATACCAGCAAAGACAGGAGAAAACCGGCATCGGTATTTGGTTTCTTTAAAAAAATGTATTGAGGAAGACACCTCACGTCTAAAAGATATTATGATAAGATTTGAGAATCTTGGATACAAATATACGGCAGACGAAATCATTGAATATTATTCCGCTCCTCCTGTGAACGAGTACTTTGTGTCATTTTGTGAGAATCTCATTGAAGAATTGAGACAAATAGGTAAAATACGCACCACAGAAACTTATACCACTACGCTCAATAGCTTCAAGCGATTCATGAATTTCAGAAAGAAAGGCAGAGACATCCCTTTCGACAATATAGACTCCAACCTGATGATGGAATATGAACAATATCTAAAATCTAATGACATTTGTCCGAACAGTACTTCCTATTACATGAGAAACCTCAGAGCCATGTATAATCGTGCCGTAGAAAAAGAATTGGTTATACAGCGATATCCGTTTAAACATGTATATACGGGCATAGATAAAACTGTAAAACGGGCAGTTCCGGCCAAAATTATCCGACAGATACGCGATATGGATTTAAGTCACGACTCCTCTTTGGAATATGCAAGAGACCTATTTATGTTCAGTTTTTATACCCGAGGGATGTCATTTATAGACATGGCTTATCTAAAGAAAAGTAATTTGCAAAACGGTTTTTTATCATATCGCAGAAAAAAGACCAACCAACAGCTAGTAATCAAATGGGAAAAGCCCATGCAAGAAATCATAGATAAATACGATACCATAGGTTCTTCTTATCTATTGCCGATCATTCTCGACGCAAAAACGGATGAACGGAAACAATACAAGAATGCAGCCCAGCTGGTGAATTCAAAACTAAAGAAATTGGGAAAACAAATCGGCCTTCCTATTCCGCTGACGAGTTATGTGGCACGTCACGCCTGGGCTTCTATCGCCAGAAGCAAAAACATTCCGTTGGCTACCATCAGCGAAGCTATGGGACATGATTCAGAAAGCACTACACGGATTTATCTTGCATCGTTAGACACCTCCGTAGTGGATAAAGCGAACAGTATTATTTTAAATACACTTTAATTCACATTATAAAACAGTTTACGCCATAGGTTTCAGCATACGTGCCCAATCGGCCCGCTGTTATTCTATGGCAATTATTATTTTTATTTATCTGACAAAAAATAAGTTGGAATTATGTTATACAAATTGAAGTTTTCTTTCTGAGAGAAAGATTTGTAAATGCAAAAGTACAAAAGATAACACAAAAAACACTAAAAATCAGAAGAAAAATATTAGTCATACCATAAAAAATAAGAGGTATGATTAGAAAAAACTGATTATTTGTTGAGCAAATTGATTATACCAATCTTATAAATATTTGATATACATCAAAATACCAATCACCCCATTTCTCTCAGAAAGAGAAACACCGAAAATAGGAGAAATTTCCTATACGAATGCCATAGGAATATAATGAACAAGTATATACCCTATACTTTCAGTTGTATGACAAGATGGATTCAGAAAGGAAAAAGCCCCGTGAAAGTACAAAATTCTTGCTTGAAAAAGATTGAATAAATGACGGTTTTCTCCATAAGAGAAATGTTTTGAATATGCAAAAATACATAAATTATTGAACATAATAGCATAAAACAAAGAAAAACCTTAATAGCCACCTCGTTAAATGTCGTGGTTACATAACAAATGTTGAGTAAACTAGATTGTATTTAGGCGCAGAGCCGGTATCGCGGCGCTCGCCGTACTGCTGGTACTTGCGGCCCTGGCAGGCGGCGCGTACCTGTATGTGGACAGCCTGATCGACCGCAGTGACCTGGGCAGCTTTGACGATGTTTCGTCCCCCGTCAGCACCAGTGCGGAACCCAGCATTGTCCCGCCGGATTTCGCGGGCGTGCGCAACCTTCTGGTGCTGGGGCTGGATTATGAGGCGGAGGGCCCTGTTGCCCGTGACGAAAAGCATCCAAATACGGATATGATCTTATATGTCCGCCTGGACGGAAACGCCCATTCCATGACCATGCTGCAGATCCCCCGGGATGTGTTTGTGGGGGAGGCGGGCGGCGCCGCAGGCAAGATCAACGGCATCCTGGCCAAAAATGTGGACATTGGGGACGGCAACGGCCTGGGTGCGGTGAAAATGTACATCGAAACGAATTTCGGGCTTCCCATCGACGATTATGTCACCATTGATATGGATGCATTGACGGAAATGGTGGACGCTTTTGGCGGCGTGGAGGTCTATGTGCCGCAGAATATGCGGTATTACAACGAAAAGACGGGCGCTTTGGAGGGCGAGCTTCTGCAGGGCTGGCGCACGCTGCTGGGCGGCGACTGCGAATTTTTCCTGCGCTACCGGCAGGGCCTGCCCCGCTCGGACCTTGACCGTCTCGTGATGCAGCGGCAGTTCTATGCAGGCTTGTTCCGCCGCCTCAAAACGGCGTCTGTGGGCGACATCGTTAAGCTGCTGCCCGTGGCGCAGAAGTATATCAAAACGGATATTTCCACGCTGGAGCTGATGAGCATTGCCATTGAGGTGAGCGGCATGGACAGCGCGGATATTTCCATCGGCAGGCTCCCGGTCTACGGGTCGGGCCAGCTCTATGCGGGCGAGCACAGCGTTGTGGTGACGGCCAAAGAGGAGACCGCCGCCTCCCGGCCCAGAGGATACTGGGCGGAGGGATTGCCGAACTGATGGCGCAGCACATCGTACATGGTATCCGCCACAGCCTCCGGCAGGGGCGTGGTGGCGGCGTGGTCCAGATAGATCATAGCGCAGACCTCCCGTTTTTTCAGAAAAACCGGCGCCGGACAGGGGGGAGGGGCAAAGACCCTCTTGCCACCGGCGGCCGGATACCGTATAATGTAGACAAATTCTTATTATATCGGAGAAAACCGCAAAGTGCAAGGAGAATCCCCATGCGAGTTGCTATTTACACCCTCGGCTGCAAGGTCAACCAATACGAGACGCAGGCCATGGAGCAGGAGCTTCAGCGGCGTGGCCACACGCTGGTGGACTTTGAGTCCCCGGCGGACGCCTACATCATCAACACCTGCTCCGTCACCGCCGTCAGCGATAAAAAATCCCGGCAGATGATCCGCAGGGCCAAGAGCCGCAATCCCCAGGCCGTGGTGGCTGCCTGCGGCTGCTATGTGCAGACCCACACCCCGGAGGCTCAGGAGCTGGGCATCGACCTCATCGGCGGTGTCATGGGGAATCGCAAATTCATGCAAGTCCTTTTTTCCTTTGATGGCATCAGCAGCCTCTTGTATTTCCAGATTGGAGCGTTTATAGGCATGTTGAAGCAAGGCAATCACTTCGGTAGAGATGATATCCCGGTTTTTATTGGCTAATTCAAGTGCATCTTTGTAGCTATATGCCTGTGTCAGCTTTTCCAGTTCCCGTGCGACTTGCCGGTATTTGATAAAGCGCAGTTTGGGTTCACTGCAACGATTCCGATATTCTTCCGGATACTGTTTTTTCAAATAATCCTCATAATATGCAGGGGTGATCTCGATGCCTATGGATCGAACCGGTATATTTTTGTGGACGATTACTTGATATGGCTTGGGTATTGCGGTTGGAGCCTCTTTGTGGGCTATCCACCTGAATAGCCGTTGCTTTTTCATATTCAATGGCCAGCATTGCCATAATCATCTTCATCTGCGGTGTACCAGAGCTCGTATTGATGAGAAATTCATCATCGGGATACCGGTCGATGAGGCGGTAGAATTCATCAACCATTTGATGAAGCGAATCAATTTTATGGACATTGACGATATCGGTCTTAATTAATTCGATAGCACACGATGGATCCACTGCTTCAATAGGTTTTGTGTACCGTTGGTATGCCTCTTCCTTTGCAGTCATATCTTTGCTCAGGAAAAGGACAGCCTTTTCCGGGTGATAGGCCCGGATAATCTGCAAAATAGCCCCGTCCCGACATTCACGGATAGGGTCTGTGTCGCCGACACCCGAATACAGTATCCTCACTTCCATTCCTCCATTCCGACTTGTGTCCCCCCCATACCTAAGGCGGTCTTGGCGCCAACGCCGGCGAATTGGGCATAGTAGGCCAGCATGGCAGCGATGCGGCGCATGACGATATTGGATTTCAGAATGAGCGTGTATTTGCCGCGGAAGGCTTGAATATGCGTTTTTTCCAGGGCAAAGGGATGCAGGCGCAGTTCGTACGTGCCGACGAAGAGGTTCTTTACCAGTTCTTGCACGGCATCGGGCGCGTCGATGACTTCGCTATCGCTAAAGAGATTCCAATGCTGGAGGAGGCTCTGATAGATGAGGCCCGCATCTGGGTAAATGACGTAGGTGCCGCCACATTTGAAGGACGTAGACGTGAGGAAATGGAAATGGAGTTTCCTGTACGTGTCACTCCCACCCAGGTAGGTGCTGGTGACGGTATCATAGTCCGTTTCCGTTACGACGTCGCGGGCGGCAATTTCTACGGTCAGATTCTTTTGCTTCAGGCGAAAGGAATCCGGCAGGTTCCACATGGGGGTGAGGATTTTTTCTGCCGCTTCTATAGAGAGACTGGAAATGCGCCATTTCAGGGCCTGGTCCTTTTTGTCAAAGTACACGTACTGGCTATACGGTCGCAGGGCTTCTGTGTGCATCTGCGCAGCATAGGCCGGGTCGATGAGTTCCATGATGACGCCATGCAAGAGGCTGCCTGCCGACTGGGTGAGCTTCGTCTGGCCCTGGAGCTTGAGCGTCAATTCGATGGTAGTTAAGGGTTTAGTGAGCATCGAAAATCTTCACTCCTCCCATAAGTTGCAATTCACTGTTGTATTCTACCCCTTTTAAGGTATGCGGAGAAATTTTTTTATCCTCTTGATGTTTATGCTTTTCAAACTGCTGATGCAAAACAGTCTTGATTATGGGTACTGCATCTTTTGGCGTATCTGCAAGTGCCAGGACAAATGTTTTCTGCAAAAAGCCTGTATTGCGGCCTAAATAGGCATTGCCCCTATCTATCTTGGCAAACAGGTGTCCTCTCTTAGAAAAACCACTCCGCAAGGTATCATTTAAAAACTCATAAAATTGTTGCATGATATTCAGTAAATCATCAACAGAAGTAATACCAATTTTAGCAAGCATGGATTTTTCCAACGTTAAGGAAAATTGAAAGCTGGTTCCGGGCAAAATACATTCAAAGAAAGAAGGAACCTCCTTTACGGTATCATCTTTTATATCTTTCTTTTTTAAGATAACCGTGTGATAGCCTGCAGATTTTTTTCCTTGCTTATGCTCAATAAGAGTCGCGTCGCCACAGCGTAGTCCCCGCAGGGCATCATTTGATGCGGCTTCCTTTGTATCCAGTTTTAGGACAGACAACAGTTCCTTTTCAATTTTATCAGCTGTATTACTATACTGGGCAAGAGCTTTCTTGCTCTCGTACTCATTTCTTCTGTTTTCATACAGATTTTTGATGTCGCTTTGTATTTGTCGCCAATATATCTTTCTTCTGTCTTCCCAATCTTTTTGGCGAATAAGATGGAATAAGATGGCTGTCCTTAGCATCCCTTTAATAGTACTGCCTGGAATATAGACGTTACCATCAACAAGATGAATAGTAGGATTCATATCATTTACAGGTTTTCCCTCACCATTACGTTTTATTTCTACCTGAACATCAACTGTAGCAAGAACAGCTTTGCCTAATTGTTCAATGGTTACGCCTTTATGACCTGCCATACACTGTAGCCATTCATACAGACTCATTTCATCATGTTCCTTGCCTTGCATGTACCGTTCGAAATTATTTAACCACCTGCGTCCATTTAGATATTTTCCAAATTCTAATTTATGCAAGAGATAAATTTTTCTTTTCTTGTTGTCATAAAGATATTCTTTTTTGTTCAGTGTGACTCCGTCAGAACAGCATACAGGCGTAATCACTTCGATAGTCATCACTTTATGTTCCAAAAAATTCTTATTACTGTTATTCATGGCACACCCCCATAAACAACCCCCGGCCATTTCGATAGACCGGATGTGGCAAGCCGGCTTACCTGAGCAAGTTTGATATTTTCCTTTAATGCAACTTGTTTTACCTGCTCCACGATTTCTTCTCCCTTGTCCATCCGGACAACAACCGTATTTCCAAATCGTTTGTACTCCATACCGATTCCTCCATTTTACTTTTAAAGCAGTCCCCAGTCCTCTAACTGTAACTTGACCTGTTGTTTTAGATGCTGCGCATTTTCCTCATATGCCGGACAAAGAAAAAGATTCCATTCCATCTTTTTCTTTGCATTCTCATAAAGATGCACGCTTGCTGCAATCCGATCCTCTGGGTCAACTGCGAAATAAACCATCTCCGTTTTTCCGTTTAGCCCCAGCATTTGATCTTTCTGTTGATCGAGCCACCCAAAATAATCCTGTTCTATCCTGTCCCAGTCGATCTGCGGCAAGTCGTCATCTTTTGTGAAACTATCACGGTAGGCAAGAATAGCGGCCTGCATTCCCTCTGTCGGAAGTACCAGCTGTATCCAGTCCATTATCGGCACCTCCGGTTCTGTGCCCGTCTTACACCCGCAGTGTTTACAACCGAGCCCGGAACTGCCTTATCCAGAAAAACGATGCCATCCAGATGATCCAGCTCATGGCAGAAGCATTTTGCAAGGTCGCCTTCTCCAGTCAAGGTAACTGGATTTCCATTCTCGTCCAGCGCTTTTACTGTCACGCGGTTTGGACGGCGAGTTTGTGCCCAGCGATCCGGAAAACTCAGACAACCTTCTTCACAGAGCTGCTCCCCTTCCTGATTAATAATCTCAGGATTTACCAGCTTCAGTACACCGTTGCTTAATTCTCCCATGTCAATTACAACCAGGCGCTTTAAAATACCGACCTGTGGTGCTGCAATTGCAGCACCGTTTGAGGTTGCATGCAGGGTATCCAGCATATCATTGAGGATTTGGCGGATTTTATCGTCCACTACTTCCACTTTTTTACAATGTTTTTTCAAAATTGGATCATCGTTGATCCGGATTGCTCTCAATGCCATGGTTTTCCTCCCTGTTTTGACCTACTCTCCAAATTCCTCATTTAAGCCATCTTCGATTTCCTGCATAGCTGCCAGTGTTCTGGATAACAGTTCATCCAGCTCCCAGCCCAGCATATCTGCACCCTGCTGAATGGTTTCGCGGGAGCAACCAGCAGCAAAGCGTTTATCCTTAAACTTTTTCTTTAAAGATTTTAACTCCATATCTTTGGTGCTTTTGGAAGGACGCATCAGTGCTGCTGCACCAATCAGACCAGTAAGCTCATCGGTTGCAAACAATACCTTTTCCATCTGATGTTCCGGGCAGATGTCGCAGCACATTCCATAACCATGGCTGGCTGTTGCATGAATCACCTCATCTTCCACTTTCCATACGGATTTCGTCTGGAATGGTTTCGATTAAAGTGTTCAGGTTCTCAACAGTAACGCTGGCATCAGCTCCTTCTACTTGACTGTCGAGTCTGTGCAGGCAGATTATATAATCATTTGCATGATTGCCGGGAATGGTAATCAGGTTGGGTGACTGTCCGACAGGAACAGATGCAATAACCTTTCCATCTTTGTATGATTTCAGTGTACTGCTGAAATTAACTTCGATAGGAGAGGTGTTGCTGACTGTCAGATATATTTTAGGATCGGTCATATCTATTCTTACCTGTTCGTCTTGAAGGAAGTCCGGCAAGTTGTTTATCGCAATAGGGTCGATAGATACATTGATTTCCGGATTAACCTTGGCAGTAACTTGAGTCAGCTGGATTTCATCGATTCTAAATTCCGTATCCATAATCATCTGGATGGCGCTGCCTCCTTCTGTTGTACTGGTTCCGCTTATCTTTATATCATCTGCGATGACCAGATGTCCGGGAGCTACAAGACCTTTACCATCTCCCATTGCTTCAAAATCAATATGTGTAATATTGATTGGAATATAAAGAGGTGATGTACTGGATACGTTTATATCTTGTT
>OHBJ01002788.1_pt1 | contig 11689 bp, 10 predicted proteins | sample 1577241 | NCBI WGS metagenome assembly OHBJ01 (sample SAMEA3541594, study PRJEB24748) | human gut metagenome | biome: human gut; feature: human-associated habitat; material: faeces | place: China | collected 2012
CCAAGGGATCCGGTAAGATCGGTATCATCAACCAGAACACCAATGTGGGCTGGCTGCCGCAGATCTTCGGTTCCAAATATCTGTTAAGTATTGTAGTGGCAGTAGTGATTACGATTTTCATGTATGTATATCTCAACTATAGCAAGCAGGGATATGAGATCTCCGTGGTGGGCGACAGCGAGAACACCGCCCGGTACGCCGGCATCAACGTGAAGAAGGTCACCATCCGCACCATGGCTATCTCCGGCGCCATCTGCGGTCTGGCAGGCTTCATCGCCGTGGCCGGCGCCAGCCACACCATCTCCACCTCCACCGCCGGCGGACGTGGCTTCACCGCCATCATCGTGGCTTGGCTGGCTCAGTTCAACACCTTTGTGATGATCCTGATCTCCTTCCTGCTGGTGTTTCTGCAGAAGGGCGCCATTCAGATCGCCTCCCAGTTCAACCTGAATGACTACGCCTCCAATATCATTACGGGCATCATCCTGTTCTTCATTCTGGGCAGCGAATTTTTCATCAACTACCGCATCATCCTGCGGGGCGGAAAGGAGGGGGCCAAATGAGCGTCGACCAAATTGTTCAGCTGATTCAGTCTGCTATCCAGTTCGGCACCGTCATTCTGTTCGGCGCCATGGGCGAGATCCTGACAGAGAAATCCGGCAACCTGAACCTGGGCGTCCCCGGGATCATGTATCTGGGCGGTATTGCGGGACTGGCGGCCTCCTTCTTCTATGAGTTCAACAATCCCGATCCCTCCGGTTTCGTGTGTCTGGTGATCTCTCTGCTGGCGGCGTTCGCCGCCTCCGCCCTGGGCGGTCTGCTGTACAGTTTCCTGACCATCACCCTCCGGGCCAACCAGAACGTCACCGGTCTGGCGCTGACCATCTTCGGCACCGGCGTGGGCCAGTATATTGGCGAGATCATGCGGATCCGTGAGGGCGGCTTCGTGGCCGTGGGCAACGACCTGAAGGCCGTATTCATCAGTTCCCCCTTCCCTCAGGCCATGCAGGATATCCCCTACGTGGGCAAGATCCTCTTCGGCAACAGCATCTTCTTCTATTTGGGGGTGGTGCTGGCCATCGTCATGCACCTGTTCCTCAACAAGAGCCGCACCGGCCTGCAGCTGCGCTCTGTGGGTGAGTCTCCGGCTACTGCCGATGCCGCCGGCATCAACGTCAGCCGCTATCGCTATCTGGGTGCCATCATCGGCGGCGGCATCTCTGCTGTGGGCGGCATGGTGTACATCACCACCATCGCCGGCTGCGTATGGAACCACGAGGGTCTGTCCGGCGTGGGCTGGCTGGCCGTGGCGCTGGTTATCTTCTGCCTGTGGCGTCCTCTGTCCGCCATTTGGGGCTCCGTGCTGTTCGGTGCTCTGATGATCCTGTACCTGCGTCTGACGATCCCCTTCATCCCCACGCAGCTGTATAAGATCCTGCCCTACGTGGTGACGCTGGTGGTGCTGATCATCGTGTCCCTGCGGAAAAAGCGGGAGGATCAGCCCCCCACCTCTCTGGGTCTGAACTACTTCCGGGAAGACCGGTAAACCGACCGAATATCCCCCGATCCTTCGGGGGATATTCTTCTGAAAGGAGTAATGATCTATGGCAAGCCTGCTGATCCGCAGCATCCGCTATCTGGTGACCTGCGACGATAAGGACCAATTGCTGGAGGACGTGGACCTCTACTGCGAGGACGGCTTCATCCGTCAGATCGGCCCCCATCTGGACGTCGCCGCCGACCGAACCATCGACGCCAGCCAAATGCTGTGCTACCCCGGTCTGGTGAACACCCACCACCACCTGTATCAGGTGTTCTCCCGCAACCTCCCGCAGGTGCAGAATATGGAGCTGTTCGACTGGCTCAAAACCCTCTACGAGATCTGGAAAAATCTGGACGAGGACGTCATCCGTCTCTCCTCCCTCACCGGCATGGGCGAGCTGATGAAGCACGGCTGCACCACCTGCTTCGACCACCACTATGTGTTCCCCACCCACGCCGGAGACCTGATCGGCGCCCAGTTTGCCGCCGCCGACACGCTGGGCATCCGGATGTATGCCTCCCGTGGCAGCATGGATCTCAGCGTCAAGGACGGCGGCCTACCGCCGGACAGCGTGGTGCAGACGGTGGATGAGATCATGACGGACTCCGCCCGGCTCATCGAGAAGTACCACGACACCTCCTACGGAGCCATGCACCGCATCGCTCTGGCTCCCTGCTCTCCCTTCTCCGTGTCGGCGGAGCTGCTGCGCCAGAGCGCCATTCTGGCCCGTCAATACGGCGTGCGGCTGCACACCCACCTGTGCGAGACCAAGGACGAGGAGAACTTCATGCTCCAGAGGGAGGGCATCCGCCCTCTGGAGTACATGGAGCGTTTGGGCTGGACGGGCAGCGACGTGTGGTTCGCCCACGGCATCCACTTCAACGACGAGGAGCTGCGGGTGCTGGCCAAAACCGGCACCGGCGTGGCCCACTGCCCCATCAGCAACATGAAGCTCTCCTCCGGCATCGCCCGGATTCCGGAGATGCTGGAGCTGGGCGTTCCCGTGGGACTGGCCGTGGACGGCAGCGCCTCCAACGACGGCTCCAGCCTTATGGAGGAGCTGCGGGTAGCCTTCCTGCTCCACCGCCTGAACGCCAGCCGTCGGGCCCCCACCGGCTACGACGTGCTGAAAATGGCCACCCGTGGCAGCGCCCGGCTGCTGGGCCGGGACGATATCGGCCAGCTGGCGGTGGGCAAGTGCGCCGACCTCTTTATGATCGACAGCCGCCGTCTGGAGCTGGTGGGTTCCTGCTTCGACCCCAAGTCGGTGCTGGGTACCGTAGGCGTCCGGGGCCCGGTGGACTACACCGTGGTTCATGGCCGTGTCACCGTGGCCCAGGGCCATCTCATGACGGTGGACGAGGAGCGCCTGGCACAGGAGGCCGAGACCTGCTGCCGCCAATATCTGGCCCGCTGAAACAAGATCAGCACCCACCCGCTTGGCGGGTGGGGGCTGATCTTTTCATTTTTCTGCTCCTCCGCAGTCCCTTACGCAAACCTGCCCCGGTATTTCCGCATACTCTCGGAAAACAGCTCGGCGCTGGTGGGCGGCGTGTAGGTGATGGCATTGGCCCCAGCCTCGATGGTAGCCCGGATGGTGTCGTCCGTCGGCCCACCGGTAGCGATGATGGGAACCTCCGGGAACTGCTCCCGGATATGGGCCACGATCTCCGGCGTCCGGGCCGCCCCGGACACATTGAGGAAATCCACCCCCGCCGCCAGCTTCCCGGCCACGTCCGCCTGCTCCGACACCACCGTGTACACCAGCGGGATCTCCACCGTCTCTTTGATGGCCCGGATGGCCTCCTCGGTGATGAAGGTGTTGCACACCAGCCCAAAGGCCCCCTGATGCTCGGCATAGGCGGCGATGCTGGCCGACCTCTGCCCATTGGTGAGGCCACCCCCCACCCCGGCAAACACCGGCACCTCCGACACCGACAGAATGGCCTGTGTGATAGCCGGCTGGGGCGTAAAGGGATACACGGCGATGACGGCGTCGGCGTTGATGTTCTTGATAATGGCCACATCCGTGGAAAACACCAGCGACTTGATGCGCCGCCCGAAAATGCGGATGCCGCTGCACTCGCTGATGCAGCGGGGAACCTGAATGCTGTGCTTGCGCAGCTCCCCCTCATAAACCGGTACAAACTTCTTCACCGTCATCCCTCCATGTCTTGTATTATTAGACACATTGTAGCATATCTCCCCGTCTCTGTAAATATTTCCCAAGTTATTCGTCAGATTTTTACGTTTTGTTCATTTTTGTAAAGTCCCTTAACAGGATGCAGCTTATAAGGGATACGTCCCCCTGCCGATCACTTGCGATCGAAGTTCGTGTGTGCTATACTGAATATCCATTCGGCAAATCGGCGTTTGTGGAAGTAATTATGCTTGCTTTATATGAGCCAAAATATGAGGGCTTGTGGTTTCGGCAAATGATGCTGGCCGATGAAGATACCATGTCCTACCATCGTGCATAGGGTGGGACAATTCCCTGGCCGGAAGATAAATCCCCGTCTATCGGTTTGACCTGCTCCCTTTTGTCCATTGTTTTCTCCTTGGCCGCAATTTCCTTTGCTCCGGAAAACGTCAAACATCATCTCAGGAGGCCGTCATGAATCTCTCCATCGTACAGGGCGACATCACCCAATTCCACGCTGATGCCATCGTCAATGCCGCCAATACCTCCCTGCTGGGCGGTGCCGGGGTAGACGGTGCCATCCACCGGGTCGCCGGACCGGGTCTCATGGCCGAGTGCAAAACGCTGAACGGCTGCCCCACCGGCGAGGCCCGCATCACCGGCGGCTATGACCTGCCCTGCCGTACCCCATTTGTTCCGCAAATACTCTTTCATTATACACCAAAGCTGTGAAGATTACAAGGTTTTTGTGAAAATTCTGCATTTCGCCACAAAAAAGCCGGTGCGGAGGGGGCTGTGTCGGTGATTTTGGTTGTGGATTGACTTGGTTGGGGCTGTGTGGTATAATGAAGGTGTGGTAAATCGGAATTTGTAAATCTGATTGATTTTATAATACAAGGTATTGGAGAGAAATAATATATGTTAGATTTAAAAATCAAATACAACGAACTAACGGCAGAGCAATTTATTGAATTATGGGAAACAGTATGGGGAGATGGACCATCTCTTGAGCAAACAAGATTAGCAATGAAACACACCCTATTTAGAGTTTCTATATGGGACGGAGATTGCATTGTTGCTATGGCAAGAATGAATGGTGATATGGGACTTAATTATTATATTAAAGATGTTGTTGTCAGACCTGAATATCAGGGAAAAGGTATTGGAAGAATGTTAATAGATGAATTAAGAAGGTTTATAAATAACAATGGAGTAAAAGGAACAGATATTTTTGTGGAGCTATGTGCGGTTCCGGATAAGATACCTTTTTATGAAAAATTTGGATTTGAAGCAAATGAGGCACAAAGATTAAAAAAATTTTATCATGTCGAGTAATATTAAATTCCAGTTTTTCTACATGAGAAGAACGCATAGCGGGCAACTGTGTCGGTGAAATTTGCGGCGGATTGACTGTGTTGAGGCTGTGTGGTATAATGGAAATGCAGTAAATCGGAATTTAAGGAGCATATATGAAGAAACAACAACTTTCAGCGGAACAAAAAAGATTAGAAACAGATATTTGGATTATAGCTTTGGTAACATTGGGAGTTTTCCTATTTTACGCTGCAACAGGTAAACAACTAATGAGTTTTGTTACGAACAGCAATATTTCAGTTATTCCAAGATTATTACTTAATGCAGGAGTACAATTTGGCGTAGCCGGGTTGGGAATTACAATCGTTTGCATTTTGCGAAAAGAAAGTTTCACGCATTTTGGATTGATACGAAAAAATATTTTCAAAGCAATCATCGGGACGATTATATGCTTTATCCCGTCCATCTGTTATATTTTTTTATCAGGTCAATTCAATGGCTACCAACCTTTCAGTATTTTAATCACAGATGATGTAATTGCAAGTGGTATTCCATTTTCAATATTAGGAATGGCTCTTATCGTTCTTGTGTGGGGCTTTTTTGAAGGATTTAATTATGTTGTTATTTGTGACAAAATCAATAGAAGATACCCTACTACAAACGAATGGGTAGATTATGGAGCTATTACTTGTGCAATCGTGTGTATACTTTTCCACCCATTTAGCACTTCTTTTTGGGGGATTGTAGAAATGATTACCACAGTTATTGCAATTTACGGAATGTTAATGGTAAAGAAGAAAACTGGCAACGCATGGGGGTGCGTATTTGCCTTTTGTTTTATTTGGAATGCCATATAAATTCCAGTTTTCAGGCAACAAAAAAGCTGTTGTACCAAACAAATGGTACAGCAGCTTTTTGCATATCATAGGGTTTCAGAGAACCGCTTACTTCACAGCACCCTTTTTGATCGACTCGATCAGACCGCCGTTTGCGATAATGGTCTGGATAAATTCCGGAAACGGTGCCACGTGGAATTCCTTGCCGGTGGTGACGTCGCGAATGATGCCGTTGTCCAGATCAGCTTCCACCGTGTCGCCCTCGCTGATAGCGTCCACAGCCTCCGGACACTCCACGATCGCCAGACCGATGTTGATAGAGTTCCGGTAGAAGATGCGGGCGAAGCTCTTGGCAATGACCAGGGCAATGCCGCTTTCCTTGATTGCGATCGGGGCATGTTCACGGGAAGAACCACAGCCGAAGTTTTCGCCGCCGACCATGATGTCGCCCGGCTTCACGCGGCTGGTGAAGGTGGTATCCAGATCTTCCATGCAGTGAGAAGCCAGTTCCTTCTTGTCAATGGTGTTCAGATAACGTGCCGGAATGATGACGTCCGTGTCCACGTTGTCGCCGTATTTGATGACAGTTCCGTTCAGTTGCATGATTACAGTACCTCCTTCGGGGAAACGATCTTGCCGGCAATGGCACTTGCTGCTGCAACCGCCGGACTTGCCAGATATACTTCAGATTCCGGGTGACCCATTCTGCCTACGAAGTTCCGGTTTGTGGTGGAAACTGCACGTTCACCGGCAGCCAGAATGCCCATGTGTCCGCCCAGACACGGACCGCAGGTCGGGGTAGATACTACGCAGCCAGCCTCGATGAAGTCCTTCAGCAGACCGTTTTCCATAGCCTTCAGGTAGATCGCCTGGGTTGCCGGAATGATAATGGCACGGACGTTCTTTGCCACCTTTTTGCCGCGGATAATGGAAGCAGCTTCTTCAATGTCCTTGTAGAAACCGTTGGTGCAGGAGCCGATGACAACCTGATCGATCTTCACCTCGCCCACTTCGTCAATGGTGCGGGTGTTGCCCGGCAGGTGCGGGAATGCCACGGTGGACTTGATCTCGGACAGGTCGATTTCGATAACTTCATCGTAAACGGCATCTTCGTCTGCCTGATAGACAACCGGCTTGCGGTCGCTGTGCTCTGCCACGAATGCCAGTGTCTGATCGTCAACCTCGAAGATACCGTTCTTGGCACCAGCTTCGATTGCCATGTTGGTCATGGTCAGACGGTCACTCATGGACAGAGAAGCCACGCCCTCACCGGTGAATTCCATCGAACGGTACAGAGCACCGTCTACGCCGATCTTGCCAATGATGTGCAGGATCACGTCCTTGCCGGAGATGTACGGGTTCAGCTTGCCCTTGAGAACAAACTTGATAGCAGACGGTACCTTGAACCAAGCCTTGCCGATCGCCATGCCGCATGCCATATCGGTAGAGCCGACACCGGTAGAGAATGCACCCAGTGCACCGTATGTGCAGGTGTGAGAGTCTGCACCGATGACAACGTCACCGGAAACGACCAGTCCTTTTTCCGGCAGCAGGGCGTGTTCGATACCCATTTGACCAACGTCATAGAAGTGGGTGATCTCCTTTTCGCCGCAGAAATCGCGGCACATTTTACACTGTGTGGCAGCCTTGATGTCCTTGTTCGGGGCAAAGTGATCCATGACCATGGTCACCTTGTCCTTATCGAAAACGTTGTCCTTGTTCAGCTTGTTGAATTCCCGAATTGCAACGGGGGAAGTGATGTCGTTGCCCAGTACCCGATCCAGATTGACCAGGATCAGCTGACCGGCTTCGACAGAATCCAAGCCGGCGTGTGCAGCAAGGATCTTTTGTGTCATTGTCATACCCATAGGGTGAGTTCCTCCTTTGTTTATTGTTTCTTGTGAAGATAGGTTCTTAGTCCATGCGGTTGATGATCGCACCCTGATCCGCAGAGGAAACCATCTTGGAATATCGCTTCAGATAGCCGGTGAGGTTTTCCTTGACCAGAATCTTGGTGGTCTTTTTCCGTTCTGCCAGTTCCTCGTCGGAAACTTCCAGCTGAATGCTGTGGTTCGGAATGTCAATGGAGATGATGTCGCCGTCCTGTACATAGGCAATGGTACCGCCGTTGACTGCTTCCGGAGAAACGTGACCGATCGCTGCACCGCGTGTCGCACCGGAGAAGCGGCCGTCTGTGATGAGGGCAACGTCCTTGTCCAGTCCCATGCCGGCGATTGCAGAAGTCGGGGAGAGCATTTCCCGCATGCCCGGACCGCCTGCAGGTCCCTCGTACCGGATCACAACGACATCACCCTTGACGATCTTGCCGCCGGTGATCGCTGCAATAGCTTCTTCTTCGCTGTTGAATACCTTTGCCGGTCCCTTGTGTACCAGCATTTCCTTTGCAACGGCACTCCGCTTTACCACGCAGCGATTCGGAGCCAGATTGCCCTTGAGGACAGCAATACCGCCGGTTTCGCTGTACGGCTGATCGATCGGGCGAATGATGTCGGTGTTCTTGTTGATACATCCCTTGATGTTCTCTGCCATGGTCTTGCCGGTGACAGTCATCACATCGGTGTGGAGCAGATTCTTCTTGGTCAGTTCGTTCAGAACGGCATAGATGCCGCCGGCTTCGTTCAGGTCTTCCATGTATGCGTGACCTGCCGGAGCAAGGTGGCAGATGTTCGGAGTGCGTGCACTGATCTGGTTGACCATGTCCAGATCGATCTTGATGCCGCATTCGTTGGCAATTGCCGGCAGGTGCAGCATGCTGTTGGTGGAACAGCCCAGTGCCATATCTGCGGTCAGTGCGTTTTCAAAAGCGTCTGCGGTCATGATGTCGCGGGGACGGATATTCTTCCGGTACATATCCATAACTGCCATACCAGCCTGTTTTGCCAGCTTGATACGTTCAGAATATACTGCCGGAATGGTGCCGTTGCCTCTGAGTCCCATGCCCAGCACTTCAGTCAGGCAGTTCATAGAGTTTGCGGTGTACATGCCGGAGCAGGAACCGCAGGTGGGGCAGGCGTTGTTCTCGAATTCTTCCACGTCCTCCAGAGTGAACTTGCCGGCAGCGTAAGAGCCGACAGCTTCAAACATGCTGGACAGACTGGTTTTCTTGCCCTTGACGTGACCGGCAAGCATCGGACCGCCGCTGACAAAGACAGTCGGCACGTTCACTCTTGCGGCAGCCATCAGCAGACCGGGGACATTCTTGTCACAGTTCGGGATCATGACCAGTGCATCAAAGTGATGTGCCAGAGCCATGCACTCGGTGGAGTCGGCGATCAGGTCACGGGTCACCAGAGAATATTTCATGCCCTTGTGTCCCATGGCGATACCGTCACAGACTGCAATTGCCGGAAATACTACCGGTGTACCGCCAGCCATGGCAACGCCCAGCTTGACAGCTTCCACGATTTTGTCGATGTTCATGTGTCCCGGTACGATCTCATTATAAGAAGAAACGATGCCGACCAGCGGACGTTCCATTTCTTCCTTGGTCATTCCCAGTGCGTGGAACAGGGAACGCTGGGGTGCCTTATCGACACCCTCACAGTAAAAATTACCGTTCATTTTTTTCACCTCATATAATTTCGGAAAAATGCTTTTCCGTGTGTCACAATGGATTTGCTGTGTATCCAAAAACTGCTTTCCTGATATTGCGTCAGGAAAGCAGCTTCTGCGTTATGGTTTTATCCCTGCGTATCCCATCGATTCAGAAATGGGGGATTGCTGTAGCAAATGTGCTGATTAGTTGTTGATCAGCTTGTCTTCGCCGTTCCAGCTGTACAGCTTACGGATCTCTTCGCCGACCTTTTCAGACGGATGCTCAGCAGCCAGCTTACGCATAGCACGGAAGTGTGCCTGACCGCCTGCTTCGCTCATATCCAGCAGGAATTCCTTTGCGAAGGAACCGTCCTGAATGTTCTTCAGGATCTGCTTCATGGTCTTCTTGGTTTCCTCGGTGATCAGCTTCGGACCGGTGATGTAGTCGCCGTATTCCGCAGTGTTGGAGATGGAGTAACGCATGCCTGCGAAACCGCTCTGGTAGATCAGGTCTACGATCAGCTTCATCTCGTGAATGCATTCGAAGTAAGCGTTTCTCGGGTCATAACCAGCTTCACACAGAGTTTCGAAACCAGCCTGCATCAGGGCACAAACGCCGCCGCACAGAACAGCCTGTTCACCGAACAGGTCGGTTTCTGTTTCGGTACGGAATGTGGTTTCCAGAACGCCGGCTCTTGCACCGCCGATAGCCAGACCATAAGCCAGTGCCAGATCCTGAGCCTTGCCGGTTGCGTCCTGCTGTACAGCAACGAGGCACGGAACGCCCTTGCCTGCCAGATATTCCGAACGAACGGTGTGACCCGGTCCCTTCGGAGCGATCATGGTAACGTCAACGTCTGCCGGCGGAATGATCTGACCGAAGTGGATTGCAAAGCCGTGAGCGAACATCAGCATATTGCCCGGTTCCAGATTCGGTGCAATGTCCTTCTTGTACATTGCTGCCTGCTTTTCATCATTGATCAGAATCATGATGATGTCAGCCTGCTTTGCAGCTTCTGCTGCGGTGAATACTTCGAAGCCCTGTGCCTCAGCCTTTGCCCAGGACTTGCTGCCCTTGTACAGACCGATGATTACTCTGGCCTTATCGCCCAGAGATTCCTTGGCATTCAGTGCGTGTGCGTGACCCTGACTGCCGTAGCCGATAACAGCGATAGTCTTGCCATACAGCAGCGACAGGTCACAGTCTTCCTGATAAAATACCTTTGCAACATGATCCATTGTGAAAGACTCCTTTGAATAAATTTGGGTTTCGGAAACGATTTTTCATTTCCGACGCAGTACCGCCGGAGCATCCGTGCAGTCTGCTGATCCATTTATATACGACTGCTCACGCATCTTTCAGGCATGAGCCGCCTCTTTCAAGAGCGACCAGACCGGTGCGGCACATTTCCATGATGCCGTAGGGTTCCAGCAGCTCAATAAAAGCGTTGATCTTAGAGGACTCGCCGCGAATTTCGATGACCAGTGCCTCCGGAGAATAGTCGGTGATCTTCGCACGGAAGACATCGACCACAGACATAATATCCTGACGCTTGTCTGCCACATTGTTGATCTTGATGAGCAGCAGCTCGCGGACCACTGTCTGATCCTGTTTCATGACCTTGACGGTCTTGACATCATACATCTTTTCCAGCTGCTTGACGATCTGGTTACAGATGCCGCGGTCGCAGTGGGTGGAAATGGTGATGCGGGAGAATTCCGGTGATTCGGTTTCTCCGACTGTCAGGGTATCAATATTAAAGCCTCGTCTGGTGAACATGCCCGAAACGCGGGACAGCACACCGGAATGGTTTGCAACGAGGACGGAAATAACAAAGCGTTCGATTTGATCCATGATGACACACCCCTTTACATTGCAGAAATATCGACGATAATATCATCGATGCAGCCGCCCGGCGGCAGCATGGGAAGAACGAATGCGTCACAGTCGATCGCACAATCTACCAGAACCGGTCCCTTTTCGGCAAACGCCTTGGGCAGGACTTCTTTCAGTTCTGCCATATTCATGGCACGATAGCCTGGCATGCCGAATGCTTCTGCCAGCTTGACGAAGTCGGTCTTGCGTTCCAGCGTGGTGTTGGAATAGTGCTTGTCGAAGAACAGGGTCTGCCACTGCCGAACCATGCCCAGCACACCGTTGTTCATGATGAATACAACGACCGGTGTCTGGTTGGTGACTGCGGTAGCCAGTTCGTTCAGGTTCATGCCGAAGCTGCCGTCGCCGGTGACCAGAATGGTCTTTTTGCCGGTTGCAGTTGCGGCACCGATCGCAGCACCCAG
>OHBJ01002791.1_pt1 | contig 11685 bp, 8 predicted proteins | sample 1577241 | NCBI WGS metagenome assembly OHBJ01 (sample SAMEA3541594, study PRJEB24748) | human gut metagenome | biome: human gut; feature: human-associated habitat; material: faeces | place: China | collected 2012
ATCGGCGGTGAAGGAGCGGGCGCCGAAGAAGAGCGGGCGTGCCGCCAGGTAAGGCGCTATGCGCACGCCGGAGAGGTCGAGCGTGTCAAGCGCGGCGGAGCCAAGGGCGCTGATGTCGCGGGCGTCGATGGTGCCGCGCAGCACGAGGTTGCCTGAGTCTATTTTCTCGGAACGGAGATAGCTGCCCAGCGAACCGGGCGATACTTCCAGAACGCGCGCAGAGGCGCCGACGCCTGACGCCAGTGCCCCCGTCAGGGTGATGAGTGACAATAGATGCTTCATAATCAATTGACCACTAATATTTTACCTTTGACTGAAAGACTCTCGTCGCCGGGGCCGGAGGAGCATAGGATGAGGTATACTCCAGAGCGCACGCGCTTCATCTCGGAGTTGGTACCGTCCCAGCGCACCATTCCGCCTTCGGCCGGACCGAGCTCTTTGACCAGGTTGCCTGCCGAGTCGGCTATCTTGACGATACCGTTGTCGGGTGCGTTCTCTATGGTTATCCATCCCATGTAGTCAGGGCGCACCGGGTTGGGGTATACGCGCACTTCGGCGCCGGAAGAGGAGCCCTCTGAGGCGCTGCCGCTCATGAAGAACTCGGCGAGGCCCTTGTCGGAGCCTACCATCATGGAGCCGTTCTCCGGATTATAGCAGAGGCTGTAGATGTTGTCGGAGGGAATCTGCGAGTTGGTGGTGTTGAGTTCCCCTATTATCTCGCGTCCGTCTGAGGAGGTGATGATAATACCGCCTCCCTTGGTGCCGAACCATTTGCGGTTCTGGTTGTCGGTCGTTATGGTGTTGACGGGCACATTGTCGAGCAGGTAGTCGGCCAGGTTTGTGCCGTCGTTGCGCGCCACCTTTATGCGGTTGAGGGTGGTCGGGTCTTGCATGAAACTTCGCGGCTGGAACGTGAACGTTCCGATTTCGCTTTTTACCCAGCAAAGCCCTGTGGAGCGGTCTTCATAGATTCCGCGGCTGTAATTGCCCTTGATGGTGTTGCCGTCCTGGTCTGAATAGTTGGGCACGGTTTTGCGGTACACTTTGTCGTCGCTGAAGTTATCAGGAGTTCCGTTAGTGTCAATGAGGATTATGACGTTCTCATATTTGCCGTTTGTGATCACCAGGTAGTTCTGGTTGGCAGGATGCATTAGCGGTGTGATGGTCAGGTCCTTTTCGTATTTTATGCCGAGCGATATTTTGTTCAGCTTTATTTTGGAGGTATCACCTGACTTTACGGCAGCCGCCGGCCAAAAGTAAATATAGGTGTTCGCATCGTCGGTTTGTGTAAACTGTGCGAACCACAGATTTCCCTTGGCATCGAAGTTCGGCCGGGCGATGATAGGCGAGTCGTTGGCATTGAAGACATGCTTTGCCGAAGGGTCGGAGGCATGTTGCGACGAAGATGAGGTCAGCAATAATATATCTGAGGGGTTGGCCAGGTTCTGGCGCAGGGCACCGTGGTAGAAGCTTCCCGTCCATATCTGGTCGGGGTTGTTGGGATCGATGCTCACCCCGTTGGGGTGGTAAATATTAGGACTGAAATCCAGATTGGTGTAAGGGTATCCCAGGCGGCTCCATTGTCCGTTTTTCAGCGCGCTAAGCAGCACTCCCTCACTCACTTGATGACTCGACAGATCGTAGGACACCCTGTGGTTCATGGCCAATATGCCGTACTTCTGCGAATAAACCATATCATCGCAGATGTACGCAGACGGGCAGTTGGGCATCATGTGTTCTTTTACGAGAACGGGATTGCCGTCGGTCAGTGTGTATGAGCCGAGCCCTTTGCGACCGGTGGCCGACCAGAATGTCTTGCCGTCCCAGGTGCTGTTAACGGTATTCCCCTCAAGCCCTATCTCCGGGATAATCTCGAAGTTACCGTCTTTGTCGAAAAGGGCACCCAAACTTGAGGTGGAGACGTAGAAACCGTCACGCAGATATTGCACCGGCGCAATGAAGGACCAGATGAGAACCGGTCCGTCGGTGAAGGTGTCTCCCTCCATATCCATTATTGCAAGGGAGAAGTCTTTCGAATAGGCCAGTCGGTGGTCGTTGATGCGGAAAAGCTGGCGCACTTCCTTGAGTTCAGGAATGGCGGTGAAGTCGCTCAGGGCGAAAGCAGAGCTTCCCTCGCGTATCCATAGTACATCGCCGTTATCGCGCACCACCACCAGTTTGTCGCCGATGCGGTCCATCGACACCAGCTTCTCGTTGTATATGCGTGACTCTGTTATCACGCCGCGGTCGTCGTCGAGGATTACGTATCCGAAGTCGGTGGCCAGATATACGCGGTTGCGCTCCTTGTCGAAGCGTATGGTGTTGATGGTTTTCGGGGAGTTGAGGTTGGCCATCTTTAGAGCCGGGATGTTGCGCACCGTATTGTCGTCGTAAAGGAGGTCGATGTTGCCGTTGGAGTAAGCTATGAAGAGGTAACGTTTATCCGGGTTGTAGAGGGCCGCGGATATGGAGGTGTCCGAAAGGTAGTTGGCCGTGGTATAGGTCATCAGCTCGTCGGCCTCGGGGTCATATGCGTGCAGGTAGTTATCGTGCACGGAATATTCCGGGTAATTGCTGGCGTAAGGCTGTCCCTGTGCCAGCATGAATATCTTGTTGGGGGTGGCGAAGACGTTCACCGGATTGTTGTCGAAGGCCGGATACAGTTTCCAATCGCCGCGCACCGCACCGAAGGCCGAGGCTGCGCCCAGGCTTGCAAGTGTCAGTAAGGAAAGGAGTCTATTCATTTGTGTGTGGATGATGCTAAGTAATCGATGAGGCGGCGTGTGGCGCGGCCGCGATGTGAGATTTCATTTTTTGCTTCGGCACTCATTTCGGCGAAGGGGATGCCGGTTTCGTCTGGTACGAACACGGGGTCGTACCCGAAGCCGTTGGAGCCGTGTTTTTCGCGGGCTATGCGGCCGTGCACCGAGCCGGTGAAGATGTGTGTATCGCCGCCTTGCAGCAGGGCTATCACCGTGTGGAAAGCGGCCGTGCGCCGCTGGTCGGGAACGTCCCGGAGGCGCTGGAGCAGCAACTCTATGTTGGCCTCGGCGTCGCATTCCGGCCCGGCGTATCGCGCCGAATATACTCCCGGCGCGCCGTCGAGGGCATCCACCATCAGCCCCGTGTCGTCGGCGAAGCAGTCGTAGCCGTAGCGCTCCTTCACCCACCGCGCTTTCTGAAGGGCGTTCCCCTCCAGCGTTTCGGCGGTTTCGGGAATATCGTCGTGGCATCCTATCTCGCGTAGCGACAGGATGCGGATACCGTCTCCCACGATTCTGCGGATTTCCTCCAGCTTGTGGGCGTTGTTAGTTGCGAAAACCAGGTCCATACCTTAATAACGTAAGGCCGCGCCCCATATTGCCCGGCCTCTGAAATATACTTCGCGCCGGCAGCACGTGGCGCCGGCGCGAAGCTCATCTCTTGATTCTCGGAATGTTATATCACGATGTTCACTATTTTACCAGGCACCACGATGATTTTCTTGGGTGTCTTGCCGGCCATCCATTTCTCGGCCTGCGGGTCGGCCATGGCCAGTTCGGAGACTTTCTCGCGAGGCGTGTCGGCCGGCACTTCGATGGTGAAGCGCGTCTTGCCGTTGAAGCTGACGGGATATTTCACGCTGTCTTCCACCAGATATTTCTCCTCGTAGCTGGGCCACTGAGCGTCCACTACGGAGCCTTCGCGTCCAAGACGGTGCCAGAACTCTTCGGCTATATGGGGTGCGAAGGGGGCTATCACGCGGGTGAAAAGGTCGGCTGCGCCGCGGTTCACCGACTTCATTTGCTGGAGTTCTCCAAGCGCTATCATGAACGCCGCAACAGAGGTGTTGAACGAGAACTCTTCGATGTCGCCGGTCACCTTCTTGATGAGCTTGTGCATGGTCTTGAGTTCTGCACGGCTCATCGAGGCATCGCTCCCGAGGTCAACGCGCTCGAACCATCCCCACAGTTTCTTTAGGAAGCGGTTCACTCCGTCGATACCGTTGGTGTCCCAGGGTTTCGATTGCTCCAGCGGGCCGAGGAACATCTCGTAGAGGCGCAACGTGTCCGCGCCGTAGCGTTCCACTATGTCATCGGGGTTCACCACGTTGTACATGGACTTGGACATCTTCTCCACGGCCCAGCCGCACACATATTTGCCGTCTTCCAGTATAAACTCAGCCTCGGCGAAGTCAGGGCGCCAGCGGCGGAAGGCTTCGGTATCGAGCACATCGTTCTTCACCAGAGAGATATCGACGTGTATGGGCGCCGTGTCGTATTTGTCCTTAAGGCCGGCGCTCACGAAGGTGTTGGTGCCCTGCACGCGGTAAACGAAGCTGCTGCGTCCCTGTATCATCCCCTGGTTCACCAGCTTGCGGAAAGGCTCGTCCTCTGCCACCACGCCCAGGTCGTAGAGGAATTTGTCCCAGAAGCGGGAATATATAAGGTGTCCCGTGGCGTGTTCGCGCCCTCCGATGTAGAGGTCCACGGCGCGCCAGTATTCATCCTTGTCGCGGCCCACGAGGGCGTCGGAATTATGCGGATCCATGTAGCGCAGGTAGTACGCCGACGAGCCTGCGAAGCCCGGCATAGTGCATACTTCGTAGGGGTGACCACCGGCATCGTGCCAGTTCTTGGCGCGGCCCAGTGGCGGCTGCCCGTCGCTCGTCGGGAGATAGGAATCCACCTCCGGGAGTAGCAGCGGAAGTTCATCCTCCCGGAGCATATACGGCTCGTCGTCAACGTAATATACCGGGAAGGGTTCGCCCCAGTAGCGCTGGCGCGAGAAGATGGCGTCGCGGAGGCGGTAGTTCACCTTGACGTCGCCCAGGCCTTCTTCGCGGATAAACTCCTTGGTGCGGGCTATGGCCTCCTTCACCGTCAGGCCGTTGAGGTTAAGCTTCGGCCCTTCGGAGTTGGTCATGATACCCTCCTTGGCGTCGAAGCTCTGCTCCGAGACGTCGGCGCCCTCGATGAGCGGGATTATGGGAAGGCCGAAGTGGCGTGCAAAGGCATAGTCGCGTGAGTCGTGGGCCGGAACCGCCATAATGGCACCGGTGCCGTAACCGGCCAGCACATAGTCGCTTACATAAATAGGTATCTCCTTGCCGGTCAGTGGGTTGCGCGCGTATGTGCCGGTGAAGACACCGCTTACTTTTTTCTCTATCTGGCGTTCGCGCTCCGTCTTGTGGCTCACGGCCTTGCGGTATTCCTCCACGGCCTCCCGCTGCTCAGGCGCGGTCACCAGGTCTACGTATTCCGACTCCGGGGCAAGCACCATGAAGGTTACTCCGAAGACGGTGTCGGCGCGGGTGGTGAAAATCTCGAGCTTGAGGTCTTTCCCCACCACGTCGAAGCGCATTTCGGCGCCTTCGCTGCGGCCTATCCAGTTGCGCTGTGTCTCTTTAAGCGATTCCGACCAGTCTATCTTATCGAGGCCGTCGAGCAGGCGCTGTGCGTATGCCGACACGCGCAGGCACCACTGGCGCATCTTGCGTTGTGTCACCGGATAACCGCCGCGCACGCTGACGCCCTCGGTCACCTCGTCGTTGGCAAGCACCGTTCCGAGTTCTTCACACCAGTTCACCATCGTCTCGGCGCGATAGGCCAGACGGTAGTTCATCAGGGCGCCGCGGCGCTCCTTCTCTGTCATGGCATTCCACTCGGCGGCAGTTAGGGAGAGGTATTCGGTCTGTGCGGCGTCGAGCCCCTCGGTGCCGTGCTCTGAGAGGTACTCCTCCAGTTCGGAGACGGGACGAGCCTTGCCTGCTGCGTTGTCATACCACGAGTCGAACATGCGGATGAAAGCCCACTGCGTCCACTTGTAATACTCCGGGTCGCAGGTGCGGACGGCGCGGCTCCAGTCGTAGCTGAAACCTATCTTGTCAAGCTGGTTGCGGTAGCGTTCTATGTTCTGGTTGGTGGTAATTTCGGGATGCTGGCCAGTCTGGATGGCATACTGCTCGGCGGGCAGTCCGTAAGCGTCGAAGCCAATAGGATGGAGCACATTGAAACCCTGCTGGCGTTTGTAGCGCGAATAGATGTCGGATGCAATGTAACCCAACGGATGACCCACATGCAGTCCGGCGCCCGAAGGATACGGGAACATGTCGAGCACATAAAACTTCTTGCGGGAATGGTCTTCCGTCACCTTAAAAATATCATTGTCGCGCCAGAAATCTTGCCAGCGCTTCTCTATCTCCTGATGATTGTAATCCATATCGATAAGTAATTAAGAGGCGTTGCCCGTGCCGGCGCACACCTTATTCAACTGCAAAGTTAGCAAAAAAATTCCGAACGGCAATAAAAAGTGTGTCACTTTGCCCGGCGGCGCGGTTTGTGCTTCCCGGACGATAACAAATCCGGCTCCCGTACCATCGGCGGTCCGGAAGCCGGGAGAAATTGAGAATTGCATCCGACTGATTGCGTACCCGTAAGAGTAAGAAGTTGTTTAAACTAATTTATGAATTTTGACAACTTCTAACGGATACGAGATGTTCCAACTAACTAATCATCATCTATGATAGGACTTTTTGTGGCCGCAATGGCGGCAATATTCCTTTTGCCATTCCTTACCGTTGGTAATGGGGGAGAATCCCCGGCAGTCGCACCCCACGGAGCCGCGGCAGTGTTGCCCTTCGGCGTGGGTGTGGCACTGTTCGGTAGTGACTTTTTCCTGAGCGGGTTCTGCTGCCGATGTGGCGGCACAGATACCTCCAAACGTGAGACTTGCAATAGCTAATGCTGTTGGCAATATGAATTTCTTCATCGTGATAAAGCCCTGATACGTATCGGGCACAACCTTATCGATTTTAACAATACAACTAAAAAAGAGGAAACACTCTGACTCCGGTCGGTTGCCGCGAAATCTCAGTTTTGCCGACGCCCCGAAACGGAATCTGTTATATAGATACTCGGGTTGTGCCCAATCTATCACCGATCGCCAGAAAATCGCAAATAAATAAATACAAGACTTGCGGATAATCCTCAAACACAAATTAAATAAAACCTCGCGTAAAAATACGAAAAAAGCCACTGCGAATCAGCTATAAAAGGCTGATTTACAATGACTTTCTCTTCTTGTGATCCGGCCGGGACTCGAACCCGGAACCCACAGCTTAGAAGGCTGTTGCTCTATCCAGTTGAGCTACCAGACCTTTCCTATTTCACCCCGCGTCATCAGTTACCTTTGTCATACGTCACATCGATAACTTCGGCGGTGCGAGTGATTTCGGAGTGCAAAGTTAGGCATTTATTTTTGGCGGTGCAAGTTTTTGCCTAAAAAATTGTCCGATTTTTCGCCACGTAGCCGGGCAGAAGGGGCGTTGAGTGTTTTTCTCATCTTTTTTGGGGATTTTTTGGCGGTTTCCTTTTGCCGTTTGCCGATTTTATCATAATTTTGCAGTGTGTTACGCTACTGCGGCTTTGCCGTGGTGGGCTTTGCCGTATGACCGGCTGATTTTTCAAGGCTCCAGCAGCCGCCGAAGCGGGTCGTCGGGCAAGCGCGCCACGCTGAAACCCCGATGCCATGCTGACAGCGTTCCGGCCCCGAGACATCCGCCATTTCCGTTAACGTCGGTAAAATAGGCGCATCGCCTGAGGCAGCGGAACAGCGCGACACTGACACCATGTAAAACTGAAATTACAAACTAAATTCAATAATAACAACTAAATTAAACTGCTATGTGGTTAACAAGCTCATCTGTAGGACGTAAGTTCATTATGGCTCTGACGGGCATATGCTTGGTCCTATTCGTTACATTTCACTGCTTGATGAACAGCATCGCGATAGTATGGCCGGCGGCTTACAATGTGATTTGTGAGTTCCTCGGTGCCAACTGGTATGCGTTGATAGCGTCCATGGGGCTCGCTGTGCTTTTCATCATCCATATCATTTATGCCGTATGGCTTACGGTTATGAACCGCAAGGCTCGCGGTAACGACCGTTACCTCATCAACAAGACTCCGAAGGCTGTAGAATGGTCGTCGAAGAACATGCTGGTGCTAGGTATCGTTATCTTTGCTTTTCTGATCGTGCACCTTATCCAGTTCTGGGCAAAGATGCAGCTCGAAGAAGTCCTCGGCCACCACGGCACCGTTCCTGCCGCCGCCGGTACGCTCTTCATCCAGGAAGCCTTCAAGGAAATCTGGACACCCATCGTCTACATCATCGGTTTTGTGGCTCTGTGGTTCCACTTGACCCATGGTTTCTGGTCCATGTTCCAGTCCATCGGTTGGGACAGCACCGCCTGGATTCCCCGCTGGAAGAAAATCGGCGACTGGTGGACATCCATCGTTGTAGCCCTGTTCGTAGCCCAGGCCGTTGTCTTCTTCGTACAGTCGCAGAAGGACTACTACTCCACACAGCCGGAACTCCAGACACAGTATATGGAGATGGCCGTTGCCCCGCTTAACGAGACACTGCCGATGCTCAACATGCCCAGTGACATGCAGACCGTCAAGATGACCATGGCGCAGATAGCTCCGCAGGCCGACATGATGCTCGGCATGATGAAAATGCAGATGCCGGGTGTAGACATCCAGACTGTAGGCCGGCAGATGCTCAACATCGTTAACCTCGTCAACTACCTCGATCCTACCGCCAACCTTCCCGTAGACGCACTTCAGCGTGCCGCCGACGGCCAGATGCAGCAGCCGCAGATGCAACCGCAGATGATGGGACAGCCCCAGGCTCAGCCGCAGGCACAGCCGGAACAGGCTCCGCAGGGCGAACCCCGGGAGGTTTCCCCCGAACAGAAGGCCGCTGACGACGCTCCCGCCCAGGAGCCCGCTAACCCCAATGACAAACAAAAATAATTCTTACGCGATATGGAAAATAATCTGAATATTAAAACAATGAATCCGGCCGATTCCAAAATCCCGGAAGGTCCTATCGCTGAGAAATGGACCAACTATAAGGCACATCAGAAGCTCGTCAACCCCGCCAACAAGCGCCGCCTCGACATCATCGTGGTAGGTACAGGCCTCGCCGGCGCTTCCGCCGCCTCGTCGCTGGCCGAGATGGGCTTCAACGTACTGAACTTCTGTATTCAGGATTCGCCGCGCCGCGCACACTCAATCGCCGCGCAGGGCGGTATCAACGCTGCCAAAAATTACCAGAACGACGGTGACTCCGTCTACCGCCTGTTCTACGACACCGTGAAGGGCGGCGACTACCGCGCCCGCGAAGCCAACGTCTACCGTCTGGCCGAAGTGTCGAACAACATTATAGACCAGTGCGTGGCCCAGGGCGTACCCTTCGCCCGCGAGTACGGCGGACTGCTGGCCAACCGTTCGTTCGGCGGCGCGCAGGTGTCGCGTACATTCTATGCCAAGGGCCAGACCGGCCAGCAGCTGCTGCTCGGCGCCTACTCCTCGCTCAACCGCCAGATCCAGGCCGGAAAGGTGAAGAGCTATAACCGCTACGAGATGCACGACGTCGTTCTCATCAAGGATAAGGACGGTGTGGAACGCGCACGCGGCATCATCGCCAAGAACCTCGTTACAGGCAAGTTCGAGCGCTTTGCCGCCCACGCCGTGGTTATAGCCACCGGTGGCTATGGCAACGCTTACTTCCTCTCTACCAACGCCATGGGCTGCAATGTCAGCGCCGCTATGGCCTGCTACCGCAAGGGTGCTTACTTCGCAAATCCCGCTTACGTGCAGATTCACCCCACATGTATCCCCGTACACGGCGACAAGCAGTCGAAGCTGACCCTCATGTCGGAGTCGCTGCGTAACGACGGCCGTATCTGGGTGCCGAAAAATATCGAGGACGCCCGCAAACTGCAGAGCGGCGAAATCAAGGGCAGCGACATTCCCGAAGAGGAACGTGACTACTACCTGGAGCGCCGCTACCCGGCCTTCGGTAACCTCGTGCCCCGCGACGTGGCTTCGCGTGCCGCCAAGGAGCGTTGCGACGCCGGATTTGGCGTTAACAACACCGGCTTGGCCGTGTTCCTCGACTTCTCCGAAGCCATCAACCGCCTCGGCCTCGACACCGTGCGCCAGCGCTACGGCAACCTCTTCGACATGTATGAGGAAATCACCGACGTGAACCCCGGCGAGCTGGCCCGCGAAATTGACGGCGTGAAGTACTACAACCCGATGATGATCTTCCCCGCCATCCACTACACCATGGGCGGCATCTGGGTAGACTACGAGCTCCAGACTTCGGTCAAGGGTCTCTTTGCCATCGGCGAATGCAACTTCTCTGACCACGGTGCGAACCGCCTCGGCGCCTCCGCCCTTATGCAGGGTCTCGCCGACGGTTACTTCGTGCTTCCCTACACCATCCAGAACTATCTGAGCGACCAGATCACTGTTCCCCACTTCCGCACCGACACTCCGGAGTTCGACGCCGCTGAGCAGAAATGCCAGGAAGAGATGGACCGTCTCATGGCCATCCAGGGTTCTCGCTCGGTTGACTCAATCCACAAGGAACTGGGCCACATCATGTGGGAATATGTGGGAATGGCCCGCAACCGCGAGGGTCTGGAACACGCGCTCGTAGAGTTCAAGCGCCTGCGCGAGGTATTCAACACCGACCTTTACATCCCGGGCGACCAGGATGGCATGAACGTAGAGCTTGACAAGGCTTTCCGTCTGCGCGACTTCATCACGATGGGCGAACTCGTGGCATACGATGCCCTGAACCGTAACGAAAGCTGCGGCGGCCACTTCCGTGAGGAATACCAGACCGAAGAGGGCGAGGCCAAGCGCGATGACGCCAACTACTTCTACGTATCGTGCTGGGACTATGCTGGTTCCGACACCAAAGCCCCGCAACTTATCATAGAACCGCTCCACTACGAGGCAATCAAGGTTCAGACACGTAACTACAAGTCATAATCTGCCCATTCGGCAATAAAAAAAGAAAAATCATGGAAGATAGCATAATGAAAGTCAATCTCAAGATCTGGCGCCAGAAGGACGCACGGTCGAAGGGGGGATTCGTGACTTATACCGATGTCGAAACCACCCCTGACACCTCGTTTCTTGAGACTCTCGATATTCTGAACGAGCGGTTGATAGAGGAGGGCCAGGAGCCCGTAGTCTTCGACCACGACTGCCGCGAGGGCATCTGCGGCATGTGCTCGCTTTACATCAACGGACACCCCCACGGCCCCGCTACCGGTGCCACCACCTGCCAGCTCTACATGCGCCGTTTCCATAACGGCGAGACCATCACCGTTGAGCCCTGGCGTTCCGCCGCTTTCCCCGTAATCAAGGACCTTATGGTGGACCGTAATGCCTTCGATAAAATCCAGCAGGCCGGCGGCTACGTGTCGTTCAACTGTGGAGGCGCACAGGAAGCCAACGCGATTCCCATCTCCAAGGAGGCTGCCGATGAGGCAATGGACTCCGCTACCTGCATCGGCTGCGGCGCCTGCGTAGCAGCCTGCAAGAACGGTTCTGCCATGCTCTTCGTCTCGGCAAAGGTCAGCCAGTTCGCACTGCTTCCTCAGGGACAGGTGGAAAAAGACCGCCGCGTTCGCGCCATGGTGGCCAAGATGGACGAGCTCGGCTTCGGCAACTGCACCAACACCGGTGCCTGCTCGGCCGAATGCCCCAAGAACATAAAGCTTTACAACATCGGCCGCATGAACCGCATGTTCATCGCCGCCAAGTGCAAACAGTAATCCCACATTCAGGCCCAGTATTTCTGCCAGTGTACGGCGGGGCTTGTCCTCCGTTTCCTCCT
>OHBJ01002792.1_pt1 | contig 11684 bp, 7 predicted proteins | sample 1577241 | NCBI WGS metagenome assembly OHBJ01 (sample SAMEA3541594, study PRJEB24748) | human gut metagenome | biome: human gut; feature: human-associated habitat; material: faeces | place: China | collected 2012
CCTGTCTGATAGAGCCAATCGACATGATTGGGTACGGTAACCCAAAGTACATCGCTCCTGTAAGGATAATTTTCCGCACTGGCAGTCAATGCCAAACCCAATAGCAGAGTAAGAACTCCCAATATTGTTTTATTCTTTACCATATCAGAATTGTTTTATCAATCAACGTTTAATGTTTACCAATGCATTGCCGTTAGCAATCGGATTCCAACCGTCAGTACCGGCAAGGACGGACTCTATTTCATATCCTTCCGTATCTTTCAACTGATGGGAGAAAGCAGCGCGGGCTTTAGGATTAGCACCCGGGCCATAGCTGTCGTACTCTGCATAGAAAACGGTTTTCTCAGCATCTTTCTTATTCCAGTTATGCCAACCGACCGGAAGAATATGCTTTCCTAAATCGCAATGAATGAACACAGCCTGGGCAAAAGGACGCCACGGACGGGACAAATAAACATTCTTCACGTTGGCATCCGCTGTTAATTTGCAGTCATAAAATACATAGCCGTATTTCTGTCCTTCATCGGTAGAAGGAGCCGTGACATACCCGTCACGTTTACTATGAATATGGCAACGGTTGAATACCGCCGTAGACCAACCGAATATAAAATCGACCGTACCCTCTATATAACAATCTTCATAATACTGCCTCACTCCCTTCCCATACGTATAGAGTGTATCTTGAAATCCGAGAAAACGGCAGTTCTTGAAATAAGCACGGTCGGCACTGACAAAACCAGCATCCTGACTGGGCTATCCAGATTCCGGGAAAGCTTCCTGTACGCTCAAGAAACCAGCTTATTTTAGACTTTTCGAGAAAAGAAGTCAGGGACAATATTTTCGATCAGATCTGCGCAGTGTTTGACCAGGGAAAAATCGACTACGTTAAGTGGGATATGAACAGAAGCATGGCTGATGTGTATGCAGGAAATCTTGCATACGACTATGTGCTTGGAGTGTATGATTTTATGGAGCGTCTGGTGACAAGATATCCGGATATACTTCTTGAGGGCTGCAGCGGTGGCGGTGGACGATTTGATGCAGGCATGCTCTACTACAGTCCGCAGATATGGTGCAGTGACAATACAGATGCCATAAACCGCACAAGAATACAGTATGGCACATCGTTCTTCTATCCGGTATCATCCATGGGAGCGCATGTATCGGCAGTGCCAAATCATCAGACAGGCAGAGTGACAAGCCTTAAAACAAGAGGCATCACAGCCATGGCAGGAACTTTTGGCTATGAGCTGAATCCGGCCCTTCTGTCGGATGAGGAAAAGGAAGAAATCAGAGAGCAGATAAAGACCTTTAAGAAGTATGAGATGCTTATAAATGAGGGCACCTACTGGCGTCTTACAAGCCCATTTGAGGATGAGGTGGCTGCTTGGATGTCTGTCTCAAGGACAAAGGACAGGGCGCTTGTGAGCGTGGTTCGTCTGTATGCGGAGGCAAACGCGGCTACTTGCTATGTGAAGCTTAAAGGCTTGGAGTCTGATGCAGTATATATTGAGGAAAATACCGGCAGGCAGTACACAGGTGCAGCACTGATGAATGTAGGAATACCGCTTCCGTTTGCCGTAAAGGAGTATGAGGCATATCAGTTTTCATTTATCAGGCTTGATGAGGCAAAGAAGCTGTATGATGAGATAAAGAAGGTGTGCGGCAATCTAAAATTAAATGAGGCTGACACTGCAGATAGTGCTTCTGATAACCGTATTGTAATAAGCATCTACGGCGGCTCAGGCTCAGGAAAGACAACGATTGCAGCAGCCCTGCAGCAGTATTTTCTTAACGATAATACAGCCTGCTATGTGCTGACCGGGGACAATTATCCACACCGTATCCCGATGAGAAACGACGAGGAACGCCTTAATGTGTATAACGAGTCCGGCGAGGATGGCTTACGTGGATATCTTGGAACACCTAAGGAGATTGACTTTGACAGGATTAACAAGGAGCTTTCAGAGTTTAAGGCAGGAAAAGATATAATTGAGATAAAGCATATGGGCCGCGAGGACGGTGATATCTCATATGACGAGACTGATTTCACAGGAATTAAAGTGCTCATCCTGGAGTGGACCCATGGAGGAAGCGAATACCTTAAGGGTGTTGATATACCTGTATTTCTGGAGAGCTCGCCTGAGGAGACAAAGGCGCGCCGCATTAAGAGAGGACGTGACGAAAACGCCGCAAGCCCTTTCATATGCCGCGTGGTAGAGTTGGAGCAGGAAAAGCTTGATTTACAGGGTAAAAATGCGCGTATCGTAGTTGGAAAGGATGGCAAAGTCTATGAACAATAAACCTATGCTTAATGCATATCCTGACAGTCTGGGCGGTAAGCTTTCCGATATCGCAGCGCTGCTAAAAAAGAAGGAAATGCATGACACATTTTCATCATTTTATATTCTGCCAAGTCTGTATCATTCGGATTTGGACCGCGGATTTTCGGTCGTGGACTACAATCTGAATGAGGAGCTTGCGACAATAGAGGATTTATCGCAATTGAAGGAGCTGGGGATTGACTTAAAGCTTGACTTTATTTTAAATCATGCTTCGGCACAGTCACCACAGTTCAAGGATCTGGTTGAAAAAGGCGATGAGTCTGAGTACCGGGATTTTTTCATAGACTGGAACAAGTTCTGGGAAGGTCATGGAGTCATGACGGACGAGGGCTACATACAGCCTGATGAGTCATGCTTAAAGCAGATGTTTTTCAGAAAGCCGGGGCTTCCGATTCTCATGGTTGAGTTTCCGGATGGACGAAGGGTGCCATACTGGAACACATTTTACCAGGAGGTGCATGGCAGAGATTATCTGGGACAGATGGATTTAAATATAAAGTCCGAAAAGGTATGGGATTTTTATCGTGAAACACTTGAAAAAATAGCATCCTATGGTGCGGCTATTGTGCGGCTCGATGCATTTGCCTATGCGCCTAAGGCACCGGGGAAAAAGAATTTCCTGAATGACCCTGAGACCTGGGAATTTCTACAGCAGATCCATGAGCTTGCAGCTCCGCTCGGGCTGACTCTGCTGCCTGAAATACATGCGGCATATGAGGAGAAAATATACAAAACCCTTGCAGATAAGGGCTATGCCACATATGATTTCTTTTTACCGGGACTGGTAATTGATGCGATTGAGAACAGGAGAGCAGATTACATTGCCAAATGGGCGCGTGAGGTTGTGGATGATAAAATCTCCACTGTCAATATGCTTGGCTGCCATGACGGCATACCTCTTCTGGATTTAAAGGGTCTGCTTCCGGAGGATGATATTCGTTCGCTTATAGATTTGATTGTATCTCGTGGCGGCATGGTCAAAAATCTTCACGGACAGAAGAATATATATTATCAGGTCAATGCCACATATTACAGTGCGCTTGGTGAGTCTGACAGCAAAATGCTTCTGGCCCGTGCTATTCAGATGTTCATGCCGGGCAAGCCGCAGGTATGGTATCTGGACCTCTTTGCAGGCAAAAATGACCATGAGGCGGTAAGACGTGCAGGAGAATCAGGACATAAGGAAATAAACAGAACAAACCTCAGTGCTTCCGATATTGAGGAGGCGCTAAAAAAGGATGTTGTTGCAAAGCAGCTTGAGCTGCTTCGCATGAGAAACACCCATAAGGCATTTGAGAAGGGAGCTGTCATCACAGTAGCAGGAGAAGGACCAAAGCTTTCAATCCGCTATGATAACGGTGAAGCATATGCGCTTCTAACGGTGGATTTTGAAGCCGGAGCGTATGAGATAGAGCTGAGCTGATGAAATCAGATTACTCATACATAATGTGTCTAGCAGATGTGCAAACTCACAATCGAAAAAACGATTGTGAGTTTTTTTATGAGAAAAATCATTTAATTGACTCGTAAAAGTATCAGCTATAAGGTATAATGATTACTATACAAAATCAGGAGAGCATTTAAAAGATGATAAGAGGTGATAAAGGCTAATGGAATACGAGCACATAACCCACTCCTTTAAGCCTGTCTATGACGAAAACAGCCGAATCCTCATCCTCGGAACGCTTCCATCCGTAAAATCCAGGGAAAACAATTTCTATTACGGACACAAGCAGAACCGTTTCTGGAAGCTGCTTGCGTATCTATTGGATGAATCGGTGCCGGAGACGATAGATGAGAAAAAATATATGCTGTTTAAAAATCATATAGCTATATGGGATGTGATACAAAGCTGTGACATCAGGGGTTCGAGCGACAGCAGTATCAGAAATGTAACACCAACGGATATAAGAAAAATCCTTGAAACATCCGATATAAAACAGATATATGCAAACGGAAATAAAGCAGGGGCGCTTTATAAGAAATATCAGCTTCCTCTGACAGGAATGGAGGCAGTTACATTGCCGTCCACAAGCCCTGCAAATGCGGCATGGTCATTTGAAAGGCTATGCGAAGCATGGACACGGATACTTGTAAACCTTTAGAGATTTATATATAGAGGTAAAATTTACTTATGAAAACAATAGAATTTGATACACATTTTTACAAAAAGCTGTGGACACTCATGGTTCCGATAATGGTGCAGAATCTGATGCTGGCGCTGGTGGCGGTGGCTGATGCTTTCATGCTCGGAGGACTGGACCAGAACTATATGTCAGCAGTTTCGCTTGCCACACAGATACAGTTCATCCAGAACATGTTTCTATCAGCAGCTACAGCAGGGCTTGCAATACTCGGAGCACAGTATTGGGGCAAGCAGGACATAAAGGCGCTCGATGACATATTCGCTCTTGCAATCAGGATATGTGGCATAGTATCGGTGCTGTTTTTCGTGGCATGTGCATTTTTTCCACGATATCTGATGCTTATTTTCACAAACGAGCCGGTGCTTATAGATTATGGTGTAAGCTATCTGAAAATAGCTTCTTTTTCATATTTATTGACAGGTTTTTCGCAGTGTTATATAGTCATGATGAAGATATCAGAGCACGCGGGTACTGCGGCGGCAGTCAGCTCAATTACAGTGCTTATAAACATAATGCTCAATGCCATATTTATCTATGGTGCATTTGGCATCGAGAGCATGAATGTGAGGGGAGCGGCACTTGCCACACTCATATCAAGAGTAGTGGAGCTTATGCTTTCAATCACATTTTCGTACAGACCGGGATATATCAGGCTTAAAATTCGGGAACTTTTTGCAAGGAACAAGGAGCTGTCAGCAGATTTTATGAAGTGCTCCGGACCGATTCTCGGAGCAAGCCTTGTATGGGGAATAGGCTTTACATCGTACTCTACATTTATGGGACACATGGGAACAGATGCGGCAGCGGCCAACTCCGTCGCAGCGGTTGTGCGTGATATCATTTGCTGTCTCAGTGCAGGTATATCAAGTGCAGCAGGCATTATGATAGGAAATGAGCTTGGCGCAGGGAATTTAAAGCGTGGAAAAGCATATGGCATCAGAATGGCAAAGCTGTCATTTTTGTGCGGAGCTGTTATGACAGTGCTTATGGCGGTTTCAGCACCGGTGATTTTACATTTTGTAAAGCTCACACCGCAGGCTGCAGAGTATCTGAAGCAGTTATTCGGTGTACTTGCTTTCTACATGATTGGACGATCGGTAAATGAAATCATCATAAATGGTGTCTTTGGTTCGGGAGGAGATACGATGTTTGATATGTACTCTCTTGCTGTGACGATGTGGGGCATAGCAATACCGCTTGCAGTTGCAGGCACATATTTTTTGAACTGGCCGGTGGTTGTGGTATATGCGTGCACCTGCGTGGATGAGGTTGGAAAGATACCGTGGACACTCGTACATTTTAAAAAATACAAGTGGGTAAAGGATTTGACAAGATAATGGAAAATGTATGAAAACAAGCGTGTGCACAGGGAGTAGATCGGATTTAGCGCTAAACTAATTTGAACAAAAAGAGGATATCGAATTGCGGCATCAGCTGTCAAGGGATAACGTAATTTATATGAGAGGGGGTATTTCATGCAGGAAATATACAGAGTAAAGACAAGTCCGGTGGCATTATCGGACAATATGATAATAGGTGAAAAATACAGGATTACATTACTGACAGAGGCGCTTGTCCGTCTGGAATACAGTGAAGATGGCGTATTCGAGGATAGGGCAACACAGACAGTATTGTTCAGGGATTTTCCAAAGACCGACTATCATGTGGTGCGTAACGCTGATGGAATTGAGGTTCATACATCAATGCTGCACCTGATATATAATGAGAAGGAGTTCTCATCACACGGACTGAGTATACAGATTAAGGGAAACCTGAGCGCATATCACAGCATCTGGCATTATGGCGAGAAGGTGCATGATTTGCAGGGTACAGCGCGTACACTTGATGACGTAAACGGAGAGGTTGAGCTTGGACACGGTGTTGTTTCACGCTTTGGATATTCAATTCTTGATGACAGTAAATCACAGATTTTACTTGACGATGGATGGATTGAGCCAAGAAAAAAAGGTGTGTCTGATTTGTATTTCTTTGGATACGGACATGATTATAAACAGGCGCTCAATGATTTTTACAGGCTTTGTGGCAAGACTCCGATGCTTCCACGATATGCACTGGGAAACTGGTGGAGCAGATATTATAAATACTCAGAAGAAAGCTATATGGAGCTGATGGACAAATTCGATGAAAAGAATATCCCGTTCACAGTAGCTGTAATAGATATGGACTGGCATCAGGTTGATGTGGACCCTAAATACGGAAGCGGCTGGACAGGATATACTTGGAACAAAAAGCTTTTCCCGGATCCGAAGCGCTTTCTTGGAAAGCTCCATGACAGAGGAATGCATACTACCCTGAACGTACACCCTGCGGATGGTGTGCAGGGCTGTGAAGAAATGTATGTTGATATGGCAAAGGAAATGGGCGTGGACTATGAAAATGAGGACCCGGTTGTATGTGATCCGGCAAGCCCAAAGTTTATGGATGCATATTTTAAGTATCTTCACCATCCGAGAGAGGCTGAAGGTGTGGATTTCTGGTGGATTGACTGGCAGCAGGGCAGCAACTGCAAGGTTGAAGGATTGGATCCGCTATGGATTTTTAATCATTTTCATTATCTCGATAATAAAAGAGACGGCAAGCGTCCAATGACATTTTCGCGCTATGCAGGTCCGGGAAGCCATAGATATCCGATTGGATTTTCGGGAGATACACATATTACATGGGAGTCGCTTGATTTTCAACCGTATTTTACAACTACAGCGACAAACATCGGATATGGATGGTGGAGCCATGATATTGGCGGACATATGCTTGGCTACAAGGATGATGAGCTGACAGCCAGATGGACACAATACGGTATATTCTCTCCGATAATGCGTCTGCACAGCTCATGCAGCGAATTTAACGGCAAGGAGCCGTGGCGATTTAAAAAAGAGACTGAGGAAGCGATGGAGGCGGCGCTCAGACAGAGGCATTGTATGATTCCGTATCTGTATACCATGAACTATCGCAGCTATGCCGAGAATATGCCGCTGATTGAGCCTATGTATTATGAGTATCCTGAAAATGCAGAGGCTTATGAGGTAAAGAATCAGTATTTCTTTGGCAGCCAGCTTATGGCAGCACCTGTTACAACTCCACGTATTAAGGGACTTAATGTGGCAAAAACCAAAGTATGGTTCCCGGAGGGCATCTGGTATGATATCTATACAGGCATGCGCTATGATGGTGGAAGAATGCTGGAGGTTTACAGGGATTTGAGCAGCATACCGGTGTTTGCGAAGGCGGGAGGCATACTTGTGTGTGCAGATGCTGATGAGCTTGATGCAAGATCTGTTATCAAAAATCCTGATGTATTATGTGTCAGAGTATTCCCGGAGGCTGATGGTGAGTTTGAGCTATACGAGGATGACAATGAATCCTGCGGATATGTAGATGGCAGATGTGTGACCACAGCTATGAAATATTCTGCGGATAAAGATATGTTTGTCATTTCTCCGGCAGATGGAGATACATCATTAATACCTGACAACAGAACCTATAAGCTTGTCTTTGAAAGAAGAACCGAGGCAGCAGCCGATAAGGTAAAGGTATCTGTGGATGGTAAAGAGGTATGGGCAAAGAATAAATATGATAAAGAAAACAGAAAGCTCATCGTTACTGTAAATGCATCGACAGCGAGCAAAATAAGCGTTGCAATATCGAAAGACACAGTAGCGCTTGATAATCAAATCGAAAAAAGATGCTTTGATTTCCTGAATCAGGCAGAGATAGGCTTTGTGCTAAAGGATGAAATCTACGGTCTTATTACATCGGGAAAGAAAACAACAGTGATTTTATCAGAGCTCAAGGCAAAGGAGCTTGATACAGAGCTGTATGGTGTATTGACAGAGATACTTACAGCCTGAGGCAGTCACCGGTCATACTAGGTGTGACCGGTGACTTTCTTTGTTGTAAAAATTAAAAATAGATGATACTATTATAGTAAACAGAAGTTTTTTATAAGAAACATCAGGAGAAACTATATAATTCAAGGGAGGATTATGCAATGGGAAATTCATATAAGAATTGTAAAATACAGGACAACACAGCAGAGCTGATCTATGAGAACGGCAGTCTGTTTGTTACCATATTTGAAAACAACATAGTGCATGTTGCACAAAAACCCGGCATCGAAAGTGTTGCAATAGAGGAGGGCTTTATTCCGAAGGCCGCCACACCGAACGTGACCTGCAAGGATACGTCTGATGCCAAGGGGAACGCAGCAGAAGCCGGTCTAAGCGATGCAGCAGTTAAAGCAGTCATAAGTGCAAGGGATATTACTGTATATGTGAAGGATAACGAGAAGCTTGATATTTATTACAAAGGGAAGCTTGTGCTTTCAGATTATGAAAAAGCACGCAAAAAGAGTGAGAAGAATCCGTACGAGGATCTTGCCATAGCAGAGCTTGAGGGACATACTGTCGGAAAAGATGAAGAAAAAACTGACTCTGTTACCATCATCAAAAAGCTTGGAAAGGATGATGCTATTTACGGTCTGGGAGATAAGCCGGGATGCCTCAACAAGCGTGGATATTCATATGTAAACTGGAACACGGATGATCCTGCACCACATGTGGACAGCTTTAAATCACTGTACAAATCCATACCATTTTTTATCGTGTTGGGCGATGAATATTGTTATGGAATTTTTGCGGATAATACCTACAAGACAACCTTTGATTTCGGTTATGAAAACACAGATTACTATTTCGTCGAGCATGAGAAGGGCGAGCTGGACTACTATTTTATGCCGGGAAATGATATGGCAGAGGTGGTAGGACTTTATACATCACTGACAGGCACCACACCGCTTTATCAGAGATGGATATACGGCAGCCATCAGAGCCGCTGGGGCTATTACACGCAGGATGAGGTGCTTGATATAGCTGACAAATTCCGCGAGCTTGATATCCCATGCGATGTGATACATATGGATATCGATTACATGAACGGCTACAGGGTATTCACCTTTGATGACAAGAAATTCCCGGATGTAAAGGGTCTTTCAGAGAAGCTTGCTGACAGGGGCGTAAAACTCATATCCATCATTGACCCGGGTGTGAAGAAGGATGAGGACTACTTCATGTACAAAGAGGGCATGGAGATGGATGCATTTGCACATGATACAGATGGCAGTGTATATGAAAATGCTGTATGGCCGGGAACATCGGTATTTCCGGACTTCACAAAGCAAAGCGTCAGAAGCTGGTGGGGAGACAAGACAAAGATACTTCTTGAGCACGGTATCAGTGGCATATGGAATGATATGAATGAGCCTGCAAGCTTCAACGGACCACTGCCGGATGATGTGCAGTTTGAGTATGGAGCACATGAAAAGGTTCACAATATTTACGGACATTTTATGGCAAAAGCCACATATGAGGGACTTGCGAAAAATGATGGTGGAAAACGTCCGTTTGTACTTACCAGGGCTGCATATGCCGGAAGCCAGAAATATTGCGGTGGCTGGACCGGAGATAATCACAGCATCTGGGCGCATATAGCACTTTCACTCGAGCCGTCACTGACGGTCCGGATCGATCTTCGTTTCGATGGCTTCGACCACTTCCGGCTTGGCCTTGTCGACCGGCACTTCCTCGACGCCCTTGATGTCGTCGATCGCCTTCGGCGTGACGTCGGCAGGCGAGCTCGGCACGGTGTCGAGACGGGTCTCCGCGGCTTCCACATACTTGCGCGGCACCACGTAGACCGGTCCGACCGCATGCTGCAGCAGACCCTGGCTGGTGGAGCCAAGCAGCAGACCGGTGAAGCCGCCACGACCACGGGAGCCGACCACGACGACGTCATGATCGTAGCTGGCCTTGGTCAGTGCGCCGGCTGCGGGGCCGGGCACGATCTGCTTGTTGATCTTGAGGTTCGGGTACGCCTCTTCAAGCGGCTTGATGCGCACATCCAGATCCTCCTGGAAGGACGCCATGACGCCTTCATCCTCGGAGCCCTTCATGTTCGGCACGGCGGAGATGACGTCCAGCTCGGCACCCCACGAATCGGCGAACGCGGCCGCGATCTCCAACGCCTTCAGACCCCACTTGGATTCGTCGGAGCCGACTGCCACCTTGGTGATGGTGTTGTTCAAGTGCATCAGGTTGCCTTCGTCGTCGGTGTACGGCACCACGACGATCGGGCAGTACGCGTATGCCGGCAGGCTGGAACTGGTGGTGCCGAGCAGTCGTTCGGCCAGACCACCCTTGCCACGGTTGCCAATGACGATGAGGTTGTAGTTGCGCGACAGTTCGACGAACACGGATGCGGGATCTCCGGTGACGATCAACGTCGATGCCTCGACGCCCTGCTCGTCGGCGATGGCCTTGGCCTTCGACAGAATCTCCTGCGCATCGTTGTGCGCGGCATTGTCATCGCCCATGGCCGTATACGTGGCATCGAACGACACTGCCGCATAGCTTGGCAGCGAATATGCGCAGACGATCTGCAGGGTCAGTCCCGCATGCTTCGCGTAATTTGCTGCCCACCATGTCGCCTTGTAGCTGGCGTGGGATCCATCGACACCTACGAGGATTGCCTTGTCATTGATCATGAGCGACCTCCCTTGAATCAGGTTGCGGCAACGCGACTATGCGTTGCACCTGACTTCCACCATACCGCGCGACATGCGGTTTTCAAGTAACGACGCGGAAAATAACAAAGCAAAAGGGCGTATTCCTCACGGAAATACGCCCTTAGCTCAATGTCAAAGCTTCAGAAGATTCGACGAATGCTGTAGCTGCTGGGGAACACCCATGCGATGGGATCGTAGCGGGTGCCGTTCAGCTGGGAGTTGATGACCATGCCGTTGCCGACATAGATCGCGGCATGCTGCGCATTGGCGATGATGTCTCCCGGCTGCGCGTCGGCGAGGCTGCCAACCGCGCGACCCACAGTCGCCTGAGCACCGGAGTAATGCGGCAGGGAAACGCCCATCTGGCCGTAGACATACTGCACGAAACCGGAGCAATCCCAACCGGACGGGGTATTGCCGCCGGACACATACGGAACCTTGCCGACGAACTGGTTCGCGAACGTCAGCAGGCTGGACACGCTGGCCCCATCAGGCGGCGTCACGGTGAAGGAACCGCTGCTGCTGAGGTCGCTTCGAGCGGCGGAACGAGAAGCGGCTTGGGCCTGTGCTTGAGCCTGGGCCTGCTGCTGACGCTGCTGTTCCGCTGCCGCT
>OHBJ01002794.1_pt1 | contig 11672 bp, 6 predicted proteins | sample 1577241 | NCBI WGS metagenome assembly OHBJ01 (sample SAMEA3541594, study PRJEB24748) | human gut metagenome | biome: human gut; feature: human-associated habitat; material: faeces | place: China | collected 2012
TATATTTTTAACTATTCAGAACCCCATTCGCAAAATCGCATTTTCAATGCTTTCCTTTTGCTCATGTGGTTACTTCGCCCTATAAACATTGATAAATGTTCTTACGAATGCAAGCATTCGACGCCCATTCGTCAATGTTTACATGGCTCTGAATAGTTATACAAAATCTTTCTCCGTGAGGATGATCATATCCTCATCATCATATCTCTTGGCAAACAGAACATCAAAGAAATGCTTTAATGTCTTTTTATTCGCATGCGCGATTGCTTCATCCACGATTTCTTTTACATCCACCACGGTAACTACATGATCTATCGTCTGCATATCCTCGATTCTGGTATGCAGTGCCAGAACACCCAGTTCATCGATGGAATATTCCCTCTCCCGTGCATACTGCCTTCCGAACGCTACCAGTGTATCATTGCTGAGTGCTTCGACATCCATGCGGGAAGTGAAGCTTTCCTGCAATTTCTCATACTTTTCCAGAAAACGATCTATCTCTTTCCTGGTATCTTCCAATATAATGACAATGCCCTGATTCTCCTGCTGCAGCGCTTTGTACATCGTGTCCACAGTTTTATTATTCATTTCCGATGCCTTACAGATGATAAGTGCACCGTTCTGCAGTCTGTTCAGGGTCTCGGCTGCATCTTTTTTGTTCAGCGCATGGCCGGAGATTTTGGCAACTTTTCCGGAGAAATTGCTGTCGGTAGCCTGAATCTCCCGGATCATATTTTTCGCAAGAGATAAGGTATCCATGCCTTCTTCACCGGTGATGATCACATTGCCGGTATAGGCAGCCAGGCTGATATTATCAATGGCTTTGACTAACTGTTCTCTTGCGGACTTACTCTGAATAAAGGGCGCATACAGCTCGCGCTCTTCTCTGGTAAGCGCACGGACTTTTGCTTTGTCTCTCTCCACTACGGGAGGCTCCGGGGTCTGCGGTTGCTCATCCTCATGGACTTCTTCTACCGCTTCTTCCGGCTCCTCTTCAGCCTCTGCTACGGATTCCTCCGATGCTTCCTCGGTCTCTGCTGTGGTTTCTTCCGATGCTTCTTCGATCTCTGCTGTGGTTTCCTCCGGCACTTCTGGGATTTCTGCAGCCGGCTCCTGCGTCACTTCCATATCGACGACAGCGTCCGGTTCCTCTGTTGCGGATTCTTCTTCATATTCCGCTACGGCAGGTTCCTCTTCAAGTTCTTCTACCTCTTCAGTGTCAACGATATCCGTATCAGCAGGTTCTGGTTCTGGCTCTTCTTCAGAAACTTCCGCAGGAGCTTTTTCTGTTTCATCATTTACATCTGCAATCTCTTCCAGCTCTTCAACTTCATCTGTATCCGTAACCGTATCAGCATCCACCGCTTTTTCTTTTTCCAGTTTTTCTAACAGGCCATCTCTTACCGCCTGTTCAAATTCCGTGAACATGGCACCGGTCTGCTGTAGTACATGCTGGCGGACTTCTTCTTCTCTCTTTTCGAGGTTTTCTTTCTTTTTACGCTCCCACTCTGCCAGAATGTCTTCAATATTGATCTGACCGGTAATCTGCTTCTCAATGCTTTCCGCCTCGGGCATTACCAGGCTGATCTGTCCGTCGGATTCCTGTGCCAGTACATTCGCCAGCTCCTTGGGAGGTTCCACCGGTGTAGTCGCTTCCGGCTCCACTTCTGCTTTCGATAATTCCGGCACAACATCCTGTTTCTTAAGAGATGCCGGTTCCTCCGGCAGGATTTCCTCGGTCTCTACCTCCGGAACCTGAGACAGGTCACCGATCTCTCCGGTCTCACCAAAGAATACCTCGGAACCTTCGATCTGCTCGGTCTCCGGCTCCAGATCATCCTCACTGACCTCTGCAATCTCCGGATAATCCAGAGATTCTGTATCGGAATCCATCATAGGTGCTACGATAGAACGGGTAATGGAGTCCGATGTCGCTTTTGCGGTATCTTCTTTTGGCTCCTCACCGAGGACTTCACGAAGTCCCGCTGCAAGTTCTGCCTGCAGATTGATGGTATTATACTGCCCCACATCCATGGTCTTCACATGAATATCGTAATCATCCTGTACCGGCTGTGTCGGTGTCTCCTGCTGTGCGGGTTGCACCGGATCATATATCTGTGTATCTCCGTTCACCTGATCATAACCGGAATCCTGTACGTAGCTCTGGTTCTGATCATAGCTGCTATCCTGTGCATAACTCTGATCCTGATCATAGCTGCCGTCCTGTGCATAACCCTGCTCTTGATCGTAGCTTCCGTCCTTGGCGTAACTTTGCTCATAACTTTCATTCCCGCTATACTCGTTATCCTGCACAGAGTTCTGCGACGGGATATGGCTTCCGGGCGCGTCGAACCGATGATCGTATTTTTCCTGCTGCTCCGGTGTCAACGGCTGATGGAGCATTTTCAGTTCCATTGCCTTAATAACGTATTTTCCCTCACCAAACCAGAGGATCAGTTCATCACATTCCTCTACGCATCTGGCTGCCAGTCCGACTCTATGATACAAATAGGCCAGTTCATATGCCCATTTTTCCCTATAGTCTCTCTTCTTGAGTTCCTCCAGAACAGCAATTCGTTCTTCCAGACTCACATCCTGCGCCTCATATAATTTATACTGCAAAATGTACCTTCCCGGATCCTTGGGCGCCACCTGTACAAATTCCTTATAATATTCTATTGCCTGCACATATTCTTCCATTTTAATGGAAAGCTCGCACAGAGAATAGCAGATGGTCCTTCCGCCGGGACGACGTTCATATGCCAGAAGCAACATATCTCTGGCATCCTCATATCTGCGATTGATCTTATAGAGGTCGCTGATCGTACACAACATCATGACACTTTTTACACGACGCCAGTCAATCGTGTCGGCAATTTCAGCCGCCTGTGCATATTCTCCCCGGCTGATCAGGTCTTTGATTTCTTCCGCTCTTAATTTATATTCACTCTTATCCAAGGTATTTCGCTCCCTTAACCTTTTCTTGTCCTAAGTTCCTTATTTCATCAAAGCAGACTGTCCCACTTTTTTCTTATTCAGTGTATCATAGTCACTATACGTATGTCAAAATCAAACTAGGGAAATTGTAGTATAAATTGAGAGTTTACGCGAGCAATGAGCCGCGGCAAACATCTTCGGAAGGACATTCCGTCCACCGTGGACGTTCTGTGTTTTGAAAATCCTATGAAAAAGCTCTAAGTCTATCTCGTGTTACTGGTTTGTATATTCGTTTTAGCCTATTGCACATGTGTTTTCCCGGTTATCATACATGCCGGATCATCATTTTTGCTTTCAGGCATGTATTTTCTGACTTGTTATACATACCTAATTATGACTTTTGAATTATTCGCATGTATTTCCTACTTTTTGTACATACTAAATCCTTGTTTTTAACTTCCGCACATGTATTCTCAAATGCTCTGCTTAAATAATCGGGATGTTTTTCATAACCCAGCAGAAAAGGACTGCTCCCACAGTTGTAGCTAGCATCCGAGTCCGGGGCGGGCAGCCCTACGTTACGAGCCATGCACCCAATTCATAAATGTGTCGCATAGGACGTTCCACATTTATGAATTGAATGCTGTCGAGTGTGTCCGTTGGACGCACAGTATAAAGTTAAAAAGCAAAAACAGCGACTTGTGAGCAAGCTCCCAGATCGCTGTTTCCGTTTTGACTTTGCATGGCTCGTAACTCTCAATTTATTAATTAGGTTCTGGTTTTCTCCACTAATTTGGCATACTCTGCTTCATCAATATGGTACTTTTTTCGGATAATCATATAGGATATCGCCAGCGCTATGAGCGGAATGAGTACCATTCCAACACGGAACAGGATTCCCTGCGCAGTCGTAATTTCTCCGATATAGCGATTCGCCTCTGCCAGTGCCGCTTCACTGGATATCTCGCCGCGGTTCACTTCTATCTCCAGGGCACTGATGCTCCGGCTCTTGGCATAAATTCCGCTCACGATCAATACTAGTGTAGATAACCCCTGATTGATTCCGCCTGCCAGTTTCACACTAAAAGAACGCACCGCAGATATTACCGAATCGTGTCTTTCATGGAATCTCGCCTCATCATATTCGATCGTATTGTTAATCATCACGATGATCACAAGATTCATCAGCCCCTGAAAGAAAAAGATAACAAAACCTATCGCATTCAATAAAACTACATTTTTCGGAAGCACGTAACCAAATCCCATAAAACAGGCATATCCAATCAATAATGCTGCAAAACACACATTAAGCATTTTCTGTCTCGTAAAATGTTTTGCCAGAGTCGCATAGCTCGCCTGGGAGATCAGCATTCCCAGACCATACATCACCGTAAAATAAAATACCAGATTACCGCTTTCCGAATATCCGTATTCTATATAAAAAAAGTTCACGCCAAAAATAATAAGAATATTGCAGGTAATGTTAAAAAAGATAGAAGCAATTCCCGCTGCCACCAATTGATCATTTCTCATAAAAATAAGATACATGTCCTTTAATGACAGTTTATCTTTTTGTTCTTCTCTGTCATTTTCCTTGATTCCAAAGGCGGTCAGCATCTGAAATGCAATCAGGCAGAGTGCTACCACAACCGCTACGATTCTGTATGCTTTCACCGCATTTCCTGCGATCACAACAGGAACTACTCCCGCCACGGAAAACTGTCCGATACATACAAAAATGCTCATAATCGTTACCAGAGAATCTCTCGTTCCGGGATCTGAACTTAAGGAGGGCAGCACTCCCCAATAGGCAATGTCATTCATGGTGTAAGTCATTCCCCACAGAAGGTAGAAGAGACTGTAAAATGCGACAAATCCCCACCCACTCGGTCGGATAGTAAATAAACACACAATAACAATCGCATTTGTAAGCGAACCAGCTAATATCCACGGCTTAAATTTCCCCATTTTAAAATGCGTATTTTCTATAATAATTCCCATGAGCAGATCATTTATCGCATCCCAGACCATACATAGGATCATTGCCCCGCTGATCATGGCAAACTGCGCACTTGTAAGATTCATGGTATATTGCACATATAGGATCAGATACATGCTTACCAGAGCATATGCTGCATCTCTTCCCGTTGCTCCGATACAATAGCTCCATTTCGTTCTTGCATCTAACTTATCCCTCATTTTTTGCCCTCCTGTTCGCGGAATCCACAATTCTCTGAATCGTACTGTGTTTTATCATGCCGCCACTCTGATTACATACGCTGTCAATATTTCCTTCAAGAATCCCTTCTGACATCATCCTCACTTCCGGGTCATTGAACGGTTTGGAAAAATAAAGCACTCGCGCAGCCAGCATTCCTATACGGCTCCACTTTCTTGCCGGGGCTGAATACGGCTGCATCTGCCGCAACGAATTTTTCGTTGTGAACTCACCCGGTTTCGTATGCGAAAAACAGGTACGCTGGTAGGTATAGACAGCATCAAAATCTTCTTCCGACAACGGTATCGATGTATGGATCGTCAACGGGCATTGTAGTTTCACTCCCTCCACACAGATACTTTCCGACAGCCGGATATCCTGCAGCGATGCACCTACCTGAATCTCGTACTCCCCACCGATCACCCGGAATTCTGAATCCTGGTATACCGAAAAAGCTCCGGTATCCAGCATGATCTCTACTTCTTTTTTCTCTCCGGGCTGCAAATGTATCTTCCGAAAGCTTCGCAGTTCCCTTCTCGCCCTGAAATCTCCCGTTTCCGGGTTCTTCACATATACCTGGGCAATCTCACATCCGGCGGTATCTCCGGTATTTTCCACTGCAAAAGTAATCCGGCAATTCTGCTTTACATCCCGATGGACTTTCAGATCCGTATACGCAAAATTCGTGTAGCTTAACCCATACCCAAAGCAGTAACGCACAGGAATCCGGAAGGTATCGTAATATCGATATCCCACAAAAATACTTTCCCGATATTCTACATCATCCAAATGGTTTTTCTGCTCGCCCTGCCTACCAAAATATCCATAGCTCGGCACATCCGTTTCCCTATAAGGAATGCTCTCTGCCAGTTTGCCGGAGGGACTGGTGTCCCCCAGGACGATCCCGGCACAGGCTTCCGCAACTGCTTCTCCGCCAAGGTACATCTGTAACAACGCTTTACATTTTGATGGCAATTCCATATTGTAAGGGGCACCACTTATAGATACAAAACCGATGTCTTCATTTACTTTCAGCAGCTGTTCCAGTAAAATGCTCTGATTTAACGGCAGTTCATAACTTTCCCTGTCATAGCCTTCTCCTTCTGCCATCTCCGTGAGCCCACCGAAAAACAGCACCGGTATCTGTCTTTTTTTCGCATCCTCTACCTTTTTGCAGGCTTCCTTCTCCAGTCTGTGGCTCCTATGAAAAGTAGAATTTTTATATCCTTTGGCATAACATACTTTTATATCTCTTTTTTCAAATGCCTCCACAAAGGAAATAACTCTCTCTGTATGGATATGGCTGCTGCCGCCTCCCTGGATCCGGGGCGTTGATGCCATATCCCCTATGATCAGAATTTCCTTTATTTCTTTTGACAATGGGAGAAACTCTTCATTTTTAAGAAGAACAGCGCTTTCCTCCTCAATTCTTTTTGCCAAATCATGATGTCGTTCTCTGGTCTCTGCCAGGACCTCTTTTCTGCGTTTTTCCGGCAAAATATTCCCGGCATAATCTGTGTTTACTCTTTCTATTCTTTTTATAGCAGTTTCCAGAGTCTCCTGCGGCAGTTTTCCTGATTGTATAGCCTCCAGAATCTGCGCATAATGGTTACCGCAGCTGTCCGGCATCTCCACATCCATTCCCGCCGCCACACAGGCCGGCAGATCCACGCAGGCTCCCCAGTCACTCATTACCAGACCCTCATAACCCCATTTTTCTCTGAGAATCTCGGTCAGCAGGTGGGAATTTTCACATGCAGGAAGACCATTTATGTAATTATAGCTTGCCATGACTGTCGCCGGTTTTGCTTTTTTCACCGCTTTCTCAAATGCCGACAGATAGATTTCATGCAATGCTCTGTCATCAATCATGGAATTGGAGGTCATTCTGTGAGTCTCCTGATTATTTCCCGCAAAATGCTTCAGCGAAGTGCCCACACCATGCTCCTGCATTGCACTAATATAGGCCGTCGCTAATTCTCCTGTCAGGAAAGGATCCTCTGAATAGTATTCAAAATTCCTTCCGCAGAGAGGGGATCGTTTGATATTTATTCCGGGTCCCAACACCACGGAAACGCCAAGCTCCTTTGCCTCCTGCGCAATGCTTTCCGCCATTTGTCCAATCAGATTCGGATTCCAGGAGCACGCTACGCTGCTCGCCGTCGGAAAACAGGTAGCTTCATAGCTGTCGTTGTTCTTCGCTCCATCCTCCTGGGCTCGGACGCCGTGCGGTCCGTCCGACACCTGAATATCTCCGATATGCCACGCTCCGTAACCCGTCACGAGCCTGCACATTTCTTCCAGACTTTTCCTCATAAAATACCTCCTTTTCTTCGATTTCCTCTAAGAAAAACTTAGCATCTCTTTTCTTTTTGCTATATCATTTTTATGTTGTATTATGTTAAAATTATTATAGAAAGAAGGGATACGCAATGACTAAGAAAAAAGCGCAGATTGGATACGAATTTTTAGATGCTTCCGGGAATTTTATATACGAAGCGCGGGAGACCGGAAAAACACATACTCCCTTTGCTTCGGAAATTTTATTGTTCCAATCGATAAAATGCGGTGACCTGACAGGAGTGAAAAATGCCCTGAATCTGTATCGGCAATCCGGTCTGATCATCGGGCATATGTCCGACAATCCTTCCCGGAAAATACACTACTGGGCAGTATCCACCATTGCCGTAGCGATTCATTATGCTATTCTGGGCGGACTGGATGAAAGTGAAGCTTATCAGTTAAGCGATTTCTATATTCAGAAGATTGATTCTCTTCAGACCATGGAAGAGTGTATTGATTATTTATGTGAAAAAGCAATCGAACTGGTCACAAAAGTAAAGGAGAAATCCATTCCTCAATGTTACAGTCCTTTGATCAATCAATGTGTTCATCTGATACATATCCATCTTCACAGCCGTCTTAAAATAGAAGATATCGCCAAAAGTCTTCATGTATCAAGGGATTATCTATCACAGGCCTTCAAAAAGGAGACTGGAGTTCCCCTCCACCAATATATTCTGGATCAAAAAATGGAAGAAGCAAAACGTATGCTTACCCGAGGGATGACGATCAACGCCGTCAGCTATACGCTCTGCTTCTGCAATGAAAGCCATTTTATCCAGTTATTCAAAAAGAAGTATCATATGACACCAGCAGCATATGTTGCCGGTACAAAATCACGGTTATGAATAGTCAAAACAGATCCAGCATATTATCCAGATAGATTTCTTCTCTGACCTGCAGCTGGTACTCCGGCTTCGTCATATAGTACAGTAAAAATTCCAGAACCAGTGCACTGCCCAGTCCCCGACCCTCGATCTTATAATTGGAAAATCCCATAGGCTGATAGATCTTCTGAATGTCTTCCACGCTGATAAATCCGGGATTTTTCATGGCTTTGGAGAAACGATAGCCCTCCTCCGCCCCCGGCGAAGTACAGCTAAAATCCGACTCCTCTCCCAGATTCCTGCGGCTGACGGCTTCGTAGCATTCCTTCCTGTCCTTGCAGCCAAAATAGCAGCACTCATTGCACAAAAACTCCACTTTGTCTTTCTGTGATTCTGTCAGCGTATTTAATTTCTCATAAGCCTTGTTCAGGCGGAAATCCGGTACAACATAGCGAAAATCGTCTCTGTCGACCTCCTTTTTTAACGCTTCCAAATCCGTCAGGACTTTCGTAGTGGAGGATACCGGATAAAGCTCCGGATAATGACTTTTCAAATACTGTAACAGCAGTTCCGAATGGACGATCACGCCGTTTTCCGGCTCTGTATTTTCCGCAAACAGGGCACAGAGTTCATTGCATTTTCTGTCGGAAAGATGTTCTTCGCAGAGCTGCGAATTGCTGAAGGTCAGACGGGCTGAGATCCCGTATTCCTGTAACAGTGCCAGCACTTCTCCTGCATCGTGATCCTCCAGTGAGATGCGGCCGCCACCCCAGATACAGTCCGGCGGTGCTCCGTAGATGGAACCAATGTCGCACCAGTCGTAAAAATATTCCCGGTGTTCCCGGAATAATGGCAGAAATATCCGGTATAGTTCATAGAATTCAAACAGACCGGGAAGATGGTAATAAGCTGTTTTTTGCATTTATTCGTCTCCACTTTCTATATTTATATCCGTTTCCTGTAGTAAGTGTTGTCTCTATTTCTTCTATTCTTTTCTTACATTAATATTGTACATACTACCTTATCTCTACCATACCTATTTATATTATAGCTTACCGTTTTTTGTGATACAACCGATTTTCTATACGCTGTTGTTTTGCCTTTTCCTATTGCGATTATAGTATTTCTTCGATTTTAGAAAGCTATCTCTTAGCATGCGAAACAACAAAACCTCAGAACATTTTATTCTGAGGTTTTGTTTGATAAAGACAAGTTAATAACTATTTTCTTTTTCATATATTTCTATTCTATTCTTCATAGTATCTATTGTTTCTTTCATACTTTTTTGCCCATCAAAGTAATATAGTGCTTCCGCCTGCACAATTCCTATTATTGGCGAATCTTTTCGTTGCACAATTTTGACATTATCTATTATTTCCTTAAATTCTTTTATGTCTTCATCTTGTGCTGCATAAACATTTTCACTTTTGCCATCAATTTCATATGTCAAAATAGGAATTTTCTCTGTTTTCCCATCTGGTGTCTGATAATATTCTTGTTTACAAGCGTCAACAAGTTGTTGTTCTAACGTTTCTTGTAATATTGAAAAATTCCAATTTGGTGCAATTGTTTTTTGACCCTCCTCAGTAAAATAACTTTCTAAAAATTTCCACGCCTCTTCTTTATGAGCGCTTTGGCTGCTAATACCCAAACAGTTAATAAGATGAAATATCATTCCATTTCCATCTGCTTCTGGAAATCCTGTAAACACCGCATCCTCGCCCCATACAGATTTTTCGTACAAATATTGTTGTACGTTTGCTATGCTCAAAAGTTCAAAAGGAATTTCTCCTTCCCTCCTCAATAGTCCATCAGGTTGATAGCTCTCCTGTTGCGGTAATTTTTTTGCAATCTCTATATATTGTTCCAATCTTTTATCGTCCGCTTCGCACGAATATCCTCCACTTGTTGCCCCTCCCCATAGAAAATCATCTTGTGAAATCAATCCTTTTTCTTCACAGTTTTGAGCAGCTTTCAATGCTTCGTCCAATGTAAACGTTTCTTTATTACTACACCATTTATCTTTCGTTATAATTGTATATAATACAAAGTTCGTTGGTAACATATATAAGTCATCATTCGTCAATAACGCCTGATATGCCGAATCAACTATATCAGCTTTTCCAATCACATCACTTTTCTCCAAATATGGAATAAGATTTTCTAACAGTCCCTTTCTTCCAAGTTCTCTTTCGTCAATATCCTCTGCTGAAAAATTGATAATATCCGGTCCCTTTCCTATCAGGACATCATTATATAGGCGATTAATCGCCTCCGTTTTGTCTTCTTTATAATAATTATGTATTACAATTGTTATTTCATCATTTCTATTATTAAAATTAGCTACTGCTTCATGTAATTGTGTTGTTTCTTCTATGCAGCCCAACACAATCTCCGTTTGAATTTTTTCAGACGCATCCTCTTCAAATGCAATATCCGACAATACATTCTCTTCATATAAAACACAATGAATTCTATCGTTTTCTTTATAAAGATAGCAAATATTATCCCCAATTACTCCATAGTCTGACCACTGAATCATGTACTTTCCACTCTGTTTATTAATGTTATAACAATATAAACCGGATGTCGTACAAACGCAGATACCATCATCTTCGCATTTGAGAATAAAATTGTTCATTAGCTCTGGCATATTAACACACTTTACTTTCTCTTTTGTTTTCAAATTAATTGTATAAAAAGAAAGTTCATAATTATCATTCCCCTTTACAAATACAGTATCACTGTCCACATATGTCAACTCAAACGTTTCTTTTTTCTCCCAGTTCTCCTCGCACTCCCTGTTTCCTATAGAATCAAATAAAATTGCTCCGTAAAAGGAATATACCAATAGATGTCCATCCGGCTTCAAAATCACTCTCCATTGGTAGCAATCATCTTTTTCACCTCTATGAAAATCGTTTAGACAATCCAATATCTGGGTATTCCCATCCAGTCCAATTTTTTTTAAAAATATTTTTTCTTGGCCCTCCTGTGCTTCCAATTCCAAGTAAAATATTTCCCCATTAGTATCAACACAATAATCCAATATATCCACATTGGTCATATCTACCTGAAGCAATTCAAATGGTTGGTACTCTAATTCACAGGATGTGTAATAAAAATATTCCGTATTATTATCAACAATAGAAAATACCACATTACCATCATTTGCTTTAATCCGATTAAGTTCTCCTGCATTTAAATCATAAATGATATTAGTTTCTTTCTTCCAATCTTTTATTGTAGCTTCATCCTCTTTGTTATTTCCACCACATCCCACTAACAGCAATTGCCCGGGAACACTCGGTTCACTCGGGCTATTGCCTGCATCAGATTATGACCGC
>OHBJ01002799.1_pt1 | contig 11657 bp, 9 predicted proteins | sample 1577241 | NCBI WGS metagenome assembly OHBJ01 (sample SAMEA3541594, study PRJEB24748) | human gut metagenome | biome: human gut; feature: human-associated habitat; material: faeces | place: China | collected 2012
ACTGTTGCATTGTCTAGTTTTGAGGGAATAGCCGGCCAAATGCCTCCTCCCGTCATTCCGTCGCTGGGAGGCGAAGTGAGAAACTTCCAGTTGATAACTCCTATACCTTTATATATAATAAAGCCCAAGATGCAAAACAAAATCAGTACAATACTGTAACTAAGCAGTTTGAACACTCCGAACGCAATCCACTGTGAACGTCTCTTGCGTACCCCTTGTCGGGCATTAAATATATTTTCTTCCATATTCTATCGTATTATGACTTTCTTCCGAAACCCGCTCCGGTTTTGGATGATATATACTCTACACTAAAATTGATAATCATGGTAATCAGAAACAGCACCACCCCCAGCAGAAACAAGGCCTCATAATGTGCGCCACCGGCAGGAGCTTCTCCCAATTCGGCAGCAATCGTCGCAGGAATCGTGCGTAGCGGTTCCAGAATCGTTGTCGGTATCACAGCCGCATTGCCGGTCACCATCAGCACAGCCATCGTCTCACCAATGGCACGTCCGATGCCCAGCACCACTCCCGATGTAATGCCTGAAATGGAAGACGGAATCACCACTTTATAGATGGTCTGCCAATGCGTGGCTCCCAAAGCCAGACTCGCCTCGCGCATGGCACGCGGACAATTACGCATAGCATCCTCGCTGACCGTGATAATAGTAGGCAAAGCCATAATAGCCAACACAATGCTTCCAGCCAAACCGGTCTCTCCCACCGGCAAATCGAACACCTTTTGAATGAGAGGTACAATAACTATCAGCCCGAAGAATCCGTATACCACCGACGGTATACCATTCAGCAATTCAATAACCGGTTTCAGAAATCCGCGTGTGCGGCTGCTTGCTACTTCCGACATATATACAGCCACAGACAATCCGAACGGCAATGCAAAAAGAATCGCAAAGAAGCTCACCCAAAGTGTTCCCATGACCAAAGGAACAAAACCGAATTGCGGGGCCGGAGTTGCTGTCGGGAACCATTCTTTACCGGCAAACACTTCCGAGAAAGAGATATGCTCATCTTTCAGCAAACGACCCGGAAAGTCCTTCTCTATAAACTTTGCCGGGACAAAAGCAATGATACCCGGATGATCTGCCACTACCTTACCGATACATTCTCCCGCCTTGTCGTATTCCGCCCCCAACTCTTCTTCCGAAAAATAAGAAGTAATATCTTCCAGCCGGAATACCTTAATTCCGATATCGGGACCTCCCACTTCACTCCAATTGGTTATCTCTTCGTCAAACACATCTTTAATTTGCACCGCACTCAGTTCCCTGACCGGATTCTTCCCGTTGACAGCCAGCACATACCCTTCTTCTGTTACCTTGTTGCCAAAGAGTCCGAATGCCTCCGTAAACAGAAAAATGACAATCAGCACTATCGTAATACTTGTGATAAAGCCACTGCAAGTCAATATTCCTTCGACAATCTTTTCCCAAACTTGTTTCATACTGTTTTAGTCTTCTATTAGTAATCGATGCAAAAAAAGCTTCTCGATATTAAAATGATATGAAAGGAGCTTGAAGTATTTGCTACAATTATATTACAAAGTTGTTACACCCGGACAGAAAAGTCTACTCCTTCACCTGAAAAGCAAACCTCACCTTGTAACGGAATCGTAATACACAAGTAAAACAAATGACACAGGAAAACGTTTCTTTTGCACATAAATTAATATAATAACTTATGAATCAGTTAAAAGCCCTGTTTTTCTTTGTCTTATCAATTTGCAGCCTGCACACTGCCGCACAACGCATCAAAGGCAGCGACACCGTATTACCAGTCTCACAAGAGACTGCAGAAATATTTATGAACACTCACCCCGAGCAGAGGGTAACCGTCACCGGTGGCGGGACCGGAGTCGGCATATCCGCCCTCATGGACCATACCACCGATATCGCCATGGCTTCACGCCCCATCAAGTTCAGTGAAAAAATGAAGTTGAAAGCTGCCGGACAAGAAGTAAAAGAAGTAATTATCGCTTACGATGCCCTTGCCATCATCGTCCACCCGGACAACCCTGTCAGCCGCCTCACCCGGCAACAATTGGAAGGCATCTTCCGCGGAAAAATTGTAAACTGGAAGCAAGTGGGAGGCCCCGATATGAAAATCATTGTCTATTCTCGCGAAACCTCTTCGGGAACATACGAATTCTTTAAAGAAAGCGTCCTAAAAAACAAGAACTATATGAGCGGCAGCCTCCCCATGCCGGCAACCGGCGCCGTCATCCAGTCCGTCAGCCAAACCAAAGGAGCCATCGGATATGTAGGTCTTGCCTATCTGTCCGACCGTGTAAAGCCGATAGCCGTCTCGTATGACGAAGGAAAACACTATGTACTCCCCACCATGGAAAACGGAACCAAAAGACAATATCCTGTAGTGCGTCCGCTCTACTATTATTATAATGTGTCCGACAAAGCGAAAGTCAGCCCTTTCATCGAGTATGTACTTTCCCCTGCGGGGCAAAATATTATAAAAAAGGGAGGATATATTCCCGTGAAATAACGCATATCCCAAAAAGAATACGTATTTTTGCACCTTAAAGTGTAAAATTAATATCACTATGACTGAAATGAACGCTACAGAAGCTACAGAAAAGAGAAGTCTGAACTTCATCGAACAGGCAGTAGAGAACGACCTGAAGGAAGGTAAAAACGGAGGAAAGGTCCAAACCCGTTTCCCGCCTGAGCCCAACGGTTATCTCCACATCGGTCATGCCAAGGCCATTTGCCTGGATTTTGGGATAGCCGCACGCTATGGTGGAGTATGTAACCTGCGTTTCGACGACACCAACCCGACCAAAGAAGACATGGAATATGTGGAAGCCATCAAGGAAGATATCCAATGGCTCGGATTCCAATGGGGAAATGAATATTATGCATCCGACTACTTCCAGCAATTGTGGGACTTCGCCATCCGTCTCATCAAGGAAGGAAAAGCTTATATAGACGAACAGAGCTCCGAAGTGATTGCCGCACAGAAAGGCACGCCCACCCAGCCGGGTGTAGAAAGCCCTTACCGCAACCGCCCTATAGAGGAGACACTCGAACTGTTCCAAAAGATGAACACCGGAGAAATAGAAGAAGGAAAGATGGTGTTGCGTGCCAAAATAGATATGGCAAGCCCCAATATGCACTTCCGCGACCCTATTATCTACCGCGTAGTAAAAACGCCCCATCACCGTACAGGCGAAACATGGAAAGCATACCCCATGTATGACTTTGCCCACGGCCAGAGCGACTTTTTCGAAGGTGTAACCCACTCTTTATGTACACTGGAATTCGTTCCTCACCGTCCGCTCTACGACCTGTTTGTGGACTGGGTAAAAGAAGGAAAAGACTTGGACAACAACCGCCCTCACCAGTACGAGTTCAACAAACTGAACCTGAACTACACGCTGATGAGCAAGCGTAACCTGCTGATTTTGGTAAAGGAACACTTAGTAAACGGTTGGGATGACCCCCGTATGCCGACCCTCTGCGGTTTCCGCCGCCGTGGTTATTCTCCTGAGTCCATCCGCAACTTCGTTGACAAAATCGGTTACACCACATACGATGCCCTGAACGACTTCGCGCTGTTGGAGAGTGCGGTGCGCGAAGACTTGAACACCCGTGCCACTCGCGTATCCGCCGTAATCAATCCGGTGAAACTTATCATCACCAACTACCCGGAAGGACAAGTGGAAGAGATGGAAGCCATCAACAATCCCGAAGACCCGACAGCCGGCACACATACCATCGAGTTCAGCCGTGAGCTTTGGATGGAACGCGAAGACTTTATGGAAGACGCTCCGAAGAAATACTTCCGTATGACTCCGGGACAAGAAGTCCGCCTAAAAAATGCATACATTGTGAAATGCACCGGTTGCAAGAAAGACGAAGAGGGCAACATAATAGAAGTATATGCCGAATACGACCCCGATACCAAAACCGGCATGCCCGGCAGCAGTCGCAAAGTGAAAGGAACACTGCACTGGGTGAGCTGCGCTCATTGCCTGAAAGCAGAAGTACGCCTGTATGACCGCCTATGGAAGGTAGAAAACCCACGTGACGAAATGGCTGCCATCCGCGAAGCCAAGAAATGCGATGCACTGGAAGCCATGAAAGAAATGATCAACCCGGATTCATTGCATGTTCTGACCGAATGTTATGTAGAAAAATACCTTGCAGAAGCCAAACCACTGGATTACTTACAGTTCCAGCGCATCGGCTACTTCAATGTAGATAAAGACTCCACGCCCGAACACTTGGTGTTCAATCGTACCGTATCTTTAAAAGATACCTGGAGTAAAATTAATAAATAAAAAACTGCTTATGAATAATGACCTGTCTTCCTATTTTGAAGACCCGGAATTTAAAGAAGCGTTAGAAAAATACGAGGGTATGGTGAAAAACCATACCCCCGCTTATTTTGATGCTGACGAACTGACAGACATCGCCGAATATTATGCTTCAAAAGGAAGACAAATAGAAGCAGAAGCCGCAATAGACTTTGCTTTACAACTGCATCCCAACGATACGGATGCCTTGATTTTTCGTGCCCGTTCCCTGGCCATGAAAGGCAGGCTGGACGAAGCATATATGGTTATGGACTTGATTGAAGACCGGTCGGATCGCGAGGTGAGGTTCTTGAAAGCCGATTTGTTGATGGAAGAAAAACGCATGGAAGAAGCCGACCATGTATTCGAAGAACTAGCTGCCTACGAAGAAGGAAAACTGGAAACCCTTATCGATATTATCCTCGCTTATATAGATGCCAATCAGGAAGCTTTGGCAAAGAAATGGATCAAGCACGTGGGCGAAACATACGATCTTGCCTCCCTTTCCCAAAAAAACCAGAAGTTCAGAGACCTATTGTGTGACTTTTATATCACTTTCAATAATCCCGAAGCGGCCATTCCTCTTCTGCAAGCCACACTCGACTGCTATCCCTACTCCATCAATCATTGGAACAGTTTGGGCAAATGCTACTTGAGCACCAATGACTATGAAGAGGCACACGAAGCCATAGACTTCGCACTGGCCATCGATGACAGCAATGCGGAGGCACTGACGCTTAAAGCCTTTTGCTACCAACAAAGCGGTGAACTTCAAAAATCCTGTGATTACTATCTCCGCCTGGCAGAGCAACAGGAAAATAAAACACGTGCTTATCTGGCATTGGCAAAGACCTATTTTGAGATGCAGGATTATACCTCCTCCATCTATTATATAGAAGCACTGTTGGACAATAAAGACGCATTAAGCAAATACGAACTGTCCGAACTATATGGTGACATAGCTTTATGCCATGCCGCCCTGAAGCATATCGGCGTGGGACAAGCATCCATCCGGCGTTCTTTGGAACTGAACGAGAACGACCCAGATACGCTTATCGTTGCAGGACGATTCTTCCTGATGGAAGCCAAAGCATGCAATGACGAGACTGCCAAAGCAGAAAACCAGGCCAAAGGAGAACTATACTTCCGACAGGCATTGAACTTAATCATGGAAGACGAACGGCTGGACTATCTGTTCACTATCGGCGCTGCTTGTTTCGACACACAGAACTTCAAGCTTGCCGCACAATACTACGAACAAATAAACCGTGAGTTTCCCGACAATGCACCCGCCACTTATTTCTTTCTGGCCTATTGCTATTTCTATCTGGAAGAAGCCATCTCCTGCATGCATTACATCGCAAAGATGAAGCACGAACTGCCCGATGCGTACAGCAACCTGGGCACAAGCGACTCTATACTGAGCGATACACGCTTTAACGAATTAATGCGTAACCTGAAAGACAGTGTCAATAATGGAAAAGTAGACTTAGATAATTTCTTATAATTAATTAATCATGGAATCAGTTGCATTTATCCAATGGTGCTTAGATCACCTTAATTATTGGACTATTACGTTATTAATGGCCATTGAAAGCTCTTTTATCCCCTTCCCGTCGGAAGTGGTGGTTCCCCCGGCCGCTTATAAAGCTGCAGGAGGAAATAGTGACCTGAATGTATTTCTGGTAGTTATTTTCGCCACCATAGGAGCCAATATCGGTGCCATCATCAATTATTACATTGCTTACTTTGTCGGCCGACCCTTGGTATACAAATTTGCCAACAGCCGTTTCGGTCACATGTGTCTGATAGACGAGGCAAAAGTACAGAACGCCGAGCATTACTTCGACAAGCACGGTGCTCTTTCCACCTTTATCGGCCGCCTCATTCCGGCAGTACGCCAGTTGATTTCAATTCCTGCCGGCCTAGCCAAAATGAAGCTGTCCACTTTTCTGCTCTACACTACATTAGGTGCAGGCATCTGGAACTGTATCCTGGCGGCAATCGGCTATTATCTGCAATCAGTGGTACCCGAAGAACAACTTCTGAGCACAGTAACCGAGTACAGCCACGAATTGGGTTACTGCTTCATTGCCATTGGTGTATTGGTAGTGGGCTTCCTTATTTACAAAGGACGAAAATAAGTGAACCTTTTTCTATTTACGTTTGTTATAATTACAATATCAGAACTAAAACAATAAAATTATGGCAAAAACAGCATTCAAAGGTACACCGGTAACATTAGCCGGCGAATTTGTAAAAGTAGGAACTCCCGCACCCGAATTTACATTAGTAAAAGGTGATTTAAGTAATTATACATTGAAAGACGGAAAAGGAAAGTATTTGGTACTCAATATCTTTCCGAGTATGGACACAGGCGTATGCGCCACCTCTGTGCGTAAATTCAATCAATTGGCAGCCAACCGCCCGAATGTGACGGTACTGGCCATCTCAAAAGATTTGCCTTTCGCACAGGGACGCTTCTGTACCACAGAAGGCATCGCCAACGTCGTTCCCTTGTCCGACTACCGATATACTTCCGATTTCGCACAGAAATACGGCGTACTGATGACAGACGGACCTTTGGCAGGACTTCTGGCCCGCTCGGTAGTGGTCATCAATCCGGAAGGCAAAGTGGTATATACGGAATTAGTACCCGAAATCACTCAAGAACCCAACTACGAAGCAGCCCTGAAAGCTGTGGAGTAAAGTAATTCATAAAGGTGCTTTCACACCTAACAGCACGTTAATCCGCTTATAATAAGCGGATTAACGTGAAACTCTAAATACTCCCGGCACCGGACGATAAGCATCAATACCGACAACCTTCTCTAACATATTCCTCGCCATCCAAGACTTTATACGACGATAAGCCGTACTACGCGTCATGCCGCATACACGCTCCAATTCAAGACGAGTGATGTAACTGTTGTATTTAAAATAGTCACTCAGTATCCCCATCAGTTCGATATCCGAATAATTCTTCGTATGTCCCCCTCTTTCGGAACGGATAAACTTCAGCCCCTCCAATTTACCGCATATAGCCTTCTCCGGCTTATACACCACCGACTTAAAACGGATGGATTCCGCCCGCACCTCTCCTTCCTTCTCCACATCGCCCGGACACGATAATGTCATCTGGAAATAACCTATACCGTCGATATGCACACAATTACCTTTTTGCAATTCCTCCACAAAACGGTCACTCATTTCGCACAACACTGCCCTCAAATCACTCTTTGTCAAACTGGTCGCTTTCTGTATGTCATCCCCCAAACTCCAAATACTAATCGTTTTTGACCTGGCTACACGGGCGTGCAGATGCACCACCTCCTTCCCATCCACTTCACGGGGAGGGCTCTTATACAAATCATATTCCACCTTCATAATCTTCTCCTTTTACTGACTATTTCATACGTTTTTTCCTCATCGTTTCAGCCGGATGAAATGACCATCCCACCCGGCTGACATGCTCGATTCACCCAGGTAGAATGGTCGTGCCAGCCAAGTGGAACGATATCATTTACAGCATAAAGGTAACAAAAAAAAGACAGACAGACACCACGTCAGGCATTTATTTCCGATAAACGGAAAAATATCTGCTAAAGCTGCGAAATATTTGCAAACCCCTCTCCCAAGGTTGTAACTTAGCCGCATAGAAACCCAAAAACAAAGAAAAATGAGCAAAAGGAACTTGAAAAAGCTGAGAAAAGAGAATGAATCTTTAAAAGAAATGTGTGCCCGAAAAATGGCTCCGTCCACTGACCCTATACTGGATGCCATTTTGCAGATGGAATCTTACCTGAAACGCCACTATGATTTCCGCTTTAACCGAATGAACGAAATAACCGAATACCGCACGCACGGTACTTTGCCTTTCGCTCCGCTGAGCCAACGAGACTTGAACTCCATCTGCATTGCAGTCCGCAAAGCAGGAATAAATTGTTGGGATAAGGACGTCAACCGTTTTATTTACTCCACACAAACCGGCAGTTATCACCCTTTCCTGCTCTATATGCAGGAACTTCCGTTGTGGGACGGCACAGACCGGATGACCGACTTGGCACAGCGTGTTTCTACCGATGATTACTGGATACGGAGTTTCCACCGATGGATGTTGGCAATGGTAGCCCAATGGATGGGGCTGGACAACACCCATGCCAATAGCGTAGCCCCCATTCTAGTCAGTCGGAAACAAGGAAAACAAAAATCCACGTATATAAAAATGCTGGTACCGCCCGAATTGCAAAACTATTATACCGATGACTTCAACCTGAATTCCAAGGGACAGGCCACTCGTAAATTATCGGAATATGGGCTGATATGTATGGATGAATTTGACAAGGAAACCACCAAGAAGATGCCTTTATTAAAGAATCTGATGCAGATGGCAAGCCTGAGTTTCATCAAATCATATCAAAAGAGCTTCTCCAAACTGCCTCGAATCGCTTCGTTTGCCGGTACATCCAACCGCAAGGATATTCTGACCGATCCTTCGGGAAGCCGCCGTTTTATCTGTATCGAAGTGGAAGAGAAAATCAATACAGAAAATATCATACATTCACAAATCTATGCCCAGTTAAAAACAGAACTGTTGCGTGGGAAGCGTTATTGGTTTGACAGTGATGAAGAAGCGGAAATCAATCTCCATAACCGGGAATTTTACAGACAATCAACAGAAGAGAGCATATTTAATTGTTGTTTCCGGGCGGCACAACCTGATGAAACGTATATGGAACTGTCGGCAGCAGAAATCTTCCTATGTATCAAGAAGCGCTATCCCCATGCATTAAAGCAGGCATCTCCGGCTAGTTTCAGTAAAGTATTGATGTCACTTGGAGTAGAAAGGATACATACGCGCACCGGCAATCTCTATCGGGTGATAGAAATGAGATAACTCCTTTCACACAAATGCGCTATAAATCAATATTTTACAGCGCATTTTGTGTGAAAGGAGTTTTTCTAAACTTTTCTTTCCGTACTATTTGGGGCTTTATTCTTAGTCAGCAAAGCTCAAGTCACATACCGGTATTCCGACCTGATACTTTCTCAAAGCATTCTCACTCATCTTCCGTTTTACCTTAGAAACGGGTACCAGATAATAGAGCATCGGATTATTCGGTTTCTGTCCGTACCCTATTAATACAAAATCAACTTTCTTCCTTCTCCGGTCAATCAATTCTTTCCGTGAGAATTTATAAGCACCACTTTCTGTAAAAGGATACCAAGTGCACATCACATTCACCGGCTTATCTGCTCTATTCACAAGAGTAAGAAAATTACCCTCACTTACCGTGCGACACTTTATCAAACCTCTCTCATTAATGAACTTGCAAATGAAGGAAGCAAAGGTGTTATTATTGGTATCCTTTACCTGTGCAAATGATATTGTCGGCAAGAAAAAGCATAAAAATATGCTCAACTTAAAATATTTACTCATTGTTGGACCACTATTTATAAATTAAATTGGTAGTCTTAACAATGGAGAGAAGATATTTGTTTAAGAATAGAGATAATTACCATCATTTCAAACACTCTTCACAGCCAAATCCACTTAAAACATAAGACAAGTAAATAAAAACACAACCCCAATATAGCAATTGTTCAACTTATAAAGTCAATATTACTAACATTCATAATACACCTCTTTACATAGAATCAGGTAACCATATTTGAAAGACATGATTTTCCCAAACCAATTTATAATCATGTTTCTTTAAGAATTGATTGATAAGAGCTATTTTCTTACTCTTATAACTATATGTATCAGGTAAGTCTTCCCGATTCCACCCAGCTGCTTCTTCAAGCCAAAGTGAACCAGGCAATACCCCCTTTTCACGGATTACGACAGGAAGTGTATCCCTCTCTTTTTCTGCACGCAAAAATTGCCGTTCCATATTATCAGCATCATACGTCCAAGGCCACGGATTATACAAATATGGCTTAGTTCGAGTTAGATAATGAAGAGTTGCCATATTTTGGAAGAATAATACATAGTCACCTTCTTTTATATAGTTTGCACTATGAATTAATAAAACATCAACAGCTTCTGCCTTTTGCTTTGTTGTTAATGTTGTTGCCAAACTTGAACTATGTATACAATATTTTTTGTCAGCCCTTGAACCCTTATCAAAATAGCACTGTCCTAATATTGTAAATAATTGTAACATTATATAACCACTAACAGATAATACTCCTGCTAATTTATAAAAACAATAGAGCTTTTTACTTTTTAATGTTCCTATTATTTTTAAGTACAATATAAGACATAGAGGTATTAACCGCCAAATTGCAAAACTCCCCATATTACCAATTCCAAAATCACTCCCCAGTGGCATAAACACCGACAAGCATAAAGCAATGCTTAACAAATAAACAATCTGAGGTTGATTCCTATATAAATAGAATGAATAAGCAATAACAATAAATGATATTCCATACAAAACATAGATTCCTCCTAAACGATACACAAGGAAAAAAGAAATAACAGCTATTATTATTGCCCCAAGATACAGACAAGCAGAATGATATTTCCGTACTATTTTAGTTATCACAAACAACATCGTTCCATAAATAATCAGTATTTTACCTATTTGATAATAGTTATCTATATAAGTATAAAACATAGATGATAAATTATGCGTAGATGTAGAAGAGGATGCTGCACTAAATAAATTATTCTTCAATGAAGATACAAAAATATCAAAATGACGGAAAACTAGCATTACAGCCAAAACAATTATAACTCCACTTAAAAGACCTATAAAACTAACTCGTATTTGTTTAAACAAACTCAAATACGATCTTTTATAATAGAAATCAACAATAAACAGAATAGGCAAAAGCCCAATAAGGGTAATATTAGGTATACGCACAAAAATATTTATCCCTATCAAAACTGAAGCTATGAATAGCTTTTTATATGAATTAGTATTTAATGATTCATATAAAAAACAAGCAATCATAGAAGCAAATAGTGCACTCAAATAATTATGATGAAAAGCTAATATTCCGAAATCTTGCTGAAAGAGGACTAACAAAAAGCCTAATACTACAATCCATTTTACAGATGAGATATTACTCAATATTCGATTAATAAAATAGAATATACATAATATCACCAAAACCGTTAAAAGACGAAAAGACAAATATCCTCCCCAACCAAAAAGTTTTTCCCACAAACCTCCAACCAAAAGAGTAACATAATATAAGAAATTATATTCTACACTTTGTGGACATATAAAAATTTGTTGATAAGCCGTCATTGTCCACCCTTCGTCACACAAGTCAAATCCTTGAAATCCAACCAAAAGCCCATATAATAATA
>OHBJ01002803.1_pt1 | contig 11647 bp, 9 predicted proteins | sample 1577241 | NCBI WGS metagenome assembly OHBJ01 (sample SAMEA3541594, study PRJEB24748) | human gut metagenome | biome: human gut; feature: human-associated habitat; material: faeces | place: China | collected 2012
GCGACTTTTTCATTCTACCAAATCTTTTTGCAAAAAAATTATGCTGTAAAACATATTTTTTTCAATAAATCTTTCAAAAACCATATATTCATCTGATTTACAATAAAATAAAAAATCGCAGAATTTTTGAAAAAATTTCCGTGATTTTTCAGACGAATTTACAAACCCAATAAAAACCTACCAATATGAAAAACTTATTATCAAAAAATTATTTTCGTCAATATAAATATTTTTCAAAATTTACCACTTACAAAAGGACTGGGACAAGATATTTTGCAAGAAAATAGCCTCCAACAAGTAACCAAACATACAAAAGGGCCGCCAATACGAATGGTTTTGCACCTGCTTGTTTGAACTTGTCAAAACTTGTTTCCGTTCCAAGTGCGGTCATTGCCATTGTCAAAAGGAATGTATCGATATACTCGATTGCGCCATTCAAAGGAATTTCCTTTACACTATCAACCCCGCAAATATATTGCAAAAGGGAATTGACGCATATAATACCAATAAAACCGAATGCGAACCAAGGAATAGTTATCTTGCTTTTTTCTTTTTTACCGCCTACAGATTTTTTTCTGCCCGCAAGAGCGAAACTCATAATAACGAGGACAGGCGCGAGCATCATTACACGAATCATCTTTGTTATAGTAGCCGGGCCAGCAATACCGAGAGCATCCGTAGGGTCCATAGCATTACCTGCTCCTGCAACGTGAGCCACCTCGTGCAAAGTACTACCTGTATATATGGCCACTCCAAGATTGCTTAAGCCATCAAGCATACCAGACCTATACATTATAGGATAAAGAAACATTGAAACAGTACCGAAGATAACAACCGTAGAAACTGCGATAGCCGTTTTGTGTCCCTCACACTTAACAACAGGTTCTGCTCCCAATACAGCAGCAGCACCACAAATAGCACTACCCGTAGAAGTCATTAGCGCTGTGTCCTTGTCTAATTTCATCAGTTTGCCCAACCAAACACCTAGGAAAATCGTTCCCGCAACAATTATTGCATCAACAACAATCGCCGACAACCCCACTTCTGCGACCTGAGTAAGTGTCAATCTGAAACCGTAAAGGACAATACCCGCCCTCAAAATCTGCTTTGTACAAAACTTGATGCCTGGCACCCATGTTTCAGGCAAACGGTTCCTCAAACTGTTAGCATAAAGCATACCCAAGATGATTCCGACAATAAGCGGACTGAATGAAAGACTTTTCACAAAAGGAATCTCCGCAATATAGAAAGCAGAGAATGAAAACAATGCAATCAACAAAATTCCGTGGAGCGTATTGCTTCGATTTTCACGACTGAACATATCTAAAAAATTTTACCTTGTTATTTCAGCCGCAAAGATAAGTCTTTGTTGTTTAGTTTCCTATTTCTTAATTATTATAGGTTATAACAGAAAGTTATACAATCTATAAAGATTTGCTGTTATTTAACGCAAAATGCTCAAACACCCCAGCCAAACCATCAACCTTTCCCTGTTGGCGAACGAAACTAAATTCGCGAATCATCGGCATTCCATCAATATCAACGATACGCAACTTACCCATTGCCAATTCTTTGACTATAGAGCGAACCGATACAATGCCTATACAATCTGCTCTTTCGATAAAAGTTTTAATACTTTCGGTGCTACCCAAGTACATCATAACATTCAGCATTGATAACTTTATATTATGTTTCTCAAGAGCCTTCTCAATCACTTCCAACGTTCCCGAGCCACGCTCACGTAGCGCCAACGGAAAATCGAGTAATTGCCGAGGCTTGATTGCCTCACCAATAGGCAAACGGCAATCGGTTCTGACAACGGCAACCAACTCGTCGCTAATAAAAGGAGTATATCGAAGCATCGGATTTTTTGAAATGCCTTCAACCAAACCAAGGTCTATCCTATTTTCAAGAACTGATGTTTCAATCTCACTTGAATTGCCACTAATAAGCGACAGTGTGACATTTTCAAATTTTGATATATAATCCGCAAGCAGCGGAGGCAGAACATATTGGGCTATAGTCGTGCTTGCACCCATTTTCAACTCGCCAACATATTCACCACGCAAAAGGTGCATATCATACTCAAGCCGCTTATAGTCATCAAGTATTTTTTCGCAATGCTCCAGCAACAACTTCCCGGCACCTGTCAAAGCAATAACATTTCCACGTCTTTCAAAAAGCCGCGTCTGGTAAATAGACTCCAATTCCTGAATATGCTTAGTTATGGCAGGCTGGCTTACGAAAAGTTCCTTGGAAGCCTTTGTAAAACTCAAATTCTGGGCAACTGAGCGAAAAACCTTTAATCTGAAATCTGTCATAGTCTGGAGTTAGGCGATATTAAAAAAGTCGGTTCAGCCGCAATGCGGCCAAACCGACAAACAAATTATTCTACTTTATGCAAGTCGTGTCCCATCCTATCCTTCTTTGTGTGAAGGTAGAACCTGTTATAATCGTTCGGTTCTATTTCTACTGGCACGTTTTCGGTAACCGAAAGTCCGTAACCAATAAGACCGACCCTCTTTAACGGGTTATTAGTCATCAATCTCATTTTCTTAACGCCAAGATCGTGGAGGATATTAGCACCAACGCCGTAGTCGCGCTCATCAGCCTTAAATCCGAGACACAAGTTTGCCTCAACAGTATCCATACCGTTTTCTTGCAACTTATATGCCTTCATCTTATTCATCAAGCCAATGCCTCTGCCCTCTTGGTTAAGATAAACAATGACGCCCTTGCCTTCCTTCTCAATCATCTGCATTGCCTTATGCAACTGCGGTCCGCAATCGCAACGGTGAGAACCGAAAATATCACCTGTTGCACAAGAAGAGTGAACACGAACAAGAATCGCCTCTTCCTCATCCCAAGTACCCTTTATTAGGGCTACATGCTCAAGGCCATTACTTTTCTGACGGAAAGGAATAAGTCTGAAATGACCATACTCTGTTGGCATATCAACTTCTTCGCCTTTCTCAACTATTGACTCTTGCTTTAGACGGTAAGCAACGAGGTCATTTATAGAAATCAACTTCAAGTTGAACTCATCAGCCATCTTTCTCAACTCTGGAAGACGAGCCATTGTACCGTCATCGTTCATAATCTCCATCAACGCACCAGCAGGATATAGACCGGCAAGGCGAGCCATATCAACAGCAGCCTCAGTATGACCGGTACGACGCAAAACGCCCTTATCCTGAGCATAAAGCGGATTGATATGCCCTGGTCTGCCAAAATCAGAAGCCTTGGCATTTGGATCGGCAAGAGCCTTTATTGTTTCTGCCCTATCGTGTGCCGAAACACCTGTAGAGCAACCTTCCAATTTATCAACAGTGACAGTAAACGGTGTTCCGAGTACGGAAGTATTATTAACCACCTGAACATCAAGGTCCAATTCACGGCATCTTGACATGGTTATCGGTGCGCAAAGAACGCCACGAGCATGCTTGAGCATAAAGTTTACCTTTTCTGCCGTAATCTTTTCAGCTGCAATAATCAAATCGCCCTCGTTCTCTCTGTCTTCATCATCTACAACGATAACGAACTCACCATTTCTGATATCCTCAATGGCATCTTCTATTCTGTCTAATTTAATGTCACTCATAGGAAAATACGTTCTTTATTTATATAATGCTGTCAATTCATCTGATACTTTTATGATTGACTTTATCTCTTTTTTCAAATTTTTCTGCTGACGGGTACCGAGCAAATAGCCAAGCAAGCCGATTGGCAACAATGCCATAACAAAATAGCCCAGCACTTTGTTCTTTATCGGATAGTAAAGGAACAGCGACTTCAATACCGGATAGTCCATCAACTTGTTAATTACCAACCGCTTTTCAGAATTGCCCAAATATTCAACTAATGATTCAAGTTTTGCAGACAAATCCATTAACTGCTCTTTATTGTAACCCTCTGTCCAATATGTCTTATACGACTGCAAGCCTTTATACCTGTCAAGGTATGCAACTGCAAGAGTCTTAACCTCATCTATTCTCGCTATTGCAACATCAGTAACGACCTCGTCCATAATAACATCTTTCAACTCAATATGACGTATTGAAGACCTGCCAAGAAGTTTTTTAAATTTGTCGATATAAACCTCCATCTTGAACACATCGGAGTCGTTAACCGCTTTATATGTCAAGAATATACCCAACGGTAGCAAGACTGCAGAAGAAGCCCAAATGCCTTCCCACACCGCCAAACGACCGTCACGGGCCATCTTATAACCAGCCGTATCAATAATATAGTAGAAGATAAAGAGGAATACTGAAACAACAATTGGCATACCCAAACCTCCCTTACGGATAATAGCACCGAGCGGAGCCCCGATAAAGAAAAATATCAAGCAGGCAAAAGAAAGGGTAAATTTCTTGTGCATCTCAATCTGGTGACGGATAATGGTTTTCTTGTCATCGGTAGTTGAAAAACTCTTGAACTCCATCTCGCCAACATTCTGGTTGGCTCGCTCAATAGCATACGAAACATACCTCTGACGCTCCCTTATTGTCTTACCTCTAAAGATAGAATCCACATTCACCAAAGCCGTTACTGGGGCAAACTTCTTTCTTGTCTTTACAGGCAAACCATTTTCAATACGGGTGGAATAGGTGTTAACACCTGCATACTCCCTGTCGAGAAGCATAGCTCCGTAGCCTCTGCCAATACTGTCGAGACGGACATTCACGGAATCAATGGTATGCTGCAACTCGGAAATATTCTTACCAACATACTGGTTACGCATACTGCTATCATCCATTCGCGTAAAACTCGCATCAAAAGGAATCATAATCTCCTTACTGTCGAATGACTCGCGACGGTAAGGGACATTGCCACGCGCAACTTGCTGCTCTTGGAGGTTTTCAAAAGACTCACCATTCCAAAGGTTTAGGAAAAGGTGCTTTTTATCATCTGTAAAACTCATCTTACCAGAATCAGCAAGAATAATGCTGGCATTACTGAATCCTGACGACAGGTCATAAATCATCAGGTCATAAAGTTTGCCGTTATCACGGTTCTTTTTCTGAACGTAAAGGTTATAGCCCGTAATCTGGTCATAGAAAACGCCTTCCGGGATTTCCAATTCTGGAGACTTCTGCCTCATAGAGAACAGCAACGTCCACATCTTTACCTGGGCATGCGGCAGCACGTTATTCTGAAAGAAAAATGCGCCAACGGAAATAAATGAAATTAGCACAATCAGCGGACTCATCACCTTCAGCAAAGAAATGCCTGAAGCCTTAAGAGCCGTCAGTTCAAAATGCTCGCCAAGATTACCGAATAGCATCAGCGATGCAAGCAGAATAGCCAAAGGCAACGCCATTGGCACCATTGTCAACGCCGCATAAAAAAACAGTTCCGCTATCAGCGATACCTCCAAACCCTTTCCTACGAGTTCATCGATATACCTCCACAGAAACTGCATCAAAACGATAAAAAGGCAAATGCAGAATGTCATGAGGAACATCGGCAAATACCCCTGCAGCATGAATGTATATAGTTTTTTTACTTTTATCATTTGAATTATAATTCTTTGCAAAATTAGCGAAAAAAATGGGATTACCTATCCGCCATTATAAAATATTCACAATTTGCAGAAATAATGAGCAAAAATAATATGCACAACCAAACAATAAATAGCATTTACGCCCCGTGTTGGTACATTAGATTTCAATTGCGTCCGTTTTTGCAAACAATCAATTAACCGCCTTCCACTACCACCTACATACTATAAATACTATTTGCACTTTCCGTGCTCCTACAGAGTGCTTTTAATGAGGTAATGCCGACATGGGGCGCTGCCCCAGGCTGATGAAACATTGGGCTTCCAGCCCGTTAACAACACAAATGTTTTAACGACACATATCGCGGACACTCTGCAGAGTGTCCCTACTGTAGCATGATTGTAAAACACTGTTAATCCGTTAAGTGTAGGGACGAAATGTATTTCGTCCGCCGTGGGCAATGACGTATGCAAAAACGGCACATTTTCGGATATTTTTTCAAAATACCACTATAGCAAATACAACACAACAAATTGTTTATCAATCGTTTGTAGCAATATATTGCAAATATATCCACGCCACGCGGGAACAAAAACTATCTATAAAAATAACGGTTGCACTTAAAAAATGCAACCGTTTACATTATTTCAAATTGGATTATTTATCCAAACCTTTGTCGCGGAGGAGGGCGTCTGCATTTGGACGGTGTCCGGCAAAGTCTTCATAAAGAACCATCGGGTCCTCATCATTACCTGATTGTAGAGCAACTTTCAATTTTGCTGCTGTTTCAGCGTCGAAGATGCCGTTTTTCTTAAATACTTCGAAGCCGTCGCAGTCAAGCACTTGTGCCCAGATATAAGTATAGTATCCAGCCGCATATCCGTCACTGCTGAAGATGTGGTTGAAGTAAGTTGAACGGTATCTGAAAGGAATTTGCTCCGGCATACCGAGTTTGTCAGCAACGCTCTTTTCAAATTCTGCAGCGTTAACGCCTTCAAGATTTGTCAACTTATGCCATTGTAGGTCAAGAAAAGCAGCACCTGCCAACTCTGTATTAACGAATCCTTGGTTGAACTTGCTTGAATCAATAAGTTTCTTCACCAATTCTTCTGGAATCACCTCGCCAGTTTTATAGTGACGTGCATAAATCTTCAACATTTCCGGTTCAAGCATCCAGTGTTCGTGGATTTGAGACGGGAACTCAACGAAGTCGCGGTCAACATTAGTACCAGCATTACCCTTATACTGAGTCTTAGTCAACATACCATGAAGGCCATGACCAAATTCGTGGAACATTGTCTCAACTTCGTCAAGAGTCAACAAAGAAGGAGAGTCAGCAGTCGGTTTTGTAAAGTTACCTACGTTATAAACGATAGGTCTGATGCCCTTTGTTCCGTTTGCTTCTTGGAAAACGAACATCCAAGCACCTTGACGCTTGCCAGCACGGGCATAGTAGTCAGTCATAAATGTAGAAAGGTGTGAACCGTCCTTGTCAAATACCTCATAAACCTTAACGTCAGGGTGATACAAAGGAACGCCTGTCACTTCCTTGAAAGTTATGCCATAAAGGCGTTCTGCCATTGTGAAGATACCCTTTCTAACGCTTTCTATTGGGAAATATGCACGAACGTCATTCTCATCGAAGTTGAATTTCTCCTTCTTTACCTTTTCTGCATAGTAATAATAGTCCCAACCAGCAATCTTGAAGTTACCGCCATGCTTGTCAACATACTTCTGCATATCGGCAATTTCCTCGTGAGCCTTGGCAACAGCAGGGTTCCAAACCTTCATAAGCAATTCCTCAGCAGCATCAACAGTCTTCGCCATTACGTTATCTGTTTGGAAAGAAGCATAATTTTCGAAACCGAAAAGTTTAGCCTTCTTAGCACGAAGAGCGAGAATTTGGTTAATAAGAGCCTTATTGTCGTTCTCATCATTATTGTTAGCAAGGTTAATATATGCCTTAAACATCTTTTCGCGGAGGTCGCGGTTATCAGCATAAGTCAAGAACGGGAGTCTGCTCGGTCCATGCAAAGTGAATACCCACTTGCCTTTAAGTCCCATTGCTTCAGCCTCTTCAGCAGCAACAGCGATACTTGAAGCAGGAAGACCTGACAAATCTTCTTTTTTATCAACAACTAATTTCCATTTATTAGTGTCTTTAACTATATTATTACCGAAAGCAAGGTTAAGAGAAGCCAACTGCTCATTGATTTTCTTCAACTCAGCCTTTTGCTCCGGAGTCAAAAGAGCACCACTTCTAACAAAACTTTTGTAATACTTCTCAAGCAATCTCTTTTGCGGTTTAGTAAGGTTGAATTTAGCCTGATTGTCATAAACTTCCTTAAATCGAGCAAAAAGGCGGTCATTCATCATAATCTCATCACTGTGAGCAGCCATCAACGGGAATATCTCACCGCCAATCTCCTGCATGTGCGGAGTTTGAAGAGTTTCGTAAACTCCATTGAAAGCATACATAACGTTTTCAAGCAACTGACCTGCATTGTCGAATGCAACAACAGTATTGTCTAAATCAGGCAACGCACGGTTATTGATAATCGCCTCAATTTCCTGATTACGCTGAGCAATACCTTCTTTGATTGCTGGCAAATAATCATCCTCTGTAATTTTTTCAAACGGAGGGATGTTGAAAGGAGTGTTATAATCACTCAAAAAAGGATTTTCTGCTACCATAGTTCCAGATAGAGCCAATGCGGATCCAACGCAAAGTGCTTTGATTTTTTGATTGATTTTCATATTGATTATTTATTAGTTAGTTTGTTTTCAAATACAGAAATTACGGGATAATGGTCAGAAGACTCAGTTTTTGCAACAAAAGTGCAGACAGGACGGCATTTGCCCGGATCATAAAATATATGGTCTATACGGAAATAGAACCTGCTGTCGTGATACGTGTTGGAGTAACCCAGACCGGCATCTTTCATTGCATCGCTCATATCCCCTTTTATTGTAAGATATGAATAGGTGTAAGGCGGGTCATTGAAATCCCCACAAATAAAAATTTTAGCCTTTGGGTCTGCTATGGAAAGGCTGTCGGCAACCGCTCTGATTCTCTCCGCCTGGTGTGAGCGTTTTTGTGCAGCAGCAACCAGTTTGCCCAACAGCCTTGAACGCACTCCCCTCAACGAAGAATCCTCAACCTTCTTATTAGTCAGCTTCAAATACAATTCCTTATCTGAATCTGTCAATCCAATCGACTCAAGATGTGTATTTAGAATATAAACCGTTCCTTTAAGGGCTTCTGTTTTAAACACTTCTAAATTAAAATAGCCATCATCTCCTTCTGAAAGGATTAATGAAACAGGCTTCTTAGAAAGAAAACCGCATATATTCATAAAATTAGAAGCATAATCATAAGGATAACGAGCCTTCATTCTCGCCAACAAATCTTCATTAATGCCCCTTTGGTTCATTTTAACATAAGTCTGTCCCTCCTGCAAACACACAAAATCAGGATTGTACTCCAATATATCCTCAATGACACCAACTATTCTGTTTTCATTATCCGTTATACTCATGTGTTTGGCATTATAACTCATCAACGTAAAACAGTCAGACGTTTTAACCTCATCATAGTTATTGAAGTGCAAAGGGAAAAAAGTCATTATCTGCGGAACAGTTGCCGCCAACGCCACTAAAGATATAAGCAAAAACACCCTATGGGTAAATATCCAGAAAAGAAAAGTAAAAAGCAGCAAAACAAACGTAATAGGATAAGCCATCGAAAAAGCCGAGACATAGCCCATTGTATTTGGATTAATATGACCGCTGAACGCCGACAAAATATACATTGCAACCACAATAATATTGATTGCAAGCATAACCTTGACAAGCGCATTCATCTTACCCTTCTGTTTATTTTTCTCCTTACCTTTCTTTTTCATTTCAATCTCTTACTCAAATAGACCAATCGCTCCTTGTCGGTCTTAGACAATGAATTATAACCCGACTGCCTTACCTTTTTCAGCAAATCATCCATTTCACGCTCTATCTCTATCTGGCTCTGCTGGTCCGGCAAATGCAAAATTACGCATTTTTTCTTTTTCTTCAACCATTTATACTTAGCATTCAAAGCCACCATAACGCCGGCAAAGATACCCCCAAAATGAGCAAGAAGTCCACCATAATTCCCCTTACCCGCCGTAAGAAGCATAAAAGCGATATAGATAATTGCAATCCACTTAATTTTCACCGCACCAATCAGCCAAAGCCCAAGGTGATAATTCGGTGCTCTCATTGCCGTTGCTATAACAACTGCAAAAACCGCTGCCGAAGAACCAAGCAATCCAGCCGAAGCGAAATCAAACGCATAGCAACCTGCATAATAAAATAACGCACCTGCAAGCCCTCCCAAAATATATGTTACCCAGAAACTGCGTGATGAGAAATAGTCCATAAAGACAACTCCAAACCAATAGAGCCACAACATATTAAAGAGCAAATGGAAGAAATCATAATGCGTAAACATATAAGTCACCAGCCCCCACGGCTTAAAAAACAATAAAGAAGCATCCGGCGGCAACGCAAGCCACGCACTCGGCGTGAAATCAGCCCCCGCAAAAAGCGACAGCAAATGTATCCCGACAAAAACAACAATGTTCAACAAGATAAACCGAACAATTATGCTCTTATCAAGAACAAAATCCTTTATTCTATCAATAATATGTCTTGCGGATAACACCTTTCTTCCTCCAATAAAGAATGATTAGCAAACCGAATACCATACCTCCCAAGTGTGCAAAATGCGCAACTCCTGGCATTGCACCGCTTACTCCAAATAAAAGTTCCAAAGCACCGTAACCAATAACCATATACTTAGCCTTGATTGGAATGGGTATAAAGAACAAATATAAAGGAATGTTTGGAAACAGCATACCAAAAGCCAAGAGAACACCAAATACGGCACCTGAAGCACCAACCATCGGTGTATTAATTAGCAGGTTCAACTCACCCAATGCAGGGTCAATATAATTCTTTCCTTCTTGAAGAACTGACAATCCTTTTTCAAGAACCTCACTATAAGCGACAGGTGGAACAGTAGCAACAATACCTTGAATCTGGAAATAGCATACCAGTAATTGCAGAGCAGCAGCTCCGATACCGCATGTCAGATAGAAAAGCGCAAACCGCTTTGAACCCATTACCTGCTCAAGCAACTTGCCGAACATGAATAGAGAAAACATATTGAAAAAGACATGGCTTATAGAAGTGCTGTCGTGCATAAACATATATGTTATCAACTGCAAAGGATTGTACGCCTCCGAAAGAGGAAAATGCATCCCAAGATAATCAGCCAAATCAACTCCCTTAAAATTATATAAAGCAAAACTGAATATCCAGATAACAACATTAAGGACTATCAGATGCTTTGTAACTGGCGGAAAAGAATTCCAAAAATTATTATTACTCATTATACTTTAAAAATATCAACAAAATTATACAAAATCGCATAGAATTGAAAGTTATCCGCTTTTAAAAGTAAACCATTTTGCAAAAAGTTATCAATTTTTGTAGTTTTTTTAAGGAAAAAATTGCCAACAAAAACCATTTGAACAAGCGGAAAACACTCTGATATAGACTATAAGCACTATAAAAAACACAAAAAAGATGATTTTTAAAAGAAAAATTAGAATTTATCAGAATTTTATTGAAAATTTGTTGTTTATTTGTTTTGAAAAGCATACATTTGTCAAATATTACAAAAACCTAAAAAACTAATTATGAATAAAGCAGAATTAATCAGTGCAATCGCTGAAAAGGCTATTGCAGATGGGCTTTTTAAAGAAGCTGGTTTTGAGCCTGTGGAGCGAGATACTTTCTATCATCCTGTGGAAACTGGAGAGGAGGCAGTCAAATGATGAGAATGAATGCCAAGGAAGCAGAACATCTGCTGATAAATGGAGATCCTATCCAGTTAGGACAGCTGGCAGGCGCCGAAGCTAGAAAACGCTTTGGAGATAGAATTACCTTTATTGTAGATAGAAATATCAATTATACCAATGTATGTGTTAATGAATGTAGATTTTGTGCCTTTTTCCGTCGTAAGGAAAGCAAGGATGCCTATCTTCTGACCTTTGATGAAATTATGAACAAGGTGAGAGAGGCAGTAGATGCTGGGGCTA
>OHBJ01002804.1_pt1 | contig 11644 bp, 10 predicted proteins | sample 1577241 | NCBI WGS metagenome assembly OHBJ01 (sample SAMEA3541594, study PRJEB24748) | human gut metagenome | biome: human gut; feature: human-associated habitat; material: faeces | place: China | collected 2012
GCAACCTGGAATCCGGAGCTGCAATTGCAGGTAGCTACGGTTATTTCTGATGGTTCCCTGCACCGACCGTCCGCAGACAGTACAACAAAGTGCGGGAAGGGTCAACGTCTGCCGGCGGCGCCTCGACGGGGGGTAAGCCTTGCCGCTTCCGGCAAAGAACAAATGTTTCACGTGAAACTAATTGTGCGATTTTGCAGTATACAAAAGCCGCCGGCACCAAGGTGCCGGCGGTGGGTTGTGTGTGTTTATCGGATCGCTGCGGAGAGAACCTCCAGCGCTTTCTTGTAGGGAGCGTCCAGCTCGGCATTGCCCAGCACATCGCCGCGATTGCCTTCGCTTATGGCAAGATCCACCTCATAGTCGGGCGCCACGCCGGTATCTCCAAAGGTCTTCTGCTTGGGGCCGGCATACTGCGCCGTTGTAACCTGAATGGCAGAACCGCCCGAAAGCTTAAATATCTCGGTAATATCGCCGTTGCCTGCGGTATATGTGCCTACTACTTTAGCTCTGCCAAAGTCGCGCAGAGCCATCGCCACCAGCTCGGCAGTGCCGCTGGTGGTCTCATCTGCCAGCACAACCATTGAAACCTCCCAGCAGTTGGCGTCGGACTGCGCCACCGCAGTCAAATTGCCGATCTTATCGCGGGAATACGCCACCGTACCGCTGGGCAGCAGCGGATCAAGAATACGCACCGCATAGGAAAGCTCATTGCTGGAAATGCCGCGAGTATCCAGCAGAATTCCCTTAACGCCCTGCGCCTTTAGGAGATTGATCTGCGCAATAAACTGGTCGGCGGTGGTGCCGTTCCACTCGGTAAAGCTGATATAGGCAATCTCATCGTTTGCCATGGCAGTCTTGACGGTCGGTACATCAATGGCGCGCAGCGTCAGCTCATAGTTGTTTTCCTGGCTGTCCTGCTGAATGGTCAGCGTAACCTTGGTACCTGCTTCGCCGCGCAGTCTGCCTGCCATATTCTCATTGTTGCTTTCGGTCACTCGTGTACCGTTTACATTGATAATGAGCGCACCGGTCTTGATGCCTGCCATCTGTGCAGGCGAATCGGGATAAACCTCCTTGACCAGCAGATAGCCGGAGGCGTCCAACTCGGTCACGAGACCAACACCGATATACTTGCCGGAGCCGGAATGGGTATAGGCCTCATATTCCGCAGCAGTGAAGTAGCGGGCGTTGGCGTCCTCCAGCCCCTCCATATAGCCGCGGGAAATTGCCTCCTGCAGCTCCTCCTCATCAATGGAGCCGTAGTAGTTCTCCCGTACATACAGGTCTACCTCATGCAGGGCACTGTACATCTTTTCCCGCTCGGTGATCCCTGTCATTTTGACATTAAACAGGTTCATCGAGTAGATCATGGTAAGGGAAAAGGCGACTGCCGCCACAATGGCCATATAGGCGATGGCCGCGCCGAGCGAAATTTTTTTATTCATGCTGTTTTATGCTCCTGTTGTAACGCTGCTTACCTGCATACAGTGCCCATACAGTGCCTTTACAGATAATTGAGCGGATTGGTATGCGCGCCGTTGCGGCGGATTTCAAAGTGGAGATGATAGCCGGTAGACCAGCCGGTGGTCCCCACATAGGCAATGGTCTGCCCCTTGGTAACGGTATCGCCTACATTGACGGCAACCGAGGTGCAGTGTGCATATAGGGTGGAAAAACCGCCGCCATGGTCAACGATAAGATAATTGCCGTAGCCCCATGCCCTGCCGTAACCCGCACCGGTACGCACATGAATGACGGTGCCGGAGGCGGAGGCGCGAATGGGCGTATTGGCAGGTGCCGGAAAATCGATTCCGGTGTGATAATCGGTATTATTGAAGCGCCAGCCGTAGTAGCTGCTGATGTAAGTATAGCCCTTGACGGGATAAATAAATCCGGTGGTGCTGTAATCCACCTGACTGCCGTTGCCGGCGTTGGCGGCATAGATGGCGTCGATATCCGCCTGAATCTGCTTCATCTCTTTTTGAATGGCAGCCTGATCGGCAAGATATTCCTGCTCCATCTTTTTGATGTCCTGCAGGGTGCTTTCCACCTCGGTCTTTTGGCTGGTAAGGCTTGCTTTTTTGCTTTCTGCCGTCACCTTGGTATCCGCCAGATCTTCTTTTTCCTCCTGCATCTGCTGCTGCAGCTTCCGCAGCTCGGCAATATTATCGGCAAGATTTTGCAAAAGGGCGCTGTCATGCTCCGAGATGCGGCTGAGGTACTTGCCGTAGCTTAAATAGCTGCCGAGGCTATCCACGCCAAAGACCATGCCCAGCATACTGGTGCCGACGCTGGTTTTATAAATGGAACGGATCCGCTTCATAAAAAGATCCTGCTGCTCCAGCACCTCGGCGCTCAATTCATTGATGCGTTCTTCCTTATCGGCAATATCATTCTGCAGATAATTGATTTTATTATCCAGCAGCGTGATCTGCTTTTGCGTGGTGGTTATTTGATTGCTGAGACTTTTGCGAATGGCTTCCTGCTTTTCTTTTTCGCTCTTGGTCTGGTTCAGCTTATCCTTGATCGCCTGCTGCTGCTTTTCCAGCTCACTGTATTGTCCGTTCAGGTGATCCAGCGTGCCGTCGGCGTAGGCGGTGATCGGGGTAGAGACCACCAGCACCGCGGCGCACATCAATGCCGCAAAGATCCGTTTGGTATTGCTTCTCATGGTATTTGCCTTGTCCTTTCCGTTTGCACATTTGCCGTGGGTGTTCTTTTTGTCAAACTTCAGGTCGTCAAAGGAGACCTGCCTGTTACTTAAGTGCTGATAACAGACGGATTTCCTGCATTATACTTTAAGATATTTCCCGACGAAGATAAAGCTGCCGACCATACCGAACAGCACGCCCGCTGCCACAAAGCCCAACAGCATCTGCGGGGCAATGGCGGCAAAGGGAATCAGACTCTGGTATGCAAGCTGGAGCCAGCCGCTGGCGGACTGCCCGACCCACTGATAAAGGAAATGGGTGCCCACCCATAAAAGGGCGAAAGCAATCACGGCAGAAACCAGTCCGATGACCATGCCCTCCACCAAAAAAGGGAAGCGGATAAAGGCATTGGTGGCGCCGACATACTTCATAATATTGATTTCCCGCCGGCGGTTAAAGATGGTTACACGAACGGTATTGGCAATGATAATGATGGAAACCACCATTAAAATAGCCACGATGGTAAGACCGCCTACATGGATCGCCGTTTTAATGCCCACCAGCGTAGCAGCAACCTCTTTGCTGGATTCCACGCTTTCCACGCCGTTCAGTCGCTCCAGCGCCTTGACGGTCTCCGGCAGATTTTCCAGGCTGTTCACCTTAAGCCGGAAGGAAGCGGGCAGCGGGTTTTCATCGGCATACTGCTCAAAGCCCTCCAGAAAGCTCTGACTGCCGAGGGTGTCGCTCAACTCCTTGAGCGCGTCCTCCTTGCTGATGTACTGCTTGGAGGCAATATTGGGCAGATCGTCGATCTCTGCCTTCAGCATCTCGGTGCCGGCGCTGCCGAGGTCGTCATCAATCCAGACCACAACCTCATTAAAGCTCTCGACATAGCCCATCAAGGAATTGATATTGAAGGAAAGCATCAGCGCCCCGCCAATCAGCACCATGCAGGCAATCAGCACGCCGATGGAGGCAACCGACATCTGCCGGTTGGCACGGATATTGCGCAAGCCCTCCCTAACCAGATAGCCAAAGGAATTCTTAAACATGGGGAACACCTCCCTGATCACGGATAATGCGCCCCTTTTCCAGTGTCACAGTCCTGTGATGGAAGCGGTTGACCAGCTCATGCTCATGCGTCACCATCAAAATGGTGGTGCCGGTCTTATTGATCTCGTCCAAAAGCTCCACGATCTCGTAGGAAAGCTCCGGATCGATATTGCCGGTGGGCTCATCGGCAATCAGCAGGTCCGGATTGTTGACCAGTGCGCGCGCCAGCGCCACACGCTGCTGCTCGCCGCCGGAAAGCTCCGGTGGGTAGTGCTTGTACTTATCGTCCAGACCCAGCAGATTAAGGATATAGGGCACTCGGCGGCGGATAAAGCGCCGGGGCACCCCTGTTACCTGTAGGGCAAAGGCGACATTATCGAATACCGTCATCGTGGGGATCAGCCGGAAATCCTGAAATACCACGCCGATGGTGCGGCGAAAATAGGGGATCTCCCGCTGCTTCATGCGGATAAGGTCCTGTCCGTTTACCGTAACCTCGCCTTCGGTGGGAACCTCCTCCCGCAGCAGGGTCTTGATAAGGGTGCTTTTGCCGGCGCCGGAGTGCCCCACCACAAAGACAAACTCGCCTTTTTTTATATGTAGATCCACCCCGTCCAGCGCACAGACACCGTTGGGATAGGTCTTGGTAACTCCTTGCAGATCAATCAAGGGATTCACCGCCTTGCTTTCGTAGTAGGATATTGGGTCAACCCTTAAATGACATCAATGCTGTCTATCAGTACTTCACAGGGTTTGCAGTCAGATACTTCTTGACCATCAGCGCAACCTTGAAAATGATGGCATGATCAAATTCGCGCAGATCCAGACCGGTCAGCTTTTTGATCTTCTCCAAACGATACACCAGCGTATTGCGGTGAACGAACAGCTTGCGGCTGGTCTCGGAAACATTCAGGTTGTTCTCAAAGAACTTCTGAATGGTGAAGAGCGTCTCATGATCGAGGCTTTCGATGGAACCCTTCTTAAAGACCTCGCGCAGATACTGCTCGCACAGGGTGGTGGGCAGCTGGTAGATGATACGGGCGATGCCCAGATTATCGTAGCTGACAATGAGACGCTCGGTATCGAATACCTTGCCGACCTCCAGTGCCGCCTGCGCCTCACGGAAGGAGCGCGCCAGATCCTTGATACCGGCAATCACGCTGCCGATGCCGACCTGCGCCTTGGTATAGAACTCACCGCCCAGCGTATCCACAATAGAGCGCGCCAGCTTTTCCAGATCCTTGCCCTCTACGCCGGGCTTGACCTCCTTGACCAGCACGATGTCGGTCTCGCTGACATTAAAGACAAAGTCCTTCTGCTTATCGGGGAACAGATTCTGCACCACATCAAAGGCGGAAACGCTGCTGTTTGCCTGCACCCGAACCAGCAGCACCACACGGCTGGCATCGGAGGAGAAATGCAGTTCCCGCGCCTTGGCAAAGATATCACCGGGCAGAATATTATCCAGAATAATATTCTTGATGAAGTTGCCGCGATCATATTTTTCATCGTAATACTGCTTGATGCTGGAAAGAGAGATGCTGAGCACACCGCACATCTTTGCTGCCAGATCATCGGTGCCGGAAACGAACACGGCATATTCCGACTTCATCTTGGAGCCAAAGGGCTTGTAGGTGATGCCGTCACGAATGAACAGCTCGTTGTTCTCGCCCAGCTCCGCCGCCAAAAAATCATTCGGCTCGCCGACCTTGGTCAGATCGCTGCAGGCAATGATGGTAGCGCTTTCATCGACGACGCCAATCATGCGGTCAACGGTGTCACGCATCTGATAAACCAGTCCCTGGAACAAACGGTTTGACATAATACTACCCCTCAACTTTCACAAAAAATCACTGTCGCACACAGTCTGTGATGAATGAACACTTTTATTTTAACTAATATTTTGTGCAAATGCAACAGTTTTCTGCTTTTCCATTGGAAATTAGCTCAATTTCTTTGGTGATTATCATCAGAATAGAGGGTGTATTATTGTCAAATCCAGCATTATCAACGCAAAATATAGGGCGTCTCTAACCGGTTCGGCACAAAATGGGGGACTTTTGTTCCATCATTTTGCACAAAGGAAGTCCCGTCCGGTTCGACGGTGTAGTCCTAATTTAACATAAAAATATGAATATTCCGTGTCCCTCCTGTGATGATTGATTGAGAATTCCCGTCCCTTGGTGCAACCTGCCAATAAAAGCGGCAGCCCGTTCCATTGCCGGAAAGGACTGCCTGCACCATATTGCTGCCTGCTATTCCGGCAGGTGCTGCTGCCGCAGCAGAACCAGTTCTTCCCCGGTAAGCGGGCGGCACTCCCCTGCCGCAAGCGCATCGTCCAACCGAAGCGCCCCCATGGAAAGCCGGTGCAATGCGGTAACTGTTGCGCCGCAGCAGCCGAACATTCGCTTGATCTGGTGGTAGCGTCCCTCCCGCAGCGTTACCGTTCCGGTGTATTCCCCCTCAAGAGTCAGCTCCGCCGGACGGCATATGCCGTCATTCAGCGCAATTCCCTCGGAAAAGCGGCGTACCATCTCCTCTGTCATCGGAATATCAATGGTGACACGGTACTGCTTCGGCACATGCTTTTTGGGGGCTAAGATCTCGTGTGCCAATCCACCGTCATCGGTCAGGATCATCAGTCCGGTGGTATCCTTATCCAGCCGCCCCGCCGGAAACATCTCCTTACGGCGGTACTCCGGCGGCACCAGCTCCAGCACCGTTTTATCCCTGGCGTCCCGCGCCGCGGAAACATAGCCCTGCGGCTTATTCAGCATAAGGGTCAGTGTGCGTTGTACCCGCAGCGGCTCCCCCGCCACGGTGATCTGCTCCTCTCCGCTCACCTTGCGCTCCGGACGCTTTTCCACCGTGCCGTCCACCGTTACCTTGCCCTTGGCGATCAGTTCCTTGATCTCCCGACGGGATAACATTCCCTGCGAAGCCAGCAGCTTGTCCAGTCGTTCCATGCGGCAATCCCCCTTCCTGCCTTCTATTGTAGCAGGGAGCAGGGGCGGAATTCAACCGCCCCGCATTGTTTTTTATCCGGGAATTACTGCGGTACAGGAACCGCCCTGCTGCATTTCGCTGATATCTGCTGCCACGATTTTATCCTTATATACAAGGATATGTGCCGCTACATCGTCATTTTCGGGGTAATTGGTAATGTGGTAGGTGTATTCCGTTACCAATTTTCCCCGCAGCTTCTCTAAATTAAAGCCTTGTGCCTGCTGTAAGGAGGCGTAGCCTGCGTAAACTTCGTCCCACTCGGTAGGGATCGTCACCTCCTGCTCGCTGATGGCGGGGATTTCCGCCTCCCACCCGTTTTTTTGCAGAAACTTGATACGCTCGGCCTCCTCGCCGCCCGCAATTCCTTTATTAAAGATGTTCCATGCAGGCTGCACTACCGGCTGCTGACCGGTGAGCATCACCGTAGCCGCCACTGCCATCACCAACAGTACTGCAAACCCCAAGACACTGCCCCTGCGCAGCCGAACCGAATGATAACCCATATTTCCACTCCTCTCCATTCCCACTGTATGCAGGCACCCTGCAAAATAGAGCAGGACGGCGCGGAAAACATATACCAGCCGGCGGGCAGTATACCGGCGCACACACGGAAAAAGGCAGCGGACGGCGTCCCTTTGTGGGAAGCCGCCCGCTGTCAAAAAACATTGGTTAGCACATTATAAAGAATTATTCCTCTTCCATCATGCTCTTGGCATCAGCGATGACCTCTGCCTCTTTCTCCTTGGGAAGCTGCTCATAGCGGGCAAAGGTGAGGGTAAAGGAGCCGCGACCCTGCGTAATGGAGCGCAGAGCGGTGGGGAAGTCGAACATCTCGCTCATGGGAACCTCTGCCTCGATCTCCTGCAGGCCCTCTTCGCCGGGATTCATGCCCATCATGCGGCCGCGGCGCTTGGAAAGCTCAGAGTTGATATCGCCCATGTTGGCGGCGGGAACCTGAACCTTCAAGGTGCCGATCGGCTCCAGAATGACAGGGTTGGCTTGGGGCAGACCAGCCTTGTAAGCCAAAGAGGCAGCAGTCTTGAACGCCATTTCGTTGGAGTCTACGGGGTGGTAGGAGCCATCTACAAGGACCGCCTTCAGACCGACAACGGGATAACCGGCAACCATGCCGCGGGATACGCAATCCTGCAGACCCTTTTCGACTGCGGGGAAGAAGTTCTTGGGAACAGAGCCGCCGACGACCTTCTCCTCGAACACGAGAGAATCGCTGTCGCAGGGCTCGAACTCGATCCAGACATCACCGTACTGGCCGTGACCGCCGGACTGCTTCTTATGCTTGCCCTGTACGCGTACCTTCTTGCGGATCGTCTCGCGATATGCCACACGGGGCTTCACCAAGCCGACATCAATGCCGAACTTGGATTTGAGCTTGGAAACAACAACGTCCAGATGCTGCTCGCCCAAGCCGGAGATGACCTGCTGCTTGGTTTCTACATTATTCTCGAAGCCGATGCAGGGATCCTCCTCCATCAGGCGCTGCATGGCACCGGCAATTTTAGCCTCGTCGCCCTTTCCCTTGAGTTCGATTGCCATGGAAAGGCAGGGAGCGGGGAATTCGGTGGGCTTGTAGGCAATCACACGCTTGGCATCACACAGGGTATCGCCGGTCACGGCATTGGAAAGCTTGGTGATAGCACCGATATCGCCGGCGCAGATGGCATCAACCTCGTCCTGCTTCTTGGCGCGGCAGCACAACAGCTTGCCCAGACGCTCCGGCTCACCGGTGCGGGCGTTTATGGGGGTCATGCCGGCAGAAAGCTTACCGGTAATGACCTTGACAAAGGACAGCTTACCAACAAAGGGATCGGCAACGGTCTTGAATACAAAAGCAGATTCGGGTGCATTGGGATCGCACTTGACGGTCTCACCCTCTACGGTCTCCTCACAGCAGCCGTCGGCGGCGCTGGGCAGGAAGTGAACGATGGCGTCCATCAGCACCTGACTGCCGGAGCCGGAGGCTGCGCTGCCGCAGAATACGGGAGCGATGGTTCCGCTCTTAACACCGGCGGCGATGCCTTTCTGGATCTCCTCCTTGGTGAACGGCTCCTCCATGAAGAACTTTTCCATCAAGGCATCATCTGTCTCGGCAACCGCCTCGTTGAGCGCCATTTTCATCTCCTCAACACGGTCGGCGGCGGCAGCGGGAACTGCGATTTCATTGAGCTTGTTTGCCTTGGGGTCAAACTTGTATGCCTTATCATCGACCAGGTCGATATAGCAGTCTACCGCTTCACCCTCCATGTGGGGAATGATAACGGGGCAGACGGAATTGCCGAACACTTCCTTGATTCCCTCGAAGGTCTTATAAAAATCGGCATGCTCCACATCGAGCTTGTTGATGAAGAACGCCTTGGATTTGTTCATGCGGGTAGCAAGGCGATAAGCCTTCTCGGTGCCGACAGCTACGCCGTCCTTGGCGGAAACGACCAGCAGCACGGTCTCGGCAGCGCGAATGCCCTCCGAAACGCCGGCGGCGAAATCGAACATACCGGGGGTATCCAGCAGGTTGATCTTTACACCGTTCCAGTCAAAGGGTGCAACGGCAGAGCTGACCGATACCTGGCGCTTGATCTCCTCGGGATCGAAGTCGCATACGGTATTGCCGTCTGCAATTTTGCCCAAACGGTCGGTTGTACCGGATTTGAACAGCAGCATCTCGGCAAGACTGGTCTTACCCGCGCCGCTGTGACCTGCTAAAGCAACATTGCGGATTTTATCCGCTGTGTACTGTTTCATAGTTAGGATTTCCCCTTTCAATCTTTGAGTCGCGACTCCTTAAAGACGCATTACAGAACAATTATACCTTTTTGTCCACTTTTACGCAATAATAAACTTTGTTAATCTACACGGCGCTTTGCCAAAATACACCGCGGTATTTTGTGCTATTTGCTGTTTCTCGCCCCTTTTTCCCAAAATTTCCGTCTTTTCGGTTAATTATGCCTGCCGGGCAGATTTGTTATGAAAAAGAAACATTATGTAACGCTTATAAAATGGGCGCTTTTTGTTATATATATGATTCTGCTCTTTTATGTAGTCTTTTTCGCAGAAGGAATGGGAAGGGCAGAGATAGCCAGCGGTTACAAATACAATCTTACACTGTTCACGGAAATCAGGCGCTATTGGCGTTATCTTGGACATTTTGACTCGCTTGGCTGGATAGCATTTCTTAATATAATTGGAAATGTGCTGGCATTCATACCATTTGGAATATTCGTGCCGTGGCTTTCCAATGGCAGAATTAATGTTTTTGCTACATTTGCATATGGATTCGCACTGTCGCTTACAATAGAAACAGTACAGCTTATATGTAAGGTCGGCTGCTTTGATGTTGATGACCTTGTGCTTAATGTACTGGGAGCATTGTGCGGTTATGCGGTATATGCGATAGCATACAGAATAGTTAAAATGTTTAGTAAAAAGGACAGGTGAAAAAATGAAACTTTTTAATAAATACAAGTTCTCTGATAAAAGTCAGGCACTTGGTGGTTTGATATCGACTGCGATGGGAATACTGTCATTGCTTTCTTTTGGTTACGGAGTGTATCTGTCTTTTAAAGCAGCAGGAGAAGGCGGCTTAAGAGTAGGAAGTCTTGGAATATTAAGCCTTATCTTAGCGGTAATTGGAACAGTAATCGGACTAATCAGCTTCAAAGAAGATAATAAGTTCTACGGAACTTCGAGATTTGGTTCAATGCTGTGTGGGGTAATAGCAGTATTTATGATAGCAGTATTCTTAATGGGAATATAATCCTTATCAGGGCAGAAGGAGAAAGAAATTGTTTAATGATAATGTAGAAGAGCGTTACGCTCTTGCAATAGAAAGAATTAAAGAGATAGCAGAGGAGCCGGGGCTTAAGACGGATGGGTTTGCAGATTATTTCAAATGTATCGCTGCATTTATTCTTAAGATGGATAAGCTTGCGGCTGACTTAAAAGCTGATGTTTTCAGAGATTATTCACTTGAAGAATATAAGAATCTGAATACAGGTCTGTATGAAGATGTAATTGGAAAGGCTTACGAGACAAGCTACGCTAATCCGGCATATGCAGCTTCAAAGTTAGGGCTTTCAGAGGGAAGGCTTTTGTCATTCCTTTACGTTGAGATAAGAGGAATGATTGTGTATGCATATGAAGGTAGAATGGCAGAAATGACAGCACTTATGGAGCTTTTTGTTGAAGTGTACTGCATGTGTGCATCGACTGAGGAAGACTGTGGAAAGCCAGATTATAAGCAGATGAAAGAGTCTGTGTACTGGTATGTTAGTGATTACAGTGATGACCTTATGGAGTACAGGGTAAGAGAGCTGTTAGACCCTGAACTTGATTTTGCAACTAAGATAATTATGGAGTCTGACCTTACAGATGTAAGATATCTGTACAGATTCGGTGAGTATGTTACTGACAATGAGATTAAGACAGCAGAGTATCTTAATTCGCTCAGTGAAGAAGAAATCCAGAAGATGGCGGACACATTTACAGAAGGGTACAGAATCGGATTCGAGCTTACAGGCAAGGATTTGTCTAAGAAGAAAACAGTTAATATAAGATACTGTCTGGGATTTGAAAGACTTGTGAGGGCTGAGATTAAGAATTTTGAAAAGCTTGGACTTAAGCCTACAATATACAGGGCAGCGGTCAACACGATTAATAAAAGACTTAACATTAAGGTTGGCTATTACGGAGCTAATCCTAACAAGCAGATGGATTTCGACCATCGTTTTGACAATGCACTTTATATGGATGGAGAATTCGTTGAGAGAAAGACTGGTGCATTAAAGCTTGCATATGAGAAGAACAAAGAGCTTGCAGTGGTGCATGGTGGACCTGCTGTTATGGAGGTGTTTGGTGAAGTGCCATTCGAGCCTCAGATTAAGAGCGAGGCATTAACGCTTGATACAAAGCAGCAGAAGCTT
>OHBJ01002806.1_pt1 | contig 11640 bp, 9 predicted proteins | sample 1577241 | NCBI WGS metagenome assembly OHBJ01 (sample SAMEA3541594, study PRJEB24748) | human gut metagenome | biome: human gut; feature: human-associated habitat; material: faeces | place: China | collected 2012
CGCCGCCGCAACATCGGCTTTATCTTCCAGAACTATAACCTTGTTCCCATCCTGAATGTGTATGAGAACATCGTCCTGCCGGTGGAGCTGGACGGGGACACGGTGGATCAGAAGTTTTTGGACGAGATCGTTCACCTGCTGGGGCTGGAAGATAAACTGAAAAATATGCCGAACAATCTTTCCGGCGGACAGCAGCAGCGTGTGGCTATCGCCCGCGCCTTGATTACCAAACCGGCTATTGTGCTGGCCGACGAGCCGACCGGCAACCTTGACAGCAAGACCAGCGCCGAGGTGCTGGGGCTTATCAAGCGCACCAGTGCGGAGTTTCGGCAAACTGTTGTGATGATTACGCACAATGACGACATTGCCCGCCTTGTCCAGAGGCTTTAAAAAGTATTGGGGATTATCTTTTAACTCAAGGTACTACTACATGGATGCCAACTACAGTAACAGCTCCACTTGAAGATATCTATAAAGCTATTGCCAATGTAGCTGAATGTAAAGATACATTAAATAGTGCTCGTATTCTTGGTATGTTCATTGAAGGACCTTATATCACAAGCAAACACAAAGGAGCTCACCCTGAAGAACATATTCGCCCATTAAATAAAGAAGAAATCGAAAAAATGGCTGAATATAATACTGTAAAATCCATTATCATTGCACCTGAAAAAGAAGATGCACCAAAATTCACTAAATGGATAACACAAGATTTAAAAATCAAAGTTTCCTTAGGTCATAGCAGTGCAAATTACGAAGAAGCTTGTGCTTGTTTTGATATGGGTGCTGATGCTGGTGTTCATACTTACTGTGCTATGGAACAACTCCATCATCGCAATCCTAATTTATTAGGTGCTATCATGACTCGCAATGATGTATATGCCGAACTCATTGCTGATGGTATTCATGTTTCTTTACCAGCTATGAAAATTCTCTTACAAAATAAACCAAAAGATAAAGCTTTACTCGTAAGTGATGCAATTCAAGGCACTGGCTTAAAAGATGGTCGCTATATGCTTGGCACTTTACCATTTAATGTAAAAGATGGAATTGCTCGTATTGATAGTGGTAATCTCGCTGGCAGTACAACAACTCTTTTAAAAGAAGTTCGTCGCCTCATTTTAGAATTACATGAAAATCCTATTCATGCTGTTAATATGGCATCATTAAATCCAGCAAAACGCTTCGGTGTTGATGATGAACTTGGTAACATTGCCATTGGTAAAAAAGCCGACTTCCTTATCATAACTCCTGATTATAAACTCAAAGAAACTTGGCTCGATGGAAAATGTGTATTTAAAGCTTAATAATTGATAAAAAACACTTTCTAATTTTTATTTAGAAAGTGTTTTTAGTTTTTGCAGTAATATAGTTTTTATATTATAATTAAGAATTAAGGTTTATCAATTATTAAACTATCTCTTAATGAAAGGATTTTTTTATGAAAAATACTAAGCTACGACCCTTAACTGAAAGTAGCCTATTGACTGCTATAACAGTAATCATTGCTATGGCAGGAATTTATATACCTTTTATTATTTTATTTTGGACTTTACCTATTACAATTATTACAGCCAAACATAATCTTAAATATGGTATATTTAGTGCTTTAATTGCTAGTATTTTATTATGTGTATTTTTAACACCTGTTACTGCCATACCACTTGTCCTAGGTTCAGTGCCTCTAGCTTTAACTTTAGGTTTTGGCTATAATCATTGTTGGTCTGCTGTAAAGATTTTTGCTACATCTTTTGTAGCTTCAATCATTGGTGTATGTCTATTTTTAATATGTACCTTCTATCTCACAGGTATAAATTTATTTGTATACCAATTAGATGCTTTTAAAACAGCTATGCTCGATACAAATGAAATGTTTAATTCTATGGGCATAACTTCAGAAGCTATGATTGATGCACAAAGACAAACTCAGCATTTAATAGAAACTCTTGCGCTTGTCTTACCTATGATTTTTATTTTAAATGCTGTAATAAAATTAGTGATTAATTATATTGCTAGTTCTTTTTTATTAAAACGCTTGGGAACTACAAATATTAATTCTTTGCCACCATTTAGATTATGGCGCTTCCCTAAAGTTTTCATTTATATATATGCCTTCTCTTTAATCGGCATGTATTGGGGCGATACTCGCAGTATTACGCTACTTTATCAAATTGCTCTAAACACTTATTTATGTGCTAATGTCTTAGGTTTAGTACAAGGTTTATCTGTCATAAGATTTTTTTATAAATTAAAAAATTGGCCAACTGCTGTTTGGATTTTCATTATCATTATGTTATGTCTAAACATGATAATTGCTCAAATCATTGCTCTTGCTGGCTTCTTTGATATGATTTTTGATTATCGAAAGAAATTCAAAAATAGCAATGATGTTTAGGAGGTAATTTTATGCCTAATAAATTATCCACTTGGATTGATATATGTGTTACTTTAATAGTTTCTTTGATATTATTAGTCATATTATTTCAATACAATTGGTATATATTTAGTGGCGGTATTGTTTTATGGATATGTTTATTCTTTTATCTAAAAGAACGCAGTATTGAACGACGCAAAAATCTAAAAGCTTACTATGAAAATGTCATTAAAAATGTAAATGAATTATCTAATTATGCTTTGGAACAATTACCTCAAGTAATCATGGTTATCAATAAAGATTTACGTTTAGAATGGTATAATCATGAATTAGAACGCTGGCTCAAGCAACCACCTGAAATAGGTTCTTTTATCACTGATATTTGGCCAAACATTCCTATCGATAATATTTGGAACCGCAATGGTCAATATATCTTTTCTCAAGATAATAAATTCTACATGGTAATCTATCGACCAGTAAATACTGATGACGATAGCCATTTAATGACTTTATATATCTATGATATTTCAGAATATGAACGTTTTAAATTAGATACAGCTATGCGTACTATGGTATTTGGCTATATCCAAATAGATAATTATGATGACGTTATGCAAGGGTTAAGTGAAGCTCAACGTACATCTATCTTATTTGAAGTCAATAGTCTTTTAGATAAATGGTCTCATTCTCTAGGTGGATTACTTCGTCGTATCTCTGATGATATGTATGTAATCATCTTAGAACGCCATGCTCTTGATTTAGCTGTCAGTGAAAAATTCGATATCTTAGACAAGGTTCGCAATCTTCATGGCGATAACAAATTCCCTGTTACTTTGAGTATCGGTTTAATTCAAAGCAGACCAAAAACTTCTATGGAAGAATTAGGTGCTCTTGCTCAATCTCACCTTGACTTAGTATTAGGTAGAGGTGGAGACCAGGTAGCTGTTGACTTAGATGGTAAAGTTCAATTCTTTGGTGGAAAATCCAAAGCTGTAGAAAAACATACTCGTGTAAAAGCTCGCGTTGTCGCTCATGCTGTTTTTGAACGCATGGAAGCTGCTGATGTTGTGTTTGTCATGGGACATCACAATGAAGATTTTGATAGTCTAGGCTCTGCCATAGGTGTATCGCGTATGGCTCGTCAAATGGGAAAACCTGTTTATATCATTTTAAGTGATATGAATGAAGGTGTAGATAAATTAATCAGTCTTTGCAAAACTGATAAAGACTTTGAAAATCTCTTTATCACACAAAAAGAAGCACTAGCAATGACTGCTTTAAATCCTGTATTATTCGTAGTCGATACACATATACCTCATCTTGTGGCTAGTCCTGATTTATTGCAATCAATAAATAATGTCATTGTAATCGACCATCATCGTCGTTCTGAAAATGTAATCAAAAATGCATTATTAATCTATATAGAGCCATATTCTTCTTCTACAAGCGAATTGGTAACTGAATTATTGATGTATTTCAATGAAAATATCAAGTTATCACGTTTAGAAGCTACTGCTCTTTATTCTGGTATAGTTGTCGATACGAAAAACTTCCGTGTCAATACTGGTGTTCGTACATTTGATGCTGTATCGCATTTACGTCGTTGTGGTGCTGACCCTGAAGTAGTTCATTATTTATTCCGCACAGATTATGAAACTAATCTTGCTGAATGTACTGCTATTGCTAATTCTGTTTTCTATCCAGAAGGCTTAGTTGTAGCAGTTTGCCCTGATAATGCCAATAGTATTCAAGCTATATCAGGAAAAATCGCTGATGATTTATTGGGAATTGAAAATGTACGCGTAAGTATTGTATTTTTCCGCTTAAAAGATAATGTCATTGGTGTAAGTGCTCGTTCTACTGGTGAAATCAATGTCCAAGTCATCATGGAACAATTTGGTGGTGGCGGTCATCAAAATGTGGCTGGCTCCCAAGTAAAAAATAGACCTTTAAAAGAATTAAAACAAGATGTAGTAAATACTACATTGTCATATATGAAAGAGGCTGATAAGAATGAAAGTAATAATGTTGCAAGATCTTAAAAAAGTTGGTAAAAAAGGCGATATCGTAGAAGTTGCTGAAGGATATGGTAGAAATTTCCTCATCGCTAAAAAATATGCAGTAGAAGCAACTAAACAAAATATAAATGTAGCTCAAGCTCAGAAAAAATCTGCTGAACGCAAAAAACAACAAGCTAGTGATGAAGCTCGTTTAATGGCTTCCCAATTATCCCAAGTAGAAATCACTATTCCTGTTCGCGTTGGCGAAGGCAGTCGTTTATTCGGCTCTGTTACAAGTAAAGATGTTGCTTTAACACTCAAAGAAAAACACAATATTGATATTGATAAACGCAAAATTGATATAAAAAATATAACTTGTCTCGGTGATTACACTGCAACAATCAAAGTTCACCCTGAAATAACAAGTACAATCACTGTACACGTTGTAGAAAAATAAGAGGCAATTATGAGTATATTTTCTCGTTTTTTCAAATCTAAAAAAAAATCTCGAACAACTAAGGCTGCTGTAAAATTACAGCAGCCTAATATTTCTGCTACAAAAGTTGAAAATTCTCTTGAAGAAATTGTAGTTGAACCTATAGACCATGATATTGATGCTCTTTATGATATCTTAGTCGATATCGAAGGTGCTGACCGTCTTGTATTAAAAGCGAGTAAATTAGAAGCTTTAACGCTAATTCGCTCGAATAACCGCAATCAACGTATCTTAGGTCTACAAAAAATAGTTTATGAAAATCCTACTTTAGATAAATTGCCTAAAGATGATGAAATTCCTACACTTTTAAAAGAAATGATGGATTATTTAGCCAATATCATGGCACGTCGTTCTTTTGAAGATGAATTAGAAAAACGCATATCTGCGAAGATGGAAGAAAATCATCAAGATTATATTTTCGATATAAAAAAACAAATTCTTAAGGAAGAAAGTTCTCTTAAGGAGTCTTCTCAATCATTAGCAAAACTAAAACAGCTAGAAGATAAAAATAAAATTCATCTAACAAAATCCATCATGGAATTGTTACGACCAGAAAATTTATCTGAAATTATAGGACAAGAAAGAGCTATTAAAGCTTTAAAAGCAAAATTAAGCTCACCTTATCCTCAACATCTAATACTCTATGGCCCTCCTGGCGTAGGGAAAACAACTGCTGCAAGGCTCGTACTTCAAGAAGCATGTACTCAGCCACATACACCATTTAATGCTGATGCACCTTTTGTGGAAACAGACGGCACTACACTTCGCTATGACCCTAGAGGTATAGCCAACCCTCTACTTGGTTCTGTTCATGACCCTATTTATCAAGGAGCTCGTAGAGATTTAGCCGATAGCGGTATTCCTGAACCAAAACCAGGGCTTGTTACAGATGCTCACGGTGGTATTTTATTCATTGATGAAATCGGTGAACTTGATGATACTTTACAAAATGAATTATTAAAAGTCCTTGAAGATAAGCGCGCTTATTTTGACTCTGCTTATTTTGAGCCAAACGACCCTAATGTACCAGAATATATCAAAAAATTATTCACTGAAGGTGCGCCTGCTGATTTCGTTTTAATTGGAGCTACCACTCGCGATAGCTATTATTTAAATCCAGCTCTTCGTTCTCGTTGTGCTGAAATCTATTTTGAACCACTGACTCCAAAACATATTGAAACTATAGTTTTAAATGCTGCTCATAAACTAAATGCTAAATTAGATGATGAAGTAGCCCAGATTATCAGTGAATATACAATTGAAGGACGTAAAGCTATCAATATCTTAGCTGATGCTTACAGCAATGCTCTCGTTCGCCAAGAAAATGATATGGATAATATATTAATCACTAAAGAAGATATCTATACTGTGGCTCAAGTAAGTCGCTTAACACCATTTATCACTAAAAAAGCTTCTGACACTAGTGAGATTGGTAAAATTTTTGGCTTAGGCGTTGCTGGTTTCATTGGTTCTGTTATCGAAATTGAAGCTATTGCTTTTAAAGCTCATGAAAAAGGTAAAGGTATCTTGCGTTTTAATCAAACAGCTGGCTCTATGGCTCAAGACTCTGTCTTCAATGCTGCTGCTGTTGTGCGCAAACTCACAAATGAAGATATTCACGATTATGATATTCACATCAATATAATCGGTGGCGGTAATATTGATGGGCCATCTGCTGGAACAGCCATTTTAATAGCTTTGATTTCTGCTATTACCCAAAAACCAATTCGTCAGGATATCGCCATTACTGGTGAAATCTCTATTCAAGGATTAGTTCGTCCTGTAGGCGGTGTCTTTGAAAAAGCTTATGGTGCTAGCCAAGCTGGCATCAAAACCTTGATTATTCCTGAAGAAAATGCTAAAGATATCCCGCCTGATTTACATGGCTTAAAAGTACATCCTGTTAAAACAGCACAAGAAGCTTTAGCATTCGCTTTTGATAAAATTTAAGAGGTGATTATTTTTGATAGATAGAGTACCTCCCCAAAATATAGAAGCTGAGCAAGCTGTTTTAGGTGCTATGCTCATCTCCAAAGAAGCTATTGCTGAATCTGCTCAAATTTTAAATCCACAGGATTTTTATCGCGAAGCTCATCGCATTGTTTTTGAAGCCATGCTTGATTTATCCAATCGCAATCAGGCAGTCGATAATTTAACTGTAATTGAACAATTAAATAAAACAAATCAATTAGAAAAAGTTGGCGGTATTGCTTTTGTTACTGCACTTGCCAATACTGTGCCCACAGCTGCAAATGTAGTTTTTTATGCTAAGATAGTCAAAGAAAAGGCTCTCATGCGTCATCTCATCAATACAACTACAGCCATTGCCGCTATGGGTTATGAAGGTGCTGATGATGCTGATAGCATCATGGATAAAGCCGAAAAAATGATTTTAGAAATCGCTTCTAATCGTAAAACTGGCGATTTCACACCTATTAATCAAATTGTCATTGATACTTTTAGCAAAATTGAAAATCTATATGAATCAAAAGGTGGTCTGACAGGTTTATCCACTGGCTTTAAAGACTTAGATAAACTCACCGCAGGGCTTCAACCTTCTGATTTAATCTTAGTCGCTGCTAGACCTAGTATGGGGAAAACAGCCTTCACTTTAAATATAGCTTCTCATGTTGCTTTAAAAGAAAATAAACCTGTAGCTTTTTTCTCTCTTGAAATGTCCAAAGAACAATTAATGCAGCGTATGCTCTGTGCAGAAGGACTTGTTGAGTCTCAACGATTACGCGTCGGTGATTTAGATGAACAAGATTGGCAAAAATTAATTGCCGCTGCTGATAAATTTTCTAAAGCGCCACTTTATATTGATGATACTCCTGGTATCAGCATCATGGAACTTCGCTCCAAAGCTCGCCGACTTCAACAAGAAAAAGGTTTAAGTTTAGTATTAATCGACTATTTGCAATTAATGCAAGGTAGAGCAAATAAAAATGGCGATAATCGACAACAAGAAATCTCTGAGATATCTCGTTCTTTAAAATCTCTAGCTCGTGAACTCAATGTTCCTGTAATTGCACTTTCCCAGCTTTCTCGTAGCGTAGAATCAAGACAGATAAAAAAACCAATGCTCAGTGACCTTCGTGAATCTGGTTCACTAGAACAAGATGCCGATATCGTTATGTTTTTATATCGTGAAGATTATTACAATGCTGAAACAGAAAATAAAAATATAACTGATGTTATTGTCGCTAAACATCGTAATGGTCCTGTTGATACTGTTCAATTATTCTTCCATAAGGAATTTACAAAATTTGCAGATTTACTTCGTACTCAAGATAATATTTAACAAAACAAGCTATATTAATCGTAAAATTAATATAGCTTTTTATTATGCACATATGTATCGTAAACTTATAATCCCCATTTTCATTGACACTAAAGTACATAAAATGCTATTATATGAAGGTAAAAGCTACATATAGATTTTACAAATAAAACTCAAATCCTTGACATAGTGTCTATTTGAGTTCTTTTTGCTGTTATCAGTAGAAAATTTATGCTGGTTTTAAATATGAGGAGGAAATTTTTAAATGATTGAACGCTATACCAATCCTGAAATGGGAAGAATTTGGACTCTCCAACACGAATTTGAAGTAATGCTTGAAGTTGAAATTACAGCTTGTGAAGCTATGGCAGAACTTGGTCAAATTCCTGTAGAAGCTGCTAAAAATATTCGTGAAAAAGCACAGTTTAACTTAGAACGCGTTAAAGAAATTGAAAAAGTTACTAATCATGATATTATCGCATTTTTAACTAACGTTGCTGAATACGTTGGCGAAGATTCTAAATATATCCATAAAGGATTAACTTCCAGCGACGTAAAAGATACAGCACTCGGCATTATGATGAAAAAATCTGCTGAGCTTATTTTAGAAGACCTCAAAAATTTACGTGATGTTTTAAAACGTCAAGCTAAAAAATATAAACACACTGTTTGCATTGGTCGTACTCATGGTATCCATGCAGAACCAATGACTCTCGGTTTAAAATTTGCTTTATGGTATGATGAAGTTTGCCGTGACATCGAACGTGTTGAACACGCTAAAAAAATCGTTGCTGTTGGTAAACTTTCTGGTGCTGTAGGCACTTATTCCAATATCGACCCTCGTATTGAAGAAATCACTTGCAAAAAACTTGGCATTGAACCTGTAAAACTTGCAACACAAGTTATTCAGCGTGATCGCCATGCAGAATATATGACTACTCTTGCTATTGTAGCTAGCACATTTGAAAAAATCGCTACAGAATTACGTAACCTTCAACGTACAGATATCCGTGAAGTTGAAGAATATTTCCAACCAGGTCAGAAAGGTTCTTCTGCTATGCCTCATAAACGTAATCCAATCACTGGTGAACGTATCTCCGGTATGGCTCGCCTTGTTCGTGGTAACGCTATTGCAGCTATGGAAGATATCACTCTTTGGCATGAACGCGATATTTCCCATTCTTCCGTTGAACGCGTAATTTTACCAGACAGCACTATCAACGTTGATTACTGTTGCCGTAAATTAACAAATCTTTTAGATAAACTTCTCGTTTATCCAGAAGCTATGATGGAAAATCTTAACAAAACTGGCGGTCTTATCTTCAGCCAACGCATCATGCTCGCTGTTGTAAGCAAAGGCGTACTTCGTGAAGATGCTTACAAATGGGTTCAAAGAAATGCTATGGCTAGATGGCTCAAAGGCGAAGATTTCCGCACAAATGTAGAAAAAGACCCAGATATTACAAAATATCTCACTAAAGAAGAAATCGACAACTGCTTCGATTATCAATGGTTCTTACGCAATGTAGACATGATTATGGCTCGTTTCGGTATTGAATAAGCAGTTAATATTAAACTTGAGTAATAGAGAGGAAGTTTTCTTATGTCAACAGTTGTTGTAACTGGTACCCAATGGGGTGATGAAGGTAAAGGTAAAATCGTAGACTATTTAGCAGAAAAAGCTGATATAGTTGTACGTTATCAAGGTGGTAGTAATGCAGGTCATACTGTTACAGTAGACGGCAAAGAATTTAAACAAAGACTCATGCCATCTGGTATGCTCTATGATAGTAAAATTTGTGTGATTGCAAATGGTGTAGCTTTTGACCCTGAAGTAATCCTTCAAGAAATGGAAGCTCTAAAAAAAGATGGTTACTCTGTTGACGGATTACGTATCTCTAATCGTGCTCACGTTGTAATGCCTTACCATCGTCTTATGGACGGTCTTGAAGAAGAAAACAAAGGCGAATTAAAAATTGGTACTACTAAACGTGGTATTGGCCCATGCTATATGGACCGCGATAACCGTATTGGTATCCGCGTTTGTGATTTAATTGATGAAGAAACATTCAGCGAAAAATTAAAAACAGCTCTTGAAACTAAAAATCGTGAGCTTGTAAAACTCTATGGTAAAGAACCATTAAACTATGAAGATATTCGCACTGAATATCTCGGTTACGCTGAAAAACTCAGAAAACATGTAATTGATACTTCCGCATTCTTAAATAGAGAAATCAATGCTGGTAAAAAAGTAATGTTTGAAGGTGCTCAAGCTACTATGCTTGATATCGACCATGGTACTTATCCATATGTTACCGCTTCTCATCCAACAGCTGGTGGCGTAAGCTCCGGTGCTGGTGTAGGTCCTAACAAAATCGATAAAGTAGTAGGTATCGTAAAAGCATATTGCACTCGCGTTGGTGAAGGTCCTTTCCCAACTGAACAGCTCAACGAAATCGGCGATAAAATCCGTGATTGCGGTCATGAATATGGTACAGTTACAGGTCGTCCTCGTCGTACTGGCTGGCTTGATGCTTGCGTAGTTCGCTATGCAGGTTACCTCAGTGGTATTGATTATATGGCAGTTACTCGCCTTGATATTCTCGATACTTTCGATGAAATCAAAATGTGTGTAGCTTATAAATACAATGGTGAAATCTTAGATGAAATGCCTGCAAGCTTAAAAGTTCTTGCAAATGTAGAACCAGTTTATGAAACATTTGCTGGTTGGAAAACAGACATTTCCGGCATCAGAAAATATGAAGATTTACCAGAAAATGCACGTAAATATTTAGAAAGAATGGCAGAAGTTACAGGTATCGGTCTTGGATTTGTTTCCGTAGGTCCAAACCGTGACCAGACAATCATTCTTCATGATGTATTTTAATTAATGATACAACAAAAGCCTAGAGATTAAGTTCTCTAGGCTTTTTTATTGTATTATCAATTACATTTATATAGAAGTTCTTTTCATAAACTATTACATCTATCTTTTTTTTATTTGATTAATTTTTGATGATAAATACATTCTTATACCAATATATACAAAAATGACTAATATACCTAAATATTCTAAAGAATATCCTATAAAATGAATACTACTATATATACTTAATAAGAAAATAGCTTCAATTATAATACTTAACCCTAAAATTCTTGATATTTCTTGAAAATTTTTCTCAAAATCTTCATCAGAAAAGACCTCTATGAAATAAACTATATAAATTTAATATTTTTTTACTTCTATCATTGTATTTAGAAAGAATTATATATAAACCTATTATAAACATAATAAAACAACTTAATACAATCATTATATTTATTACTAATCTAATCATAAAATCACTCTCTATAAAATAATTTTATTAACACTAATTATAACCTCTATGATATTATTAATATATACAAAAGATATTGTTTATACTTATATTATAGCAAAATTGGAGGTGTTATTCATGAAAAAATACATCATTAATAGTTTTACTTTTAC
>OHBJ01002809.1_pt1 | contig 11628 bp, 7 predicted proteins | sample 1577241 | NCBI WGS metagenome assembly OHBJ01 (sample SAMEA3541594, study PRJEB24748) | human gut metagenome | biome: human gut; feature: human-associated habitat; material: faeces | place: China | collected 2012
ATAGAAATGGAAAATAGAGAACATGTGCGTTGCCTCATCGTGGGCAGCGGTCCGGATCCTTTATAAACCGGAATGTCTGAGGTTTGGGACAATACACCTGATCAGAAATGCCAGCTCCTGCCATCAAATCAAGTGAAGAATGAAAACTACATGCATATTCCGGATAAACGCTCAAAGCCGCCAGGGCGTGCCCCGGCATTTCAATCTCAGGAACAATTGTAATTTGCCTGTCAGCTGCATATCTCACAATATCACGAATTTCATCTTGCGTATAGTATCCTGAATGTTCTTTTCCATCATAATGACGAGGATAATATTGATCCCAGGTGCCAATAGCCGAATTAGAACGTACAGAGCCTTTTTCGGTAAGACGCGGATATTTTTTTATCTCCAACCGCCATCCCTGATCATCGGTCAAATGCCAGTGGAACTGGTTGATCTTATGCATCGCCAGCAGATCGAGGTACTCCTTGACCTCGTCAACCGTGAAAAAGTGGCGGCAGGCATCGAGCATGGCTCCACGATAAGCAAAATGGGGCTGATCGGTGATTTCGATCGCAGGCAGTTCGATAACACAGGCCCGTTCCCCTTGTAATGCTTCGGCAGGCAGCAGTTGGCGAAGGGTTTGGAATGCGTAAAATACACCGGCAGGAGACCCTCCTGCAATGTCTATCGACTCGGGTTGGATCGTTAAACGATACCCTTCGGCTTCAAGAGAATCTTCGATCCAGACATTGATTGCTTTATCCTGTTTTACGGAGGCTTGTACCGCTTTTAACGATTTGCCCAAAGAGGGTTCAACCACACCATTGAAAAAATCCACTGAACGCATCAACATGGAATCATTGGCCAACAGCCGGATTTTCGTGTGCCGATTCAAATCGAAGGTGCCGTCGAGGAGCTGTTCCGAGACCGGTTTAGGGACGATTCCTACTAGATCGGTTTTGGTGATTCGTTTGCCGCACGAAACGCACAACAGCGTCATACAACACCATAGAAGTAGATTTTTCTTCATGATTGTTCGGTTTAAAGATTAGGTCGTTAGATTAGTTCGGTATTTGCGAGGTTTTTTGTAGGCTAGCATGGCATGGTTGCGTGTACAAATCTGGCACGACAAGCCCCTTTTTAGTTCCTTTACAAAAGAACCCACAATAAGACAAATATACATTTTTTCAAATAAATAGCTATGAATCGTTTCGCTAAAGAAAATAAAAAGAGATTGATGGCCATTTGTTAATAAAAAAACAGTAACTTTGAGGGCTTGTATTATCCAGACAACTCGATAACTTTTCAAATAATTCATTTTTATTATGGCAAATAATAAGGAAGAAAAGCTGTTTGAACAGTTTCCTCCCGTTACCACCGAGCAGTGGGAGGCAGCGATTACAGCTGACCTGAAAGGAGCCGATTACGAGCGTAAACTCGTATGGAGAACGGCCGAGGGTTTCAATGTCCGTCCCTACTACCGTGCCGAAAATCTCAAGGATGTAGCTTTCTTGGGAAGTAAATGCGGAGAGTTTCCGTATGTTCGCGGTATCAAAAAGGACAATAACTGGCAGATCCACCAGACTATCGCAGTGGAATGCCCGAAAGAGGCTAATGCTGAAGCTACTCGCGTTTTGACCAAAGGCGCTGAATCAATCGGATTCTGCATCGCCAACAAAGAGTTCTCAGCTGCCGATTTGGATACCCTGTTGCAGGGAATTTCACTGAAAACCACTGAACTGACCTTCTGCGGTTGCGGTGCAATGACTGTTGCAGAGTTGTTTACTGACAAACTCGCTGCATCGAACCTTGATCCTGAAGAGGTGAAAGTGAACTTCGTTCTCGATCCGATCATCAACAAATTGACCCTGAAAGGTAAATTGGGTTGCAAAGAGGGTGCTCCGAAAGCCTTCTCGAAGATCGCCGATCTGATCAAAAAGGTTCCTCAGTACAAACGTGTACGTTTCATTGGCGTGAATGGCCAGCAGTTCAACAGCTGCGGCTCAACCATCGTACAGGAATTGGCCTTTACCCTGGCTGTTGGTCACGAATACGTGGTTAAATTGATGGAGCAGGGTCTTACCATCGATCAGGTGGCTCCTTCAATCCGCTTCACCATGTCCATTACGGCCAACTACTTCATGGAGATCGCCAAGTTCCGTGCTGCTCGCATGTTGTGGGCAAACATCATGGCCGCTTACAACCCGACCCGTGGTTGCGCCAGCAAAATGAAGGTTCACGCTGTGACCTCAAAATGGAACATGACCGTTTACGATCCGTATGTGAACATGTTGCGTGGTACTACTGAGGCAATGAGTGCTGCCATCGCAGGTGTACACTCGATCGAAGTACGTCCGTTCGATGAGGCTTACGAAAAACCGACCGAGTTCTCATCTCGTATTGCTCGTAACGTTCAGCTGTTGCTGAAAGAGGAGTCTCACTTCAACCAGGTTTGTGATGCTGCCGGTGGATCTTACTATATCGAAAATCTGACCGCTTCAATTGCAGAGCAGGCTTGGAAACTGTTTAAAGAGGTTGAGGATAAAGGTGGTTATATCGCTGCATTCGAGGCTGGATTTATTCAGGATCAGGTGGAGGCTTCTGCTGCCAATAAAGATAAAAACATTGCTACCCGTCGTGAATCATTGCTGGGTACCAACCAGTTCCCGAATTTCTTGGAGGTAGCTGCTCCGGAAATTACCACCGAGACTGTAACACCATGCGATAAAGCTGTCTGCTGCCGTACCGGTCAACCGGTTGAAGGCGGTGTACGTCCATTGCGTCCATATCGTGGAGCTATGGCGTTCGAGCAGATGCGTCTGAGCGTTGACCGCAGCGGTAAAGAGCCTAAAGCCTTTATGTTGACTTGCGGTGCATTGGCATTTGCCCGTGCTCGTGCACAGTTCTCTTGCAACTTCTTCGCTTGCGCTGGTATCCGCGTACAGGATAATACCTACTTCAAGAGCCTCGAAGAGGGTGTTAAAGCCGCTCTCGATTCGAAAGCTGATATCGTGGTACTCTGCGCGTCGGATGACGATTATGCAACCCTCGCTCCTGAGGCTTACAAGATGATCGGCGATAAAGCGATCTTCGTTGTGGCTGGCGCTCCGGCTTGCATGGCCGACCTCGAGGCACAGGGAATCAAGAACTTCATCCACGTGAAATCGAACGTACTGGAGACACTGAAGTATTACCTTAAAGAACTGGGTATCTAATCCCGAAGAGAATTATGAGAGCAAAATTTTCAGATTTGACATATGAAGGCACTCCGGCTAAGAGCTGCTGCAGTGCTAAAGCGGGGGAAGCTCAGCCTTGGGAAACCCCTGAACATATTACCGTCAAAGGTACCTATACGGCAGAAGACCTCGAAGGGATGGAACACCTGAACTATGCAGCAGGTATCGCCCCCTTCTTGCGTGGTCCCTATAGTACCATGTATGTGATGCGTCCCTGGACCATTCGTCAGTATGCAGGTTTCTCAACCGCTGCCGAATCCAACGCATTCTATCGTCGTAACCTGGCCTCTGGTCAGAAAGGTCTTTCTGTGGCATTCGACTTGGCTACACACCGTGGTTACGATGCAGACCATCCTCGTGTAGTAGGTGACGTCGGTAAAGCCGGTGTTTCTATCTGCTCGGTTGAGGATATGAAGGTCCTCTTCGACGGTATTCCATTGAACAAAATGTCGGTATCCATGACTATGAATGGTGCCGTATTGCCCGTTTTGGCTTTCTACATCGTAGCCGGTTTGGAACAGGGTTGCACCCTCGACCAGCTCAGCGGTACGATCCAGAACGATATTCTCAAAGAGTTCATGGTGCGTAATACCTATATCTACCCGCCTGCATTCTCTATGAAGATTATCTCTGATATCTTTGAATATACTTCCCAGAAAATGCCTAAGTTTAATTCTATCTCCATCTCCGGCTACCACATGCAGGAAGCGGGTGCTACGGCAGACATCGAGTTGGCTTACACCCTGGCAGACGGTTTGGAATATCTGCGTGCCGGAACGGCTGCGGGTATTGACATCGATGCTTTCGCACCGCGTCTCTCTTTCTTCTGGGCCATCGGAACGAACCACTTTATGGAAATTGCCAAAATGCGTGCCGCACGTATGTTGTGGGCAAAGATTGTGAAGCAGTTCAATCCTAAGAATCCGAAGTCGCTGGCTTTGCGTACGCACTCCCAGACTTCCGGCTGGTCGCTGACAGAGCAAGACCCGTTCAACAATGTGGGCCGTACTTGTATCGAGGCGATGGCTGCTGCATTGGGACATACCCAGTCACTGCATACCAATGCTCTTGACGAGGCTATTGCCTTGCCGACGGATTTCTCTGCACGTATTGCACGTAATACGCAGATTTATATTCAGGAAGAAACTTACATTTGCAAGAATGTAGACCCATGGGGTGGCTCTTATTATGTGGAAAGTTTGACTAATGAGTTGGCTCACAAGGCTTGGGAATTGATTCAGGAAGTAGAGAAGCTGGGCGGTATGGCAAAAGCCATCGAAACCGGTATCCCCAAGATGCGTATCGAAGAGGCTGCTGCGCGTACACAAGCCCGTATCGATAGCGGTTCGCAGACCATTGTCGGTGTGAACAAGTATCGTCTGGAGAAAGAAGCTCCGATTGATATTCTTGAAATCGACAATACGGCTGTTCGTCAGGAACAGATTGAGAACCTGAAGCGTCTGAAGGAAGGACGTAACCAGGCAGAAGTGGACAAGGCATTGGAGGCTATTACTGAATGTGTAAAGACCGGTAAGGGCAACTTACTGGAACTGGCAGTGGAGGCAGCCCGTGTCCGTGCCACTTTGGGGGAAATCTCTTATGCTTGCGAAAAGATTGTAGGACGTTATAAAGCAGTAATTAGAACTATATCAGGCGTGTATTCATCAGAAAGTAAGAATGACAGCGACTTCCACCGTGCTTGTGAATTGGCAGAGAAGTTTGCGAAGAAAGAGGGACGTCAGCCTCGTATCATGGTAGCCAAGATGGGCCAGGACGGTCACGACCGCGGTGCCAAGGTTGTTGCAACCGGATATGCCGACTGTGGCTTCGACGTGGATATGGGACCCTTGTTCCAGACACCGGCCGAGGCTGCCCGCGAAGCGGTTGAGAACGACGTTCATGTAGTGGGGGTTTCTTCATTGGCTGCCGGACACAAGACATTGGTTCCGCAGATTATCGAAGAGCTCAAGAAGTTGGGACGTGAGGATATCGTAGTGATTGCCGGTGGTGTAATTCCCGCACAAGACTATGACTTCCTTTACAAGGCAGGTGTAGCTGCCATCTTTGGCCCCGGTACTCCGGTTGCCAAGGCTGCTTGCCAGATATTGGAAATCTTGTTGGATGAAGAATAATCCGACACGTTAAATGTTAAAAGAGGGACGGTATGTGTTTACATATCCGTCCCTTTTTCTTAATCTGTGTTATAGAACATACTTTTTTAGTTGGATAATTTGCAGATTTATCAGAAGTCCGTATCTTTGCAATGTGTTTTTCATAGTATTAGATTTAAGGTTAACAAAGGTTGGAGTACAGCGGTACTCCTTTTTTTATGTCCGTACGTCAGCTTTGGGGGAGAAAAATCACCTGGTCTATGTTATCGTTTCTTGCTTATAGTTTCGTTCTTGCCCCCTTTTTATTACCTTTGTCCCGCTAAAAGAATAACGAATGATAGTTTGTATTGCCGAAAAGCCCTCTGTGGCGCGTGACATAGCCGATGTATTGGGAGCGAAAGAAAAGAAGGACGGATACATCGAAGGAAACGGATACCAGGTGACCTGGACATTCGGCCATCTTTGTACGCTGAAGGAGCCGCATGAATATACCCCTAATTGGAAGTCATGGAGCTTGGGAAGCCTCCCCATGATACCTCCCCGTTTCGGTATTAAGCTGATTAGTAATCCCACATACGAGCGCCAGTTCCATACGATAGAGAACCTCATGCAACATGCCGATATGATTATAAACTGTGGTGATGCCGGGCAGGAAGGAGAATTGATACAGCGCTGGGTGATGCAGAAAGCCGGGGCACGTTGCCCGGTGAAACGTCTTTGGATATCTTCATTGACAGAGGAAGCCATCCGTGAGGGCTTTGCCAAGCTGCGCGATGCGTCGGATTTCCAGCCTTTGTACGAAGCAGGCTTGTCGCGTGCCATTGGCGACTGGCTGCTCGGGATGAATGCCACCCGCCTCTACACCATGAAGTATGGGCAGAACCGGCAGGTACTTTCTATCGGCCGTGTGCAGACGCCGACACTGGCGCTGATTGTAAACCGTCAGTTGGAAATACAGAATTTTGTTCCCAAGCAATACTGGGAGCTGAAGACCGTCTATCGAGATACCACTTTCTCCGCCATCCTCCGGAAAAGTGAGGAGGAACTGGTATTGGAAGCCGAGAAGCAGAAAGAGGCTATAGCTGCCGGGAAGAAACCTAAAAAAGAAGAAGAGAATCGGGGTATCGACCCCATTACCGACCGCGAACGTGGGCTTGCTTTATTGGACCAGATTAAGAATTCTCCTTTTACCGTGACGGATGTCACCAAGAAAGAGGGGAGGGAGGCGCCACTCCGCTTGTTTGACTTGACTTCTTTACAAGTGGAATGTAACAAGAAGTTTGCCTATTCCGCTGATGAGACGCTGAAAATCATCCAGTCTTTGTATGAGAAGAAAGTGGCTACCTATCCACGTGTAGACACTACCTATTTGAGTGATGACATCTATCCCAAATGCCCCGGCATCTTGAAAGGTCTGCGTGATTACGAGACATTTACAGCCCCTTTGACAGGAACTGCATTGTTGAAGTCCAAAAAGGTTTTCGATAACTCGAAGGTAACAGACCACCACGCCATTATTCCTACCGGCCAGCATCCGCAGAATCTGACGGATATGGAGCGTCGCGTATTCGATTTGATAGCACGCCGTTTCATTGCTGTATTCTATCCCGATTGTAAGTTTGCCACTACCACCGTATTGGGCGAGGTAGAGAGCATAGAGTTCAAGGCCACCGGCAAGCAGATTCTGGAACCGGGTTGGCGTGTTATCTTCGGCACCCCCTCGGCACAATCGCAGGAGGAGAAAGAGGAGAAGGGAGAAGAGGAGAATGTGCTTCCGGCTTTTGTGAAAGGAGAAAGCGGACCGCACGTCCCCGATTTGTATGAGAAGTGGACGCAGCCGCCCCGGCCTTATACGGAAGCCACCCTGCTGCGTGCTATGGAAACGGCGGGCAAGCTGGTGGATAACGACGAACTGCGTGATGCGCTGAAGGAAAACGGTATCGGTCGTCCATCTACCCGTGCAGCCATCATCGAGACGCTGTTCAAGCGAAACTATATCCGCAAGGAAAAGAAGAATCTGATAGCCACCCCTACCGGTGTGGAGCTGATACAGATTATCCATGAGGAGCTGTTGAAGTCGGCGGAACTGACCGGTATCTGGGAGAAAAAGCTACGTGAGATAGAAAGGCGGACATATAATGCCGGACAATTCTTGGAAGAATTGAAGCAGATGGTATCGGAAGTCGTGATGAGTGTACTTTCTGATAACAGCAACCGCCACATCACCATCCAAGCGCCTGCTCCCGAAAAGGGCAGTAAGGCTTCTGCCAAGACAGAGGCTGCCGATAAGCCGAAAAAGGAGCCGAAGAAAAGAACACCGAGAGAGTCTGCCGCCGCAGGTAAAAAGACGGAGCAGGCTTCGGGCGCTGTGGCAGCTTCAAGTACGGAGGCTTCCGTACAAGCTGACGATTTCGTCGGTCAGCCTTGTCCGCTTTGCGGAAAAGGTACCGTTATCAAGGGGAAAACGGCTTACGGTTGTTCTGAATGGAAATCCGGATGCACATTCCGCAAGCCGTTTGAATAAGGGTAATCACATTAAATAATTCTCTCCGCCATGTATTTCCAGAGGGGAGCAGCCATCAGCGCCTGGCGGATGCTTCCTTGCTGCAGCAATTCCTTGACCTCTTGCAAGGAAAGCAGGTGTACGGTCAGGTTTTCCGTATCTTCCAACTGTTGCTCGGAGATTTTCTCCACGTCCGTAGCCAGGAAACAGTAGGTAATGTTGGTGTGGGTACTTGGATTGGGAGAGATTTGCATGAACTCTTCCCATACTCCGTTTCCATAGCCGGTTTCTTCCAAAAGTTCCCGTTGTGCGGAAACCATCGGAGAGCCGTCCTCTTCTTCGCATACCCCTGCACAGAGCTCATAGGACGTTTCTTGTATGCCATGCCGGTATTGGCGGATAAAGACAAATTGTCCATCACGGGTGATGGCAATGGTATTCACCCAGTTGGGATATTCCAATATATAATAGGAGGGGATGTGGTTGCCGTTGGGCAGCACTACATGGTCCTTACGCACAGTGAGCCACGGAGCCCGATGAAGGTATTCGCTGGATAAGACGGTCCAGGTGTCTTTTGATTTTTCCATAATGGTAAAATTAACTATATTTTAAACAGCATCCCTCCGATATTATCTGTCGTGGCTCCCGTCACCGAGGCGAGGCATCCGGGTGTGTCCGCCATATAGAGGGCACCCAGGAAAGCAAAGATTAGGGCTTCCTTGTATTCTATGATTTGCCGGCTGGGAATCACGATTTCACACGGACACAAGGCGTCGATACGTTCTATGAGGAACTTGTTGAATGCACCTCCGCCGGTAATCAGCAGTTTTCCGTTACCATCGGGCAAGGGGCGGGCGGTGATGATGCGTGATATTTGCCAGGCGGCATGCTCGTAAAAGGTACGTAGCATATTCTCCATACTCAAGCCATAACGCTCGAGCATGGGATATACCAGCGTTTCCACCCACTCCCGTCCCAATGACTTCGGTCCGGACTGATGGTAGAAATCCATTCCGTTCAGTTCGTCCAGCAGTTCTTGGCAGATGTTGCCTTGCCGTGCTATCTCGCCGTCACGGTCAAATTCCAATCCTATTTGCCGGCAGTAATGGTTGATGACGTAATTCACCGGACTGATGTCAAAAGCGATGCGCCGCCCGTCCTGCTCGAATGAGATGTTGGAGAAACCGCCGATATTCAAACAGAAGTCGTAGTCGGCAAAAAGCAACCGGTCGCCAATAGGTACGAGTGGAGCGCCCTGCCCACCCAGCATGATGTCCAGCCGCCGGAAATCCGAAACGGTAGGTATACGGGTTTCAGCGGCAATGGCGGCTCCGTCACCTATTTGGTACATGATTCTCTTTTGAGGCTCATGGAAGATGGTATGCCCGTGGGAGGCGATAATATCGGGGTGGACTCCAAATTCTTGCATGAACTCGTTGACACGTTCACCGAGAAACTTTCCATAGGAGCTGTGGAAAGTGATGAACTCCAAAGCACTCATTGTCTGTGCACCGGTACCCAATATCTGCTTCATGGCGTCGGGGTAGCTATAGCCTTTTGCACAGTCTATGTGGAAAGACCATTTTCCGGCTTGCTGCCGGAAAGTGCAACAACATACGTCCAGCCCGTCAAGGGAAGTGCCGGACATCAGGCCGATGGCTTGAATTTGGAAGTCTTTCATCCTGATTTTCTTGTTTTATTTATAATTGAGGTAGAATTCGACAACAGCTTCTATTCCTTTACGGAAGATGTCCAACGGTATATTCTCATTAGGTGAGTGGATGGCGTTGGATTCGAGCCCGAAGCCCATCAGAACGGTTTTGATGCCTAGTACTTGCTCGAAAGTGGAGATGATGGGGATACTTCCACCCCGACGCACTGCCAGCGGTTTCTTTCCAAAAGCTTTTTCAAAACCTTTTTCGGCGGCTTGGTAGGCGGGTAGGGTGATGGGGCATACATATCCTTGGCCTCCATGCATCGGAGTGACTTTTACCTGTACTGAATCCGGCGCTATGTCCAGAATGTAGTCGGCAAAGAGCCGGGATATCTTGTGGTGGTCCTGGTGGGGAACCAACCGGCAGGATACCTTGGCGTATGCCTTGGATGGGAGCACGGTCTTGGACCCTTCACCCGTATATCCGCCCCAGATGCCGCATACGTCGAAAGACGGACGGCAACTGTTACGTTCCAGCGTACTGTAACCTTTCTCTCCGAAAAGTGCTTTTACATGGATAGCCTTTTTGTATTTCTCTTCGTCGAAAGGAATGCGGGCTATCATGTCGCGCTCGGTTTGGGGAACTTCTTCCACATCGTCATAGAAGCCCGGTACGGTGATACGTCCCTCTGCGTCCGTCACTTGGCTGATTATCTGGCAAAGTACATTGATGGGGTTGGCAACAGCACCGCCGAAGTGACCGCTGTGTAGGTCGCGGTTGGGGCCGGTCACTTCTATTTCCCAATAGGCCAGTCCGCGCAGTCCGGTGGTCAGTGAAGGCAGGTCTGCACCAAGCATGCTGGTGTCCGAAACCAGAATGACGTCTGCTTTCAGCAACTCTTTGTGCTCCTGGCAGAAGCTTTCTAAGCTGGGCGAACCGATTTCTTCTTCTCCTTCGAAGATGAATTTTACGTTGGTTTGCAGCAGTTCGTTGCGTACGAGGTATTCAAACGCTTTCACTTGTATGAAAGATTGCCCTTTGTCATCATCAGCACCACGTGCCCAGATATGTTCGTCGCGTATTTCCGGTTCAAAGGGGTCGCTTTTCCAAAGTTCGAGAGGTTCGGCTGGCATCACGTCGTAGTGGGCATATACCAATACGGTCTTGGCGTCCGGGTCTACGATTTTCTGTCCAAAAACAATCGGGTTACCTTTGGAGGGCATTACGAGGGCTTCATCCGCTCCGGCTTCGAGCAGCAACTGTGCCCAGCGTTCGGCGCAGGCAAGCATATCGTCGTGATGCTCGGGTTTGGCACTGATGCTTGGAATGCGAATGAGGCTGAACAAGTCTTCCAGCATTTTAGGCTCGTTCTCGGTGATGTATTTCTTTATTTCCATGGGTGAATATTATAGTTGTGTTGTTCTGTCAATCAGGTAATAATCCAACAATGTCATTGCTGTCATTGCTTCCACGATGGGTACTGCGCGTGGCAATACACACGGGTCATGGCGTCCTCGGGCTTTCAGGGTGGTGTCTACACCGTCAATGTTCACGGTGTGTTGCTCCATCAGTACGGTTGCCACGGGTTTGAAGGCTACACGGAAATAGATGTCTTGCCCGTTACTGATTCCACCTTGTATACCGCCCGAATGATTGGTGCGGGTCTCGATACGTCCGTTATTGTTGTAGAACACATCATTCTGCTCCGAGCCTTTCTGCTTTAATCCCTTGAAACCGTCTCCATACTCGAATGCTTTTGCTGCATTGATGCTGAGCATGGCTGCTCCAAGTGCTGCATGGAGCTTGCCGAATACGGGTTGTCCCAGTCCGATGGGGCATCCTTTGACGACACAAGTCACCACTCCTCCGATGGTATCTCCTTCTCCCTTTATCTTGAAGATGAGTTCTTCCATTTCTTTTGCCTTCGCCGGGTCGGGGCAGCGGACCGGATTGGTCTCTATCAGGTCGAGGTCGTATGCGGTATAATTTTCTTCAAGGCGGATAGGACCTACTTGTGAAGTGTACGCCGTGATGTGTATACCCAGCTGCTTCAGCGCCAATTTGGCCAGGGCACCCGCTACTACACGCGAGATTGTTTCACGGGCTGATGAACGTCCGCCTCCGCGGTGGTCGCGGAT
>OHBJ01002814.1_pt1 | contig 11617 bp, 9 predicted proteins | sample 1577241 | NCBI WGS metagenome assembly OHBJ01 (sample SAMEA3541594, study PRJEB24748) | human gut metagenome | biome: human gut; feature: human-associated habitat; material: faeces | place: China | collected 2012
GCTACTCGGACTTCTGCAATCGCGTGAAAAACGGATGGTTATTCAGTAGACATTAGGTAATGGTGTACGTCGCCACACGCCACTCCGCCTCGTAAATGCGGTCGCCGGTTGAGCCTTCGGGGATAATCATCGGCGTTGAAGGGAACTGACCGCTGCCATCGAGGACCCAGCCGGCAAATTCGTAGCCCGGACGGAGAGGGTAAGGCAGGCGCAGACTGTATCGCGGTGACCTGCAACACAGCGCACTATTTCGTAGACCAGATTGCGGATCAGATAAACATTCCTTTCATTCACATGATCAGGGAGACTGCCAAAGCTGCTGCCGCTTGTCCCGGCGAAAAGGTCGGTATTCTCGCGACAGACGGCACAATCAGAACTGAGCTTTATCAAAAGGCTTTAGCTGCCGAGAACGTCATTCCTTGTGTCCTTGATGCAGAGGGACAGTCGCTCGTCATGCATGAAATCTATGATTGCGTGAAGCCAGGGAAACCCGTCGACGAAGCAGCCTGGCAGATTATCGATGAAAAGCTGCATGCGATGGGCTGCAAATGTGCGCTTCTTGCCTGCACAGCTCAGCATAGCTCTTGAGAGCAGGCTCTCGTCGCTCTGCATTCGGTTTGCACTGACATTCGCACAGAACAAACAACTACGGCACAATAACGCAATTCAAATGTAAAAATAATTTTGAACACCTACTTATTAACCTGGAAGGTGGTGACGCCGTTTTCGAGGAAGTCGACAATCTGACGGGCTGCAGCGAGTCCGGCGTTGATGTTGGCTTCTTTGGTTTGGGCACCCATCTTCTTGGGGGTGAAGATGTAGCGATCGCCAAGGAGTTCGAGGGCGTGTTCGTGGTCCTTCATCTTGAGGTCGCTGACGTAGCGCAGGTCGGTGCGTTCGGTGAGGGCCTTGAGGAGTCCGGCTTCGTCGATAACGTCCTGACGGGCGGTGTTGACTACGATACCATTTTTAGGCATGGCCATGAGCAGGTCGTAGCCGATGCTGCCGCGCGTTTCGGGCGTTGAGGGCATGTGGAGGCTGACAATCTGGTTGTTGGCAAAGAGGTCGTTGAGCGTTTCGTAGGCAGTGAAACCGGCATCTTTGATTTTCTGCGGGCGGCCGGTGGGCGAGTAACCCGAAATTTCCATACCCATGCCTTGGGCAATGCGGGCTACGTTCTGTGCCACGGCTCCGAAGGCGAGCAAACCGATTTTCTTACCCATGAGTTCGGTGCCGGCAGTGCCGTTGAACATGTTGCGCGAAGCGTAAATCAAAAGACCGATAACGAGTTCGGCTACGGCGTTGGAGTTCTGTCCGGGGGTGTTCATCACCACTACATTGTGGGCAGTGGCGGCTTCGAGGTCGACATTGTCGTAACCGGCACCGGCGCGTACCACGATTTTCAGATTCTTACCGGCTTCGATAACTTCGGCGTCGACTTTGTCGGAACGGATGATGATGGCGTCCACGTCGGCTACGGCTGCGAGGAGTTCTTCCTTTTCGGTGTATTTTTCAAGCAACACTACTTCGTAGCCTACGGGCTTGAAAATGTCTTGAATACCCTGAACGGCCACGGGGGCAAAGGGTTTTTCGGTAGCAATCAGAACTTTCTTCATTGTGTTTTTGGTATAAATGATCGCTTCAGCTCCGGCGCAAAGGTGCTGGGAAATGAAACGACAAACACCCTCGCCCCTACATGAAAACAGGAGTGAGGGTGCTGTGGTTAGTCATTGAAATTGGGGAGAAAATCCCGTAAAAAATTTACTTGTGCATTTGTTCGAATTCCTGCATGCAAGCAACCAATGCTTTCACGCCTTCGAGCGGCATGGCGTTGTAGCACGATGCGCGGAAACCGCCTACTGAACGGTGACCCTTAATGCCCTGCATACCCTTGCTCTGAGCAAACTTGAGGAATTCGGCTTCGAGTTCCTTGTGTTCGTCGGCCATTACGAAGCAGATGTTCATGAGTGAACGGTCTTCCTTGGCAGCAGTGCCTTGGAACATGCTGTTGCGGTCGATTTCGGCATAGAGCAGTTCGGCACGTTCCTGTGCGCGACGTTCCATTTCCTTAACACCACCCTGAGCCTTGATCCACTTGAGGTTCTGGAGTGCGCAGTAAATGGGCACTACGGGAGGCGTGTTGAACATTGAACCCTTGTCGACATGGGTGCGGTAGTCGAGCATGGTGGGGATGGGGCGGCTAACGTGGCCAAGGAGTTCGTCCTTTACGATAACGAAGGTTACACCGGCCATCGAAAGGTTCTTCTGGGCACCACCGTAAATCATGCCGTACTTGCTCACGTCGATGGGACGAGAGAAGATGTCGCTCGACATGTCGGCAATCACGGGCACGGGGCTGTCGAGGTCCTTGCGGATTTCGGTACCATAAATGGTGTTGTTGGTAGTGATATGGAAATAGTCGGCATCGGCGGGAATTTCGTAGTCCTTAGGTATGAAGGTGTAGTTAGCGTCGGCTGATGAAGCTACTTCAACAACTTCGCCAAACAACTTGGCTTCCTTCAGGGCTTTCTTGGCCCAAACACCGGTATTGAGATAAGCGGCTTTCTTCTCGAGGAAGTTGTAGGGAACCATGCAGAACTCAAGGCTGGCACCACCACCGAGGAAGAGCACTGAGTAGCCCTCGGGGATGTTGAGCAACTCCTTGAACAAAGCCTGGGCTTCGTCCATCACGGCCTGAAATTCCTTGGTACGATGGCTGATTTCCATCAATGACAAACCCATATCGCCGAACTCAACACATGCGTCGGCAGTTGCTTTCATGACTTCCTGCGGGAGAATGGACGGACCCGCGCCGAAATTATACTTCTTCATTGCTTTTTGGTTTTAAGGTTGTGATTTAACATCATGTGAGCGAAGATAGGGTTTTTCTGATTAGTTGCCAAAGAAAACGCGCCTTTTTTTTGCGAACATTTAATCTTAATGCGTTATTCGCTCAATCAATATGACAGAATTAAGGACAATAACTTAAAATTGGCAATTTTACGACGCTTCGTTATTATCAAAGCGTTGCATTTTTATGCAGTTTAAAAGCAAAAACGCGCAATGAACTTTTTCAGGGTTCATTGCGCGTAAGGGAGAAATATGTGCAATTTTTGCGTAATTCTTTTACTTTTCGCCAGCCGGCTGTTGGGCGGGGCGGTCGGTGGTCATGCCGTGCTGCACCATGTACTCGGTGGTTTGCAGAAGCGAGAACACATAGTCCTTGAGCGGTTGCCATTCGGCACCGAAGGCCGGAGCTTCGGTGGGAGTGCCCTGGGGGTCGAGGCGGTAGCAATATTCGCGTTCGGTTTCGGCATTATATACATAAAGGTGGGTGGCATTGCGTGCAGCGATGGTTTTGTCGGCTGTGTAGAAAGCAGCGGGGCGTTGTTCGCGCAGCAGGTCGATGCCGAAGTTGTTTTGCACGTAAGGCACGCGCAGCATGCCCAATAGGGTGGGTGCTACGTCAACTTGTCCGGCGAAATTCGATATTTCGCGGGGCGACAGACCTTCGCCATGAATGAACAGCGGAATGTGGTTGAAGGATTCGGGCAATTCGCAGTTGGCTGTGCCCACCATTTTGCCGTGGTCGCCAAGAAAGACGAAAAGCGTGTTATTGAACCAGGGTTCGCGGGCGGCTTGCTGCATGAAACTGCCGATACAGTGGTCGGCGTAGCGCACAATCTGTTCTTCGGGCGTGAGCGAGGGGTCGGCAAAGGCATCGGGCACTACGTAGGGCGGATGGTTGCTGATGGTGAGCAGGGTGGCCATGAAGGGGTGGCCTTCGGCGGCACGCTGGCGCAACACGGGCAGGGCGTAGCTGAACAGAAAGGCGTCGGGTACGCCGAAATGATTGACGACTTCGCTGCGGGGATAGTTTTCCTGGGCATACACTTCGTCGTAGCCGTTGGTGCGGAAAAAGGCGTTCATGTTGTCGTACTGGCTTTCGTGGGTCATAAAGAACAGGGTGCGGTAGCCTTGCTCTTTAAGCACGGTGGGGAGGCCTGAGTATACGGGTATGTCGGACCCCTTCATGGCATTGCGGAACATGATGGAGGGGAAGGAGTAGAGCGTGGCGTAAAGCCCGTGGTTGGTATGATTGCCGGCTGAATAGCAGTTGGCAAAACTGAGGGAGTGGGCGTAGAGCGAGTCGATATGGGGGGTGAGGTGTTTGTCGTTGCCAAAGCGCGTCATGAGTTTGGCAGACATCGACTCCATAAGCACGATGACGACGTTGCGCTTCGTTGGCAGGCTGTCGGGGGTGATTGGGCGGGCTATGGGCGATATGCCTTCGATACCGGTGCGCTGGTAGTAGTGCTGCACGCGGCGTATAGCTTCGGCGTCGGGCATGAGGCGCAGCTGTTTGTTTTCGGGCCGCATATCGTCGAGGGTGCTGGTGAGGAGGCAGAACATGGGGTTTACGCCGAGGTTGTTGAGCACGGGGTTGGTGCAGAAGTAGGCGGCGCTGACTTTAATGGGGTTGTAGCCCAAACGGCCGCGAATACCAAGAAAACAGGCACCGAGCAGGGCGATGGAAAGGCCGCTGACGCTGAGCAAATAACGCCAGGTGAGGGTACGGCTGTAGGGTATGGCGGGCGAGGTGCGCTGTACTTGCTGCTGAATGCGGCGGCGCAGGGTGTAGAGCCCGTAGGAGAAGATACTGAGGATAATAAAATAGGCGGCTATATAAAGATAATAGGCGGGTTCGCCAAAGATCATGCCGAGGGTGGTGCCGCCGTAGTCGGCCCAGTTCCAGATCGAGGCGTTGAGGGGTTTGCTGAAGTAGCTGAAATAGGGGATATTTCCGGCACTGGCCATGAACACGAGGGCATACATCACGCCAAACCACCAGCCGTAGGCGCGCAGCAGCCAGGGGCGCCACCAGCTTAACAAACCGGTGACAACGGTAATGACCAGAGGAAGGGCCATGACGTAGCAGGCTATGACGTTGTCGAACCAAAGGCCGTTGAGAAAGGCGCGGGCGGTCCAACCGGCATGAGCGGCTACTTCGGGGGGTAACTGCGGACGCACACTTACATAAAAAAGAATGCGAAAAAGGCTCATGAGAACAAGTGACAAAACTTGCACGCTGAGCAAATATGTCAGTGACTTTACGAAAAACTTCATCGATTTTAATATTTTGTAGGGCAAAGGTACGAAAAATGTAGTAACTTTGCACAATGGGTAACCAGGCTCTGTGGGGGCTTTGTGGCTGAAAAACAAGTTTTTAGAGACTATTTAACAACTGACACGGCGACAAACAGACCTTAGCGGCACAGATTTTGCTTACCTTTTAAACAGATTAAACGGAGCTAACTGACGCACAACGGATAAAAACCAGGCTGCGTGCGGCGGCTTTGTGAAAAAACAAACCCATACTTAACGAATCATCAATCATTTATTCCCCTATATTTTACATGGAAGAAACACAACTTTTAGTGAATAGCATCATCGACGGTATTCAGGAAAAAAAAGGACGCGGCATCGTTACGGTAGATTTGCGACATATTATTACTGCTCCCTGTGCCTACTTCGTAATCTGTACGGCGGCTAACCCACTGCAGGTGGATGCCATCGCTGACAGCGTTGAGGAATTTGCTCGCAAACAGGCACACGAAAAACCGGCTAACATCGCCGGACGACAGAACGCGGAATGGGTGGCCATGGACTATGGTACTGTCATGGTGCACATCTTCATACCTGAAGCGCGAGAACATTATGACCTCGAAAACCTTTGGGATGATGCTGAACTGACCGAAGTGGCTGATTTGGACTAATACACAAGATTGAAACACTTAGACGAAGACTTACACGACTGTTGCATTTCAATGCTTGCAATGACTTATGGTATTGGCCTGACTCACTTAGGATGCTCTCTATATGACACTCACTATGATGTGACAGGCTGACACCTCTTTTCTGAAATGAATCAAACCGAATATGCCTAAATTACCCAACATATCGCCCAAATCGGACCCGGAAAAAAACAAAAAACCGGGATTTAACCTGACGTGGGTGTACTTTATCATTATCATTGGCCTGGGTATCATGCTTTACCAGGGAAACCAAAGCAACCCGGGCGGTGTGAACAAGGAGGTGGACTACACCACTTTCCGTAACTATGTGAAACAAGGCGTGGCCAAAGAGGTGGTGGTGAATAAAACCGAAGGCAACGTGCGCATGGTGGTTCGCCCCGAAAAAATTCGCGAAATCTACAAACAGGGCTCTGACCAAACGGGAAGCGCCCCGACGGTTTCGACTAAATACCCGAATATCGACACCATCAATGGCTTTCTGGATGCTAACTATCAGGGAAGCGTAAAATATGAGGAAAGCGATAAGTTCTTCATGAGCTTGCTCAGCAGTTTGCTGCCCATCATCCTGCTGGTGTTCCTTTGGTTCTTCCTGATGCGGCGCATGGGAGGCGGCGGCGGCAGTGGCGGCATTTTCAATGTCGGCAAAAGCAAAGCGCGCCTGTTCGACAAAAATGGCAAAAACTCTACGCACGTTACCTTTAAGGACGTGGCCGGACAGGAAGGGGCTAAACAGGAAATCCGCGAAATCGTTGACTTCCTGAAAAACCCGCAGAAATATACGGAACTGGGTGGTAAAATTCCTAAGGGTGCTTTGCTCGTGGGTCCTCCGGGAACGGGTAAGACGCTGCTCGCCAAGGCTGTTGCCGGCGAGGCTGACGTGCCGTTCTTCTCTATGGCTGGTTCCGACTTTGTCGAAATGTTTGTCGGCGTGGGTGCAAGCCGTGTGCGCGACCTCTTCCAGCAAGCGAAGGAAAAAGCTCCCTGTATTGTGTTTATCGACGAAATTGATGCCATCGGCCGTGCTCGTGGCAAAAACCCGTCAATGGGGGGTAACGATGAACGCGAAAATACGCTGAACCAGTTGCTCACCGAAATGGACGGTTTCGGCACAAACTCGGGTGTCATTGTCCTTGCGGCTACAAACCGCGTCGAAATTCTCGACTCTGCCCTGCTCCGTGCCGGACGTTTCGACCGTCAAATCCATGTCGACCTGCCTGAACTCTCTGAACGTGTGGCTATTTTCAAGGTTCACCTGGCTCCGCTCAAACTCGACAGTTCGCTCGACATCGAAATGCTGGCCCGACAAACACCGGGCTTCTCGGGTGCCGACATTGCCAATGTTTGTAACGAGGCGGCGCTCATCGCGGCTCGCCATAACCGCAAGGAGGTGGGCAAGCAGGACTTCCTCGACGCTGTTGACCGCATCATCGGTGGTTTGGAAAAAACAACCAAGGTGATGACCGAGGACGAAAAACGTGCCATCGCCATTCACGAGGCCGGACATGCCAGCGTGTCGTGGCTGCTGCAATATGCCAACCCGCTCGTCAAAGTGACCATCGTGCCGCGCGGACAGGCTTTGGGCGCAGCATGGTATTTGCCCGAAGAACGCACCATCACTACCAAGGAACAAATGCTCGACGAAATCTGTTCGCTTCTCGGCGGACGTGCGGCCGAGGAGGTGTTCCTGGGTCATGTTTCAAGCGGTGCGCTCAACGACTTGGAACGCGTCACCAAACGTATCTACGGCATGGTGGCCTACCTCGGTATGAGCGACAAACTGCAGAACCTGTGTTACTACAACGCGCAGGGCGAAGGATTTACCAAGCCCTACTCCGACAAAACGGCGGAACTCATCGACAACGAGGTGCAGCGCATGATTAGCGAACAATACGAACGCGCCAAACGTCTGCTCACCGAAAATGCGGCTAAGCACAACGCGCTGGCCGACTTGCTCGTCGAACGCGAAGTTATCTTCACCGAAGATGCTGAAAAGATTTTCGGTCCGCGTCCCTGGAAGAGCCGAACGGACATCCTTATGGAAGAGGAGGCGATGAAACTGGTTGACGAACGTAACCGCAAACTCGAAGCTGAAGCTAAGGCCAAAGAAGCTGAAGCTAAAGATGCGAAAGAAACAGAAAACCAGAAAGCAGAAGGTGCTGCAACGGCAGAAACAAAATCGGCAGAAACCGAAAGCAATGCTGAAAGCAAACTTGAAAGCCATGCCGACCTTCAAACGAACAATCAATCGGATAACCAAGCCGACAATCACAGCGTAAACGCGTAAACGCTTTAACTCTTTGAAACTGTTTAGATTTTTCCCGTCATTGGGCTGGTGGAAAATTTAAACAGTTTCTTAGTTCATGTAAACAACCATTTCTTTCTTAGCACAATACTCATTTTAACCGCATTCTTAGCATGAGCAATCTTGTAGTACGCAGTCTGACGGGTATCGTATTCGTAGCCGTACTGGTAGGCGGCACGCTCTACTCTCCCCTCACCTTCACTGTACTTTTTGCCCTTATCACGGGCCTGAGCGTTTGGGAATTTTCTACCAATGTCAACAATCACGCTGGCGCATCGGTCAACCGGCTCATTAACACCGTGGCTGGTGTTTACCTCTTCTTAGCCTTCTCGGGCTATTGTGCCGACTTTGTAAAGCCCGACGCATTCATCCCCTATCTCGTTTCCATCATGTATCTGCTCATCAGCGAATTGTATTTGCAAAAACGCAATCCGCTGAAAAACTGGGCTTACGCCTTTGCCTCGCAAATTTACGTAGCATTGGCCTTCTCGCTGCTCAACGTACTGGCGTTCCAGTACAATCCGCTGATTAACCGCACCGAGTTCCTGCCCATCTACGCATTGAGCATTTTTATTTTCCTATGGACCAGCGATTCAGGCGCCTACCTTTGCGGTTCCATGCTCCACAAGTATTTCCCTGCCAAACTTTTTCCGCGCATTTCGCCCAACAAGTCATGGGTAGGCAGCATTGGCGGCGGACTTTTGTGTTTGGTTGCCGCCACCCTGCTTTGGCATTTCAATCCCGGCACCTTGCCCCTTCTCCACTGGTTGGGTCTGGGCCTGACGGTATGCGTATTCGGCACCTGGGGCGACCTGGTCGAAAGCCTTTTCAAGCGTCAGCTGGGTATTAAAGACAGCGGCCATGTACTCCCCGGCCACGGCGGCATGCTCGACCGCTTCGACTCCTCGCTGCTTGCCATTCCCGCAGCCGTTCTTTACCTTTACACCATTCAGGCGTTTTAAGCATCGAGTTTAAAGTTCAAGTTACCCAAGCAAGTGTTCAAATGTGTGAATTCTGAACACCCATTTAAGTTACACAGTCACTATGCTTCATCCATCCGACATAATCAATCGGCGCAAGCTGATTCTTAAAATTGCCTTGATAGTGCTGCTTCTCACTTCCTTGGTCAGCACAATAACCTATTTGGTCATACGCCGCCCATTTGTCAATGATTTTGAAATAGTTGACCCTCTTGGCGGCAACCTTTTTCCGTCGGCCCTACTCTCCGTAGCCACCACCGATGCACAAATCATTCAGCCAATGAGTACCACCAACTGCATCGGCAACCCCAAATCGTGCATTGCCATCAAGGTAAAATCCAATAAGCCCAACAGCCGCGTTCAAATCGAACTGGCCGAAACGCCTTTCTACAACCACTCCGTATCTACCTTCGTATTGCCCGAAGAGGACAAGGAATACATCATTTACCCCGACATCCTTTGGCGCTACGAAGAACTGCGCAACAACGATCAGGCCACGCCCATCAGCGTAGTTGCCACGGTAAAAATGAACAATGTCGACTTTGGACAAAAAATGCGCACCTTCTCCATGCGCAGCCTCAACGAATGTCTGCTGGGCTACCAAAAACAGTTGCCCAACGGCAAACAGCGTTTCATCAGCACTCGCCTGTTCTATGCCGCCTACGTCAACGAGGAAAGCCCGAACATCGACAAAATTCTGCGCGAGGCACTCAACACCCGCATCGTGCGCAAGTTCCTGGGCTACCAGACCGGCAAACCCGAAGCCGTCGACCGTCAGGTCTACGCCCTGTGGTACGTGTTGCAAAAGCGCAATTTCCGCTACAGTTCTGTGTCCTACTCCAGCTTGTCGAGCAATGTGGTCTATGCCCAACGCGTTCGCACCCTTGAGGACGCGCTGAACTCCTCGCAAATCAACTGTGTCGACGGAAGCGTGCTCTTCGCCTCGCTCCTGCGAGCCATCAACATCACCCCCGTGCTCGTGCAAACGCCCGGCCACATGTTCGTAGGCTATTACACCGACGACAAGCGAAAGAACATCACCTTCCTCGAAACCACCATGATTGGCGACGTCGACCTCGACGACTTCTTCCCCGAAGAAAAACTCGATTCGACGAAAACCACCAAGTCGCAAGCCGAAATATCGCGCCTCACCTTTGAAAAGTCCAAGCAATACGCCACCGAAAAATACCTCAGTGTCGAAAAGCAAGTACGTTCCAACCAGCCGCGCTACCTGTTCTTCGAAATTTCGAAAGGTGTGCGCAGCAAGGTGCAGCCCATTGGTCGATAACCCTCCCCCGAGTTCTGTTCAAGCCCCATTACTCCCCTATCAAAAAAAGACCGAAAGAAAGCAAAACTGCCTTTCTTCCGGTCTTTTTTTGTAGTTTACTACCCGAACAAAACAACGCAAACAGCCTCATCATTTGTCATTACTGGCAAATATCGGTCAACATAGCGATGGAATAATCATCGTATGCCAAGAGGCTATCGCGCTGCAAACGCTTCAGGTGTCGGTTAAAGAAGGTGCGATTTCTTGCACTATGCAGTAACTTGTTCATCACATCGGCTTCAAAATCAAAATGAGGGAGCAGCAAGGCCGCATGGATATAATTTGCATTTTTCGAACGGCAATCAATGGCCTTCTGCAAATCCTCGTCATACTGTTCGCGGTGTGCCACCTCATACATCATCAGCAGATAATGCGCCAGAGCATCGCTCGTCACAAACACAACAGAATGCTCATCCGTATCAAATTCCCCTTGTTTAAATCCATTGAGCTGCAGTTCATCTTTGCAGTTTATCAAATAAGGGGGCTGTTCAAAGTCAACCAGCGAACCGACCGAACAAGCCAATTTCCGGGTTTTATAGTTGTAGTGAAAGGCTGCACTGTCGCCATAGCTCATCCAGCTGCATGGTTTGCCTCCCTGTTGCCACACAGCAACCAGCGTTGCAAACGAGCCTTCATCGTAGAACTTATCCAGCAGCAGTCCTCCCTTTCTTTGGGCTTCCTGCTCACAATCGTTGTAAAAAGGTTCCCAAATGTTTCCTATCCATTGGTCCAGTTCCTCGGCCGAGCATATGGGGGCTGTGGGCAGTTTGTCGAGTAGATAACGGGCCCAACGGTCGGCAAACAAGCCTCCGCCTCCAGCACCGTCCGACACGGCTATCACACCCTGCGATGCACTCACAGCGTCTTCGTTCACATAGCCGGGTTCTGGTTTTCCTAAAGTCATGCAGTGTGATTTCATTGATTCTGGCTGATGTTTGTCGGGGTTCCTATGTCCATAAGTTTAATCAGTGTTGTAGCATCCACATTCACGCCCATAGCGCGGTGTCGTCCCTGGCGGTCGTCGTTTAATTGCCTGCTGATGTCTTGATTATAGCGCTCGGGCAATAAACTGGACATATTGAACAGGGTTTCTGCATAAGGATTGCCGCACATTTCGTCAATGTCTATCGGGCAAGCCACTTCTTCGGCCGACTTGCTTGAAGTAAAGTGAATGTTAAACAAAATCACGTTG
>OHBJ01002824.1_pt1 | contig 11589 bp, 8 predicted proteins | sample 1577241 | NCBI WGS metagenome assembly OHBJ01 (sample SAMEA3541594, study PRJEB24748) | human gut metagenome | biome: human gut; feature: human-associated habitat; material: faeces | place: China | collected 2012
TCGAAGGCAACTACAAATACAAGTTCAACAACGGCTTCATCGCCATGAGCGACACTCATGCCGCCTGCATGAACTTCGTCAATGCTCTGGAGAAAATCCCCGGCATTATCGCTCAGTATGAGGAACGGACAGCTAAACTCAAAGCCGATGTTCCTCAGCTCGAAGCCATCATCTCGAAGTCATGGGGCAAGGAGGATAAACTGAAGCAGCTCAAATCCGACCTTGCCGCCCTCGACCGTAAAATCATCGCCGCCCTCGCTCCAAAGAAGGAAGAACAGGACGGCGAGGAGATCAAGCGTGAAGACCAGTCTCAGAGTGTTGCTGCACCGGCTCAATCTAATGGCAACAAGGAGTCTATGGTAGCAGAGCCAGTCGAAGTAGGCTATCACCGACGTGAACCATTGAGCGACCGCATCGTCAACGGAGGCTGTGGTTTCACACCACCCGGAGGCTATCGTGCCGCAGGTCCCAAATTATAAAAACAGTGAGACAGTCCCTAAACCTGTCTGGGACTGGCTCACTTAACAATCAGACAGGAAAAGGAATCGCATGATTGACATCAATACTCTTATTGAAAGCGGTGTCACCGATTTCAATATCACCATAAAATATTCCGACCTCGTTTTGCTGGGCGACAGACTGGTTGAGCGAATACTCGATGAAGTATGTCCGGTAGCCGCCGATAACGCGGTTGAGAAACTACTGACAAAAGCAGAGGTCATGGAGAAATTCGGGGTTTGTCATACAACCCTTTATAACTGGGACAAGTCAGGGGTACTTGTTCCTGTAAGGGTGGGGCGAAAAATACATTATAGACTTGGAGATGTTCAGGCTCTGCTTGAACGACGTGGGATTAAGTAAGGTGACAGCCGGCATCCGGGGAGATGTCGGCTGTCGCTGTTTGTGTTTTTCGGGTTATTTCACGCCGCGACCGTCCCCGGCCGCGTCCTGACGAATCCATTTGTCATTAAGACAGGCACGCATATCGTCAATCCAATATGAGCGACTTTCAATGTTTCTTCGCTCATCATACTTTGCCATGCCCTTGCGTCCTTTTCTTCTTTTCATCTGACGACCATTCTCATAACTGCCGTCAGTTGTCAGACTCATGTTGAGAGAGGCATTGAAAAAGTTGATTAAATCTTCCAGCTTGGCTTTGCCATTGTTGAAACAGCCTTTTGTTACAAGCCCTTGGATAAGTTCGTATATGCAACAAACTCCGTCAGTCCACTCCAATGGCTCTCCATCGGAAAGTGTAAATGCTGAACGGAAAGAACTGAGAGCATCCGCACATCTTTTTTGAGCCGCCATAAGTAACTCTTTCATCGTTCTGATGAGAGATAGGGCAAGTGAGAGATATGCATGAGTCACGCGGCACTCCGTCTTTGCAGTGTGGACGCTGAAAATGGCATTGAGCCTCACAAGGCAGTGATGCTTTTCAACCCAATGAATTGGTTTGTGGATGAAGCTGATGAGGTGCGAGGCAAAGTTCTCAAAAGCTTCCTTGAGCTTGTCCAGTTCACCACTTTGGATGAACCGGACAAATTCTGCTTCGACGATTTCATCGCTATTTGTCATAGGCGTCGGTTGTTAGTTATTAAACAATAATTTTATCGAAAAGCATAACTAATGGGCATTATTATGGTTCGTGAAAAGATAAATAATTTTTGAATGAGGTGTAAATCAGCACAATACACCTTTTAACTTGTGTTTCAGATTGTTAAAACATAAAGCCAAAACATAAAGGGGCTTTATGTTTTACCTCGAAGTCTTTATGTTTTTGACTATTAAGTGAGTGCCATTCCGTCAACTTTTTATTATAGAAATATGTTATAAAACATAAAAACCATAATTTTTGGAAGGCTTATACCTTCTTGTCCGATTATAATAACTGCAATCAGAATATGAAGATTCTTCTTTATGAGCCAGATGAAAGAGCAGGAAGCTCTATATATCATGCCCTCCATCGGGAGGGCTATGATGTCTGCTGGATTAAGAATTTTTTCGATGCAAAATCCTCAATCCGGGATGAGAGATATGACGCCTCTCTTATCAACATTGATGACAATGACAAGAATGGACTTGATTTGATAAAATCGTGGGTTATTCACGTCCCCGAACTCTTATGTGTCGCAATTTATAGTAATCAGGACGCTGGAACTGGATTCCGCGCTTGTAGGTTAGGCTCTCAAGAAATTTACGAGATCGAGCGAGGCAGTATCAACGAGCTTGATAAGATACTCAAGCAGTATGAAATTTTTGCAAGACGTCCACAACGCTACAAACATGTTTCAGAGGAATACAACAAGGCTATCCGGGATTTGACCAACCTTGTTAATCATGACAAGCCAGTTCTTATAACCGGAGAGGCGGGGACTGGCAAAAGTTATCTTTCCGAACATGTTCACTGCATCGCAACAAACAGCGACTTCAGGCTGGAAGAAATTTCATGTGCCGACTTAGATGTTGAAAATGGTATGGAACTACTCCTTGGTGTGGTCCGCAATTTCCGTCGGGAAATTAAACAGAATAAAAAGGGCTTACTCCAGAAAGCTAATGATAAGGGTTTGATTTATCTCAGGGACTTGCCGTCGCTTCCACTAAATATTCAGGATGTTTTGGTTGATGTTCTTGAAAGGGGAGAATTTCGCTGTGTCGGCAGTGATGTGTGGATTCCATTCACCGCACATTTCATAGCCTCTTGCCTCGACCTGTCCGAAATAAATAATGACCGGTTTGATCGTCGGCTCTATGAATTATTGAGTCATAACGTGGTTCGTCTGCCACCACTTAGAAACTGTCAGGCAGACATCATTCCAAATACTAATCAGATGATTGAGGATTATTGTGTGTCGAAAGGCATAGCGAATATTCCGTCAATGGAGCAGTGTGCTATCATCAAAATAACTTCGCATGACTGGCCCGGCAATTACCGGGAACTTAAGAGTTGCATCGAAAACGCCGTCATCTGTTGCGAGGATGGAAAAATCCGTGGAACAGATCTCAAAATCACAAGAACAAACAATGGAGAAAATTTGCCGGAGGATGAAAGAGGGCAGTTAATACATCTACTCACAAAATTCAATGGCAAGAAAGTTCGTGTCATGGAGGCGATGGGAATAACCGCACCAACGCTCGACAGAAAACTCAAACTCTACGGCATCAACTATAAGCTATTCAAGCCTACGAAGAAAAAGAAGGCAACTGCGTCAAAATAGAGGAGGATTCACATCTGAAAAGCGAGCCATTCAAAACGTCGGATGGCTCGCTTTATGCAGTGGGAAACGGAGTCTAAGGCAGGGTTTTTAAGCTGACTTTATTAAAAGATGTTAAATAATCTAAAATCAGACAGTCCACCAAAATTCAGTCCGATTCAAGAGGGTAAAAATTCCGATTTTTCAGACCTTCGCTGACAATTTGCTGACAAAAATTGAATGAAAAATCCCGCAACTCTTGATTATCAATGAGTTACGGGATTTTAGGGTGCCCAGAACAGGACTCGAACCTGCACGTCTCTCAACACTCGCACCTGAAACGAGCGCGTCTACCATTCCGCCACCTGGGCTTTTGCTCGGCAAAGTTAATGCTTTTTTCTCTTCTGTGCAAATTTTTGGAGTTTTTTTTGTGAAGTTTTTTGCTATTTCGGAGATATAGGGGTGATTGTCAGTTGTTTGAGGGAATGGTTGGGCTTAAAAACTCGCGTTTGCCTGATAGGAGACGGAAGCGTACCGGGCTATCACCAGCATTAATAGGCCGGATAAGGCGACGGGAACGCGCGGAGGTGTCGGATTTATCCGGCCTAAATGTCTCATTTCGTGGATTATCTTTCTTGGAACCCTACTTCCAGGCAGCTTAGTGCTGCGTCTTGAGGTAGGCGTCGAGGGCGCCGGTCATCGAGGGGTTCTCTTTGGTGGGAGCTTCGATGGCGAGTTCAAGGCCGGCATCTTTGGCGGCTTTCGCCGTAGCCAGTCCGAAGGTGCCTATCTTCATGTCTGGATGGTCGGTGGCCAGATTAGGGAAGTTCTTTTTCAGCGAGTCTATCCCGGCGGGGCTGAAGAAGAGCATCATGTCGTAGTCCACGGCTTCGTCGGGGGCGAAGTCGTTGGAGACGGTGCGGTACATGATGGCTTTGGTGTATGTTATCTTGAGGCCGTCCATGTCGTGGGCGCCTTCTTTGTGAACGTCGGAGACAGGGAAGAGGAATTTTTCCTTATGGTTTTTGTTGATTGCGGCCTGGAGTTGCGGGTCGTTGAGTTTGCCGTTTTTGCCGAAGAAGATTTTGCGTTTGCGATATACGATGTATTTCTGCAGGTAGAGAGCGATGGCCTCCGTGGTGCAGAAGTATTTCATTGTGTCTGGGATGTTGACACGTGTTTCTTCGGCGAGGCGGAAAAAGTTGTCAACGGCGGTACGGGCTGTGAAAATAACGGCTGTAAAGTCGGCTATGTTTATTTTTGCCTGACGGAACTCTTTGGCGGTGAGGCCTTCGACTTTGATCATGGGACGGAACACGAGTTCCACTCCGTGGCGTTGTGCGATGTCAAAGTAAGGAGATTTTTCGGAGGATGGTTTTGGCTGCGAAACTAATATTTTCTTTATCATGTCCGTAAGTTGTGTCGGTTCTACGGGGCGTGTTTTCGCGGTTGTCAGCCGGCGAAAGCTGTTGCCATTCTGAGGGTGAGGAGGAGCGGGATTATTTCCACGGTGCAAAGGTAGTACAAAAATAGGAAATACGCACTAAGTTGGCTGAAGAAAATTCTGAAAGTTTTGGAAATGAATATTATTTTTAGGCTTGCGTAAATAATTATAGCTATATATACGAGTGCCGACGCAGCGGCGGGATAGAAGACAGCTATGAGTGCCGGAGCCAGGAGTATGAGTCCGGCCAGCGCCTGCGAGGCGAGGAAGCCGCGTCGCCAGAGGCGTGTGTGCAGCTGGTCGGAGAATACATATCCGATGATTGTGTATAAAAGCGGCATTGCTGCGCAATAGATGGCTGTGGCTCCTATGCATCCCCAGGCCAGGGTGTTGAAGGCGTCGCTCTGCCGCGTCGCGAGGCCGAAGGTGGGCATCGCGATGGAGAGCATCAATCCGGTGGCGAAGGCGCACAGAGCGTTGAGCGTTATGATGAAGGATGTTTCCGACGAGGTGTCGTCGAAGACGTTGCCGCGGGCGCGCGTGTCGGTAAGGTCGTGGAAGAGGCGTCGCAGATATTTTATATTGTTCTTGAAGCGCACGCAGATGACGCATATCACGGCCAGCAGTCCGAGTATGAGCCACGAGGCGCCGATAGTATTGTCGGGCCTGGGCTCCACCGGGGCGGCGGGGCGCAACGCGGGAGTGACAACAATTGCGGCCACGGTGTCCCGAGCGGCAGCGGTATCGCTGTCGACTCCGAGCGAATCGAGCCCCAGAGTGTCGGTGGCACCCTTCAGGGATGATGTGTCGGCGGGGGTCATTGTCATAGCCAGTTATTTTCGCGATACCATTCCACGGAGCGGCGTATCCCCTCTTCGAGGCTCACCTGCGGATCGAATCCGAACTCGCGCTGTGCCTTGGAGACATCGACGTTCCAGTTGCGTTGCCGCATTATCTTGTATTTGTCGCGGTTCAGTGTTGTCGGACGCAACGGTCCTTTGCGTAATGGATTGCGCTTGTTCCACCATTCTATCAGTGCGCAGGCGACCCAGGCTGTCCATAGCGGGAGCCGCACGGGAAACACGGACCTCTTCCCCAACGCCTTTTTCGCCATGTGCCTGAACTCCTTCTGCGAGTAGCCGCGCTGCTCGGAGATGAGGTAGAGCGAGTCGGACGGCGCGAGGTCTAGGGCATCGTATATGGCGCGCGCGAGGTCTTCCACATAGATGAATGTCAGCGACTGGCGCCGCATCCCCACGGAGAAGTCAAATCCTTGGGCTATACTCTTGAACATCAAGTAGTAGTCGCGCTCGCGCGGGCCGTAGACACCGGTTGCTCGGAAGATGATGTATGGTATTCCTGCGGTTTGTAGCCAGAGTTCGGCCTTCAGTTTGGAGGTGCCGTAGCGTGTATTGGGTATCGGGACGCGCTCTTCGGTGAACGGCGCGTAAGTATGTTCGTCGCCCGGACCCATAACCGACAGCGAGCTCATGTAGAGCAAGCGTTCGGGCACCATTACGGCCTGCTTCAGGGCTCCGGTGAAGCAGCGCAGGTATTCGTAGTTTACGGTATTGAAATCGGTGAAGGAGATGGCCTTCGTGGCGCCGAGGTTGTAGATAACGTAATCCCAGCGTTCCCCTTCGGGCAGGGCGGCTCGGAGCTCTACGGCGAGTTTTTCCGGCTCTCCAAAGGTCAGAAACACGGTTTTGGCCTCCTTGGGGAGGTATTTCAGCGACGTGGATTGGCGCACTCCGGCGTAGATGTCGAAGCCGCGGCGCAACCCTTCGTCGGCGAGGAATCCGCCGACGAATCCGCCGGCGCCCACTATGAGGACTTTCTTCTTCTTTTCCATTCCGTTTCTTTCTTTTTCAAAAAATCAGTCACGCGGCTGGAGTGTGTGGAACTCGTATCCCTGCTCTTGCAGCCACTCTATGGCGCGCGGGAGAGCCGACTGCAGGCGCGGCCAGCTCTTCAGCGAGTCGTGGAAGACTATAATAGAGCCGTTGCGGGCGAACCGGCGCACGTTTTCCACCACGTCATCGGCGGTCAGACGCCGCGAATAGTCGCGCGTGATGAGGTCGTACATCACCAGGTTGAAATTACGTTTCAGCATAGCAGCCTGTGCCCAACGCAGCCATCCGTGCGGCGGACGAAACAGGTGGCTGCCTATCAGGGAGTTGGCCTCCTGTACATCGGCTATATAGCGGCGTGTGGTGCAGCGGGAACCCTGCAGGTGGTGCATCGTATGGTTGCCCACGGCGTGGCCGCGCTGACGTACCATCCCGTAGACCTCCGGATGTTTCCTCACGTTGTCGCCCACCATGAAGAAGGTAGCGCGTATGCCGTAGCGGTCCAGAAGGTCAAGCACCCACGGAGTCACTTCCGGTATAGGACCGTCGTCGAAGGTCAGGAACACTCTGGGACGTGGCCCGGAGATACGGAACACGGCTTCGGGAAAGAGCAGCCTGAAGAGCAACGGCGGTTGCTCTATCAGGCTGTCGAAGAATTTCCGGAATTTGCTTCGCATCGCGGCAGGTGGTGAGGGGTTACTTGCCGGTCTGCTCCGGATGTTTGCTCAGGTACTCGTCGCCTATGCGTTTGGCACGCTGCATGTCCACGTTCTTGAACTGTTCGTGCTTCATGAGGTCCGCCTCCTTGACGTAGCCGTTCTGCACGGCGGCCTCGTAGAGGGGATAGAACATGGAGTCGTAGAGACGCTCCTCGGCCGAGCGTTTGGCGTACTCCTCGGGCGAGAGTTTCGACATCTCGCCCGAGATTTCGGCAAACTGCACTATCGTAGCGATATTGTCGTCGGCGCTGCCACCTGCGTCGGCGCCGCGGCCGTTATAGGCCTCGTTGTTCTTGCGCAGCGTCTCGAGGTTTATACCCTGCTTCTTGAGCGAGGCTTCCACCTGCTTCACGTTGCCGCCGAACTGTCGGTAGAGCTCTACCAGGTCGTAGAACTGGTAGGGGATTATCTGCGACTCGATGCTCAGGCTCGGGGAGATGAACTGGACGGCCACTGCCTGGTTGTAGACCACGTACTGAGAATAGAGGTCAATCATACGGCGCACTGCGGCGAGGCCCTGCTGTGTAAGCTTCTTGTCACCGGTACGCTGCCCGAGTTCGAGCTGCAGGCGGGCGAAGTTGTAGCCTATCGAGATGCCGAAGGGAGCGGTTCGTTCCGGCAGTTTCGTACCCAGGAGGTCGAGCACCGTGCGAGCCTTGGAGTATAAGTCCTTGGCACGGGCTTCGTCATTCTGCTCGCGAGCCATGTCGCCGCGCAGGATGAGTTCCTGCGCAAGGTCTATCATGGTGCCGCGCATCGTGGTAAGCATACGCGAGGCCGTCTCGTCGAAGTAAGGCGTCTGTCCTTCCGGCGCGTCGGCGCCGCCCCAGCGGTATTTCTTGGTGACAACTTCGTAGGAGCGGTCGGCGCGGGCCGGCATACCCTCCTGTATGGTGGGCACAAGCTGGTGGGTCATACCCACAGCGCGCAGATAGGGCGTCAGACCGAGGTGATATTCGGGACCTACTGTGGAACACCAGTAGATGGGGCGTTCCCAGCCGTTGCGGGCGTTCGTGGAGATGATGTCGAGCATCAGCAGTTCGCTCAGCGAGACGTAGCCCTTGCCGCGCACCGCCGGCGCATTGGCCAGGTCTATCTCTATGGTGTTCACTATCTGTTCGGTGTCTTCCGGAGCCACAAGGCCGCGTTTCAGCACCGTGGCGCGGTCAACCGGTATGGAGACTTTCGAAGCATCGATTACCGGGTAGCCGTACTGGTCGCGCCCCTTGCCCGAGCGTACCTGCTTGATTACCTGGTCAAGCGGCACTGTCTTGCCGTTCGGGTTTATGAGCACTGCGTCGAGGGCTCCGTAGGCGTATTCGTTCGGCTCTATGCTCATCTTCACCGGCTTGGCAGTGTACGACGGCAGGCGCTGCTGGTTGGCATACCAGTCGGAGCTCAGATACGAGAGGTTGATAATCTTCACGTCGGGACGCACGCCCTCCACCTCCTGGGCATACCATAGCGGAAAGGTATCGTTATCGCCGTTACAGAAGACTATTGCGTTGGGTTCGAGGCTTTCCAGATAGTTTGCGCCGAAGTCGCGGGCGGCGTAACGCCCGGAGCGGTCGTGGTCGTCCCATGTCTGTGAAACCATCTGCAGTGGCACGAGCACACCGAGCACTGCGGCGGCAATGGCGCAGACGGCCGACGGGCGCGCCAGCTTCTTGGGTTCGTCTACTATCGAGAGGGGCTGCAGAGGGTCTTCGTCCACGCTCTTGGCCACGTCGGCCGGAGCTTTAGTGACGTCAGAAGCGGAAGCGGCACCTTCGGCCGCAGCGGGATTGCCCTGCTTACGGCGCACGAACCACATAGCAATGCGCCACAACGCGGCCACGCCCATTCCTATCCAGATGGCGTAGGCGTATAACGATCCGGCGAAGGCATAGTCGCGCTCGCGCGGCTGCTGAGGCGGCTGGTTCAGGTAAAGCACTATGGCGATACCGGTCATGAAGAAGAGGAAGAACACTACCCAGAACTGCTCTATGCCGCGGCGTCCGGCGAAGGCCTGCCAAAGGAGTCCGAGGATGCCCAGAAAGAGCGGCAACATATAATAGGCGTTATGCCCGGCGTTGTTCTTGCCCAGGTCGTCGGGCAGCAGCGACTGGTCGCCGAGGCGCGGGTTGTCGATGGCCGGAATGCCGGAAATCCAGTTGCCCGCGTCGAGCTCGCCGTGCTGATTCAGGAGGTCGTTCTGACGCCCGGCGAAGTTCCACATGAAGTAGCGCATGTACATGTGGTTGAGTTGGTAGTTGAAGAAGTAGTTCAGGTTCTGCGAGAAAGTAGGCTTGTAGGCCGTCTTCACGGGATATGCTATCGTACCGGCTGCCGTTACCGACGGTTCGCTCTGCGTGTCGAACTCCGGCACCCACGAGTCGGTCATCGGGTCGTAAGCCTGCAACTCCACGAGCTGTCCCGGAACGGTATCGAGGTTCACCCACTCGCCGTAGGCCCCGGCGTGCATCGAACTGTAGATACGCGGTAAGAGCATGTTCAGCTCCGGGTTCATGGGGCGTTCATCCTTGTAACCCTTCTTCACGTAATAGTCGCCGCCGCGGGCTGCGAGCTCCATATTGCGGCGCGTGTCCTTATCGCTCAGGCCCACTGCTGATCCCTGCGTCTGCGCGCCCTTCACGCCCTTGCCGTACTGCGGGGCGCCGTAAGCCGTCTTCTGGCTGTACTGAGGCGTGTTGAGCACTATCGGGGTGCCATCTTCACCCACGCCGAGCGTGTCGGAGCGCACTCCCTGGTATTCCTTGACGGGCGAAGAATAGAGCGTGCGGCCGTACAGAAGCGGCGTCTCGCCATACTGCTCGCGATTGAGGTACGACGCCAGGTCGAAGACATTGTCCGGAGAGTTCTGGTTCATCGGCGTGTCGGCCGATGAGCGTATCAGTATCAGCGCGTAGCTGGAATAACCGGCGAAAATCACCGCGATGCTCCATACAGCCAGGTTGAGCCAGCGAAGCGGCAGACGCTTCTTATAGATGATGAGAAGAGCCGCCATGGCGCCCTCAAGCAGCCATCCTATCCACCAGCCAGAGCCCACGAACAGCATGCCCGAAAGCGTAACGCTCAGTATCGTAGATGCTATCAGGGCACTGCGCGAACGGCGGCTGTAATATTCGTAAAGCGTCCAGACGAGTACCGCAAGCATCGTGAATGCGTAAATCAGCGCGCCCGAGTTGAACGACATTCCGCACGTATTGACGAAGAAAAGCTCGAACCTCTGCGCCAGCTTGATGAAGCCCGGCACAAGGCCGTAGAGCACGAAGAAGATAATCGCGAACGATACCAGCAGTGCCACGAGCGACTTCACAAGGTCCATGTTCTTGTACTTGCGGTAGGCGAATACGAGCACGATGGCCGGGATACAGAGCAGGTTGAGCAAGTGGACAGCCACCGAAACGCCTATTATGTAGGCGATTAGGATGAGCCAGCGGTCCGAGCCCGGCTGGTCGGCGCGGTTTTCCCACTTGAGAATCAGCCAGAACACCAGCGCCGTGCAGAACGACGAGAAGGCATACACCTCCCCCTCCACGGCCGAGAACCAGAAAGTATCGCTCCAGCAATAAGCCAGCGAGCCGACGGCGGCGCTCCCCATAATAGCCACATACTGCGCCACTGAGAGTTCTCCATCCTGGTCATCGCGCACCGTGAGACGGCGCACCAGATGGGAGATAGTCCAGAACAACAGCAGGATAGTCAGGGCGCTGAGCAGGCCACTCATGGCGTTGACCATCACCGAGACGGTTTCCGGCGATGAGGCGAAGTTGGAGAAAAAGCGGGCCGTAAGCATAAAAATAGGGTTGCCCGGCGGGTGACCCACTTCCAACTTATCGGCCTGAATAATAAACTCGCCGCAATCCCAATAGGAGGCGGTGGGCTCAAGGGTGAGCCAATAGGTAACGAGGGCGATGATGAAGACTATCCATCCCCCTAAGTTGTTGATTAGCTGATACTTTTTGGTAATCATGAGCGTGAATTTCAAAAACGGGGATGCGCCCGCGGGCACACCGGGAGAGAAGCGTTGCGAAGGGCCGGAGCCAATTCGACACGCAAAGTTACGGAAAAATCCCCGAACAGCCGCAACATTTCCGCAAAAACTTGCAAATCCCCGCCTTCCACCCCCGCTTCAGGGTCCCTCAAGTCTCTCGGGGTTCTCTCTATTTTCTGGATTCTCCGGTCATCGGGGTTCTCTCGGGAGAATGCGAGAGAACCCCGATGATTCCTATAAACTGAAAGAGCCGGAGGTTATAAAAGGCAGCCTCTGGATAGGGGCTGCCTTGTGTTAAGTAAGTAATCAAATTAAACCGATAGTAAGTGCAAGAATTAATCTCACATATCATAAACTTGGCCTTTTTGGCGCTTTCATCCAAGTC
>OHBJ01002825.1_pt1 | contig 11588 bp, 11 predicted proteins | sample 1577241 | NCBI WGS metagenome assembly OHBJ01 (sample SAMEA3541594, study PRJEB24748) | human gut metagenome | biome: human gut; feature: human-associated habitat; material: faeces | place: China | collected 2012
ATAGGCACGGTTGAAGGTTTCCATGATTTCGGAGTCGAGTCCATATCCTTTGCCGAAGCGGTTCCACGAGTCAGAGCCGTCGGTATAGGCTTTAGTGACAGGATAGAACAGAATCAGGGCGTTCAGCAGTCCCTTGCATTCCGGCGCGAGGGCCGTCGCCACGGCGAGGTTTCCGCCCGAGCTGTCGCCCCCGATAGCGATGTGGTCCGGGTCGATTCCGAGTGAATCGCAACGCGAACTGACAAACTTCAGGCTTTCGATGCAGTCGTTCAGCCCGGCCGGAAACGGGTTTTCGGGAGCAAGCCTGTAGTCGACGGCTATGACCTTGATATTTCCGCCCGAGGCGACGGCGCCGCAGAAGCGCGCGCAGCTGTTGAGGCTTCCGAAAGTCCATCCGCCGCCATGGAGGTATATCAGCGCCGGCAATGGCTTTCTGCCGGCTGTTTTCGGCTCATAGATTCTCAGACGGTCGGTCATCTGCCTGACTTCGACATTCTCCGGCAGCGGCGGAGGCGTATTCCGTGAGTTCCTGACAGCCTCAAGGTCAGAAAGATTTCCGCCGATGGCTTTGATTATTGCCTCAGACTGGATATGCTGTAGATTTTCCGGCATATTGCTCAGAAAGGCTGCGGCCTCGTTCTTCATAATGAGGTCGTCTGACTCTCCGGCCCGGAGCGCCGGGGAGGATGAAGCGAGGATTGTCGCGGAAAGCAGGATATGGACGAATTTCATGTCGGGTTCTGTTATTATGCCCGCAAAGATATGGAAAAAAATGACAGCGGGATGAGTCAGAGGCTCATCCCGCTGCAAAAACATGTCAGGAGTTGTTAATTCTTGAATATGAGATCGTCGTTGGCTTCGTCGATAATGATCGGGTGGTCTTTGTCGACTTTCTGGGCCAGGATGTCTTTCGACAGACGGTTGAGGACAAGGCGGTGGATGACACGCTTGACGGGACGTGCGCCGAACTCGGGATCGTAGCCTTCCTTGGCGAGCAGTTTCAGGGCTGCCGGAGTGACTTCGAGGGTGACACCGTTTTTAGCGAGCATTTTCTTGACGGAATTGATCTGCAGCCCGACGATCTCTTCGATCTCACGCTCGTTTAGCGGAGTGAACATGATAGTTTCGTCGATACGGTTGAGGAACTCCGGCCTGATCGTCTGTTTGAGCATCTCAAGTACCTCGCCTTTGGTCTTCTCGACAACCTCGTCGTGGTTTTCGGGCGTCATCTTGGCGAAGTTTTCGCGGATGACGTTGCTGCCCATGTTCGAGGTCATGATTATGATAGTGTTCTTGAAGTTGACCATACGGCCTTTGTTGTCGGTCAGACGTCCGTCGTCGAGCACCTGAAGCAGAATGTTGAACACGTCGGGGTGGGCCTTCTCGATTTCGTCGAACAGCACGACGGAGTAGGGCTTGCGGCGCACGGCTTCGGTCAGCTGACCACCCTCGTCGTATCCGACATATCCCGGAGGCGCTCCGACAAGGCGCGACACGGTGTGCTTCTCCTGATATTCGCTCATGTCGATACGGGTCATCATGTTTTCGTCGTCGAAGAGGTATTCGGCCAAAGCCTTGGCGAGCTCGGTCTTGCCGACACCGGTTGTTCCGAGGAAGATGAACGAGCCTATCGGGCGGCGCGGATCGTTGAGGCCCGCACGCGAGCGGCGGACGGCGTCGGCGATCGCGGCAATGGCTTCCTGCTGTCCGATAACGCGCTTGTGGAGCTCGTCTTCGAGATGGAGCAGCTTGTCTTTTTCGCTCTGAACCATCTTGTTGACGGGGATGCCTGTCCATCGCGATACGATGTCGGCGATGTCTTCCGAGTCGACCTCTTCCTTGATGAGGGCCTTGTCGCCCTGCATCATCCTGAGCTGCTCCTGAATGTCGGCGTTCTCCTTCTCTTTCGACTGGATGCTGCTGTAGCGGATTTCGGCGACCTTGGCGTAGTCTCCTTCGCGTTCGGCGCGTTCAGCTTCGAAGTTGAGCTGCTCGATGTCGATCTTGTTCTGCTGAATCTTGTCGATAAGCCCCTTCTGGGCTTTCCATTCCGAAGTATACTGCTTCTCTTCCTCGCGCATGTCGGCCAGCTCGCGCTCTATCTCATTGAGCTTGGCGGAGTCGCCCTCGCGCTTGATGGCCTCGCGCTCGATCTCTTTCTGGGCGATCAGGCGGGTTATCTCGTCGAGAGCCTGAGGCACGCTGTCCATCTCAAGGCGCAGCTTCGAGGCGGCCTCGTCGATGAGGTCGATAGCCTTGTCGGGGAGAAAGCGGTCGGTTATATATCGCTCGGAGAGGGTAACGGCAGCGATAATCGCTTCGTCGCGGATGCGCACTTTGTGGTGGTTTTCGTAGCGCTCTTTAAGTCCGCGCAGAATTGCGATGGCGCTGGCCTCGTCGGGCTCGTTGACCATCACTTTCTGGAAACGGCGCTCGAGAGCTTTGTCTTTTTCGAAATATTTCTGGTATTCATCGAGAGTGGTGGCGCCTATCGAGCGGAGCTCGCCGCGGGCCAGAGCCGGTTTGAGGATATTGGCCGCGTCCATGGCGCCTTCCCCTTTGCCGGCGCCGACGAGGGTGTGGATCTCGTCGATGAAGAGAATGATTTCGCCGTCGCTCTGGGTGACCTCGTTGACGATGGCTTTCAGGCGTTCCTCGAACTCGCCTTTATATTTGGCGCCTGCGACAAGCGCGCCCATGTCGAGCGAGAAGATCTGCTTCGAGCGCAGGTTCTCGGGAACGTCGCCGCGCACAATGCGCTGCGCAAGCCCCTCGGCGATAGCGGTCTTACCTGTGCCCGGCTCGCCGATCAGCATCGGATTGTTCTTTGTGCGGCGGCTCAGAATCTGGAGCACACGGCGAATCTCGTCGTCGCGTCCGATAACGGGGTCGAGTTTGCCCTGACGGGCACGCTCGTTGAGGTTGATGGCATATTTCGACAGAGCGTCGTAGGTGTCTTCGGCGCTCTGGTCAGAGGCTGTCTTCCCTTTGCGCATCTCGTCAATGGCTGCCTGCATTTCACGGGCATTCAGTCCGGCATCCTTGAGGATTGTCGACGCCGGAGAGTTGATCTCGAAGATTGCCATGAGCATGGCTTCGAGCGTTACGTAGCGGTCGCCCATCTTTTTGGCGATGTCGAGCGATTTCTGAAGCACGTCGTTGGCCGTGCGGCTCAGATAGGGCTCGGCTCCGCTCACTTTCGGCAGCGATGCGATTTCGCTGTCGATGGCCTGATTGACCATGGCTGTATTGGCGCCGACTTTTGCAAAAATGAAATTTATGAGTGACTCTCCCTCGCTCATAACTCCTTTCAGGAGATGGACAGGCTCGACAGCCTGCTGGCCGGCGGAACGCGTCAGTTCGACAGCCTTCTGGATCGCCTCCTGAGATTTAATAGTGAAATTGTTGAAATTCATATCGCTGAATTACTTGTTTTTCTTTCACTATTGAAACAAATGTCGTGCCAATTAAGTTTTCACGCCTTTTTGGCAGATTCGGAAAATCCCGGGCTCAGACGGCGGCAGTTATCTGCTGACGCGGACAAGGCTCATGAAGTTGTTGTTTATCGACCCTTCCCCAGGAGTGCTTCTGTCGAAATAAAGGTTCTCGTCCTTCTTGGTGAATTCAAACGTGAAGTTGTTGCAGCTGACGCTGACGGTGGTTCCGTCGATAGTGTCACCGATCTTATATGTTCCCTTTACCTTGACCGGTTCGGCGTAGGCGCGATACCAGTCGGAAGTGCAGTAGCAGACTCCGTTGCGCTTAAATTCTATCGTCATGTCGGTTCCGAGACCTGCCGCGTTGCCGCATCCGCTGTAGGTCTGCCCCACGAGCAGATAGTTCTTTACGCTGTCGTCGCCGAGAAGCAGCTCGTCGGCCCGTGTGTCAAAGGCGTGGAAAAGGCATATTGCCAGCACTGAGATCCAGGTAATAAGTTTCATGTCGTTAGATGGTTAAGGTTGCTTTTCAGCTGTAAAATTAATAAATCCAATCGACAAAACCGACATATCAGAACCGATCATGATGGATAAAAGCGGCGCCCCGCGGCGCGATGGCTGCGGGGCGCGGTATGCGGTTGCGGAATTTGGCTCAGGCCTGAGGCTCTTCAACGCCGGCGAGTTCGGGGTCGATCATTATTCGGCCGCAGTATTCGCAGACGATGACTTTCTTGCGCATCTTTATCTCGGCCTGTTTCTGAGGCGGAATGCGGTTGAAGCAACCGCCGCAGGCGCTGCGCTGGATATAGACGATGCCGAGACCGTTGCGGGCGTTCTTGCGGATTCGTTTGAAGGCGGTCAGGGTGCGGGCGTCGATCTTGGTCTCGAGTTCTTTGGCCTTCGTGCGAAGGAGTTCTTCGTCCTGACGGGTCTCGCTGACAATTTCGTCGAGCTCGGTCTTCTTCTCGCCGAGAACGTGCTCGCGGTCGGCGAGAGTCTCTTCGGTGGCGGCTATCTCTGTGGTCTTGGCGTCGATCAGACGGGCGTTCTCGTTGAGGTGTTTCTCGCTGAGCTCGATTTCGAGCGTCTGATACTCGATTTCTTTGCTGAGCAGGTCGAATTCGCGGTTGTTGCGCACGTTGTCGAGCTGTTCGCGGTATTTGGCGATCTTTGTCTGCGATTCGTTGATCTTCTCTTTCTCGGCAGCGGTTTTCTGCTTCAGATCGGCGATTTCGCGGCGGTAGTTCTCGATTCGGGTGTGGAGACCTTCGATATTGTCTTCGAGGTCGCGCACTTCGAGGGGAAGCTCGCCGCGGATTGTCTTGATGCGGTCGATCTGCGAAAGGATTGTCTGAAGCTCATAGAGCGATTTAAGACGCTGTTCTACGCTGAGGGTTTCGGGCTTTTGGGTTTCGGTAGCCATATCTGTTGTTGTTGATTACATATAAACGATGGGCGACTGTTCGGTTTCGCTCATACAGGCTGCAAAGTTAGGAAATTTTTTCGTAATAACCTCACAGAGCAAGCTTTTGGCACACTGTTCGGTGGAGTAGTGGGAGAGATCGACCAGAAATATGTCGTCGGCCCGGTCGACAAACGTGTGGTGTTTGATGTCGGAGGTAATGTAGGCCTGTGCTCCGGCATCGACGGCGTTGTCGATGAAGTCGTCACCTGCTCCAGTGGTTATTGCCACGCGGCTTATTCCGGTTGCGCCTGACGGGCGCGAACAGCGGGCCGTCGAGGTGTTGCAGGCTTTCTTTGCTTCGGCGACGAGAGTTTCGGGTGTCAGTTGGGCTTCAGTGTCGCCGACAATGCCGAATCCGGCTTCGGGGAAGCGTGGATCGGGAGCCAGCACCTCGACATTGCGGAGGTTCAGTGTCTTGGCGACGGCCCATGAGAGCCCTCCGCGGCAGCTGTCGAGCGGGGTGTGGCACGAGTATATCGCCACGCCTTCGAGCAGTGCGAGCATTGCCGTACGCTCAACGCGCGATGATCCGCAGAGATGTTTCAGACCGTGGAACAGGAGCGGATGGTGGGCCACAATGAGATTGCAGCCGCGCTGCCGGGCTTCGGCCACGATCTCTTCGGTGACATCTACGCAGGTAAGAACGCCCTTACATTCCCGGGTGCCGTCGGGGCGCACCTGCCACCCCGAGTTGTCCCATTTCTCCTGAAGGGAGAGCGGGGCGAACTCTTCGATGGCTGCGGCTATGTCGTTGAGGGTCGGAGTCATTCTTTGTCGAGCGGACGGAGGTCGATGTGAAGCTCGTCGAGCTGGCTCTGATCTATTTCAGAGGGGGCGTCGATCATCATGTCGCGGCCCGAATTGTTCTTCGGGAAGGCGATGGTGTCGCGTATGCTGTCGAGTCCGGCGAGAATCGACACCCAGCGGTCGAATCCGAAAGCGAGGCCTCCGTGAGGGGGTGCGCCATATTTGAAGGCGTTCATCAGGAAGCCGAATTTATATTGCGCCTCTTCTTCGCTGAGGCCGAGCAGGCGGAACATTTTGTCCTGAAGCTTCGAATCGTGGATTCTTATCGAGCCGCCGCCGAGCTCGGTTCCGTTGACAACCATGTCGTAGGCTGTGGCGCGCACGCTGCCGGTGTCGCTGTCGAGTTTGTCGATGTCGTCGGGGTTGGGCGAGGTGAAGGGGGTGACGTGTGACAAGCACTGAGCGTAATCAAAACAAAGAGGGCGAACAGGCATGCAGATAAAAGGCCTAAAAGAAAGGCAGAATCGTCGAACAGCGGGAAGTCGATGACCCAGAGGCATGAGAAGTTCTGCGGGTCGCGCAGTCCGAGACGTGATCCCATCTCAAGGCGCAGCTCGCCGAGAGCCTTGCGGGTCTTGGCGGTGTCGCCGGCGAGAATGAGCATGAGGTCGCCGGGATTCATGGCGGCGCGCTCGGCCCATGCGGCAAGCTGTTCGTCGGTGAAGAACTTTCCGACAGAGCTCTTGAACGAGCCGTCGGCCTCGCGTTTGACCCACATCATGCCCTTGGCGCCGATCTGCGGGCGCTTGACCCATTCGGTCAGCTGGTCGAGCTGCTTGCGGGTATATCCGGCGCATCCCGGGGCTACGATGGCTCCGACATACTGGGCGTCGTCCATGACGGCGAAGCCGCTCCCTTCGGTGAGGTCTTTGAGTTCGACAAAAGTCATTCCGAAGCGGGTGTCGGGCTTGTCGGAACCGTAAAGACGCATGGCGTCGGCCCACGTCATGCGCGGAAACGGGTCGGTGAAGTCGATGTCTTTGACATACTTGAAAATATGTTTGACAAGACCCTCGAACATCTGAAGAACGTCTTCCTGCTCGACGAACGACATCTCGCAGTCGATCTGGGTGAACTCGGGCTGGCGGTCGGCGCGCAGATCTTCGTCGCGGAAACACTTGACGATCTGGAAATAACGGTCGAAGCCGCTGACCATCAGAAGCTGCTTGAAGGTCTGGGGTGACTGGGGCAGGGCATAGAACTGGCCCGGATTCATGCGCGAGGGAACGACGAAGTCGCGTGCGCCCTCGGGGGTCGACTTTATGAGCACCGGGGTCTCGACCTCGAGGAAGCCTTTCGAGTCGAGATAGCGCCTGATCTCGAAGGCCATGCGGTGGCGCAGCTCGAGATTGCGGCGGACGGCGCTGCGGCGCAGGTCGAGATAGCGGTATTTCATGCGCAGGTCATCGCCGCCGTCAGTGTCGTCTTCGATGGTGAAAGGGGGGACGTCGCTGACATTCAGAACCTTAAGGCTGTCGGCGATGATCTCGATGTCGCCTGTGGGAATTTTGGGATTTTTCGACGAGCGTTCGGCTACGGTTCCCGTGACCTGAACCACAAACTCGCGCCCGAGGCGGTCGGCTTCGTCGTGGAGAGCGGCGTCTTTCTCGTTGTTGAAGACAACCTGTGTTATTCCGTAGCGGTCGCGGAGGTCTATGAAGGTCATTCCTCCCATCTTTCGGGAGCGCTGGACCCAACCGGCGAGGGTCACGCGGTTTCCGGCGTCGCTCAGACGCAGTTCGCCGCATGTGTTAGTTCGATACATAGCGATATATGACGATGAAAAATGGTTTGTTATTCTAACCCGCAAAGATAGCAATTTTCGGCGAGTTGTGCAATAACCGTTTCCGGGGCGCAGCAGAGGGCGATAAAAGCGGGGCGGCAACGCTCCCGGATGGGGAATGTTGCCGCCCTGGTGGGGTTGTTGCCGGCCTGAGGGTCACATGTCTTCGGTCGGGTCGAAGCTTTCGATGGCCGAGATGTCGAGCTCGTCGTCGTTATAGTCTGTCGAGCCGTAGAAATCCTCGTCCATGTCGTCGATGGGGGCGGCGGTTTTCTTGTCGGCTTTCTCGCTGAGGTCGGCGAACGATTTCAGGTCGGTGTGTTCTGCGGGAGGATTGCCTTCAGAACGCGACACTACCGGATCCATCAGATGGCTTCCGGGCTCGGTGGCCTTGAGCTCAATGAAAAACGAGCGGTCAGTCAGGTAGTCGAAGGTGAAAATCAGGCGCTGCCCTTCGTCTTCGATGAAATCGGTCAACGGCGTTTCGTCCATAAGGTAGAAGTCTTTGTCGGCGTCGGTATTCATGTCTTCGAGGGTTATTTCCTGCTCCTTTTCCCAGTTGTTGTCACAGATGAAGAAAGAAGACAGTTGGCTTTTGTCGTAACCCACGCTGTCGAGAATTGCGTTGCGCAGGATAAGAAAGCTGGCGTCGGCGTCGATTTTAATTTCACGCATGAAGTTGTCGTCCTGCAAAAAGAAACGGGGTTACTGCACCTCGATCATTTCCGCGTCGTTCTTGCGGATGGACAGCTCATAGCCACGGACATTGACCTCGACCGGGTCGCCCAGCGGCGCGACCTTGCGGACGTAAACCTGCACACCCTTCGTGATGCCCATGTCCATGATGCGGCGCTTGACGGCGCCCTCGCCATGCAGCTTCACAACGGTAACGGTTTCGCCGACCTTGACCTGCCTGAGTGTTTTCATCGAAATCTCCTCCTTTTCTGTAATGCATTGCATATGATTGAAGTGAGAGAGCCGCTGCAAATGGCTCCCGGGATCAAACCATGATCTTCTGTGCCATTTCGCGGCTGATCGCAACGCGCGCTTCCTTGACGTTCACGATCAGGTTTCCGCCGATCGTGTTGATCACGCTGACATTGCCGCCTACTACAAAGCCAAGGTTTTCCAGATGCTGCCGCACCTCCGGCTTTCCGCCGATTCTCTGGATGATGGCGTCCTCACCGGGCGACATCAGGGTCAACGGCATCATACGTTCGCCTTCTTTCTCCGGTATTATGATTAGCTTGTGCTAACCGAAGTCTTTTGAAATTGGTTAGGTTTCCCTAACCAAGAGTCATTATAACGGGAGGGCGGCCTTTTGTCAAGCCCGGAATTTCATTTACCCACCGATTTTGTGTGTTTTGTATACATGCCCAAAAGTTTGTCTTGCCTAACCTCTGATTTGTAGATTTTTCCCAGTCTTAAGAATTCTCACGCAACAGCCAGTAGCATTCTCACGGTGTAAGTCAAAGTATTGGTATTAATACACTGCTAATACTATATATTGCAAGTGGAGATTTTTCTGTTATTTTGTTTTATTCTGCATATTTGTAGAAAATGATGCAAATACTATTGATAAATACAGCATTTTGTGTTATTCTGTATTTGCCCCAAGTGAAAGGAGAAACACTATGCTGCTTGAATTTGCCTGCTCAAATCACAAGTCCATTCGAAATGAAGTATTATTTTCTGCCATGGCTGGTAAAGATAATACTTTTGAAGAAAAAACGAAAGAAATTCCCGGTGGAAGAGTTTTAAAGTCTGCTATTATTTATGGCGCTAATGGTGCCGGAAAAAGCAATCTTATCGATGCAATCTCTTTTGTTAAAAATCTTGTAGTAAACAGCATCAACCATCAGCCTGGCCAAGGAATACGTCAAATTCCACATAAATTAGATGGTTTCAGTGCAGATAGCACCTACAGAATTCAATTCGTTACCCAAAATATCCGATATGTTTTTGGGTTCTCGCTGCGCAATATGCTTGTATCTGATGAGTACCTCTATTATTTTCCTAATAATCGGCAAACTAAAATATATGAACGAACCGCTAAAAGTTTTAGCGCTGGCTATAAATTCCGTGGGAAATTTAGCGCATGTAAAGATGTTCTTAAACCCAACCGTCTTTTGCTCTCTTGTGCAGCTAATTTTAGCGCCGTGAAAGAAATTGCTGATGCATATAACTTCTTTGGAAACGAGCTTGTTGTGTACCATCCCGCAAATCAGTCCAACTGGATGAACTATTCTCTTTATCAAATGAATACAAACCCAAAGATGAAATCAGCTGTCCTAAATTTCCTATCAGAGCTCGGAACCGGTATTAAAGATATTCATGTCACGGTTGATGAGAAAATGCTAGAATCATCAGAACTTCCGCCATTCCTTTCAGACGAATTTAAAGCGCTACTGCTTCAAAATAGCGTTAATGCAATCACAGCTCGTGTCAATTATGATAAATTTGATATTGACTTGATACAAGAAGAGTCCACTGGAACTCAAAAACTATTTGCAATTTTGTGTCCCATAATAGATATTATGATGAACGGCAAGGTGCTTATCTGTGACGAGTTGGAATCCAGTCTACACGAGTCGCTCGTTTTTGGCTTAGTTAAGCTGTTTATAAATACGCAAACAAATAAGTTTGCGCAAATGTTTTTAACTACTCACGAAACAGGGCTACTAAATCTTGATCTGTTTAGGCGAGACCAGATTTGGTTTGCAGAAATGCGCAAAGAGGATCGTTCAACTGATCTCTATTCTCTCGCTGAGATAAAGAATGTTCGGAAAGAGGATAATTTTGGTAGAGGATATATTTCTGGAAAATATGGTGCAGTTCCTATGCTGAATCTTAATTTTGCAGATATAGTTTCTGAAATGTGAATGAGGGCTAGAGATATGCAAGAGAGAGATTTGTCCCTTACACCCCGAAAAGAAGAATTGCGTAACGCGAGGCCCATCGTGATCCCTATCCAGTTTAGCCTAACCGAAATCAAACAACATTTTGAAAATAGTTTAGAGGCTATAAAAAAGCAATACGAAGTTGCAGACTCGTTAAACAACAGCGGAGATGTTGACGGCTGCAAAATAATCTGGCGTTCTCAAGTGGTTCTAGCCGAAGGTCTGCTGGATTTCTATATTCACGAAATGAGTAAATTCTGTCTTTTTCGGATGTTCACAGGAGAATGGGCATCTTCTGAAAAATACACCTCATTTACGGTCCCAATGGGGAAAGTTGAGGAAGCACTCTCTGCTGCTGAATCCAAAGATTGGTTTTTCTCCTATTTGAACGATCGTTTTAGCAGAGATGTGTTTCTTTCGCAAGAAAGCATGAGAGAGCAGTTAAATCTTATCGGAATCGAATTCGTTGCAACTATGGTGAAAGCTTTCCCACGTGATAAAGAAGAAACCTCAAAAAAGGACGGCGCAAAAATAGTTGCCGAACTGTTTCAGCGGCACAATATTATTGCCCACCAAAATGATCGAAGTCACGCTTCAGCTGAGCAAAACGACATTACAAAAGAATTTGTTGAGGATTACATATCAAAGATTGAAGCCATTGTAAATGCTATCCATTCATTAGCCGAGGATAAAGAACAATAACAGCAATTCATGAGGGCAGAGTGTACCTTGATCAAGGCATCACTCTGCCTTTCTTTTCAATTATATATTGTACTACGTCAAGTTTTTCGCCATAATCATATTATCACGTCACAATTCTATAGTATAGTTTGTATATTGTTCAATCATTTTTCTATCGATTTCTAATTGTACCTCCATACCCTCTTTGGAATGCTTAAACAGCGTCATAAACCCGGCGGGCCGTCACGGCCGGATTTCCGGCCAGATACTCGCGCTCAAGCAGGTCGAGATAGGCGCCCGGCGTCTTGAGCCCGAGCATGACCGTGCGGCCGATGTCCGTTTTCTCCAGCAGCTTGTTCGTCAGGGAGACGCAGTTGATCGTCGGAATAAAGTACGTTGCATACGGCCCGCGCTGCACGCGCCAGAACCGCACGCCGCCGAGCCTGCGAAGCCGCCCGGCAAAGCAGTCGGTCGCCGTGTCCGCTGCGGGCGGACTTGCGATGCTGCGCGTCATC
>OHBJ01002830.1_pt1 | contig 11584 bp, 10 predicted proteins | sample 1577241 | NCBI WGS metagenome assembly OHBJ01 (sample SAMEA3541594, study PRJEB24748) | human gut metagenome | biome: human gut; feature: human-associated habitat; material: faeces | place: China | collected 2012
TAAGAACAGAACGCACAAAAGGAGGATCTGCCATGAAATGGATGATCGCGTCAGATCTGCACGGGTCGGCCTACTACTGCCGCAAAATGCTGGAGGCCTTTGAGCGGGAGGGAGCCGACCGGCTGTTCCTGTTGGGCGACCTGCTCTACCACGGCCCCCGCAACGACCTGCCCCGAGAGTACGCCCCCAAGGAGGTCATCCCCCTGCTGAACGGGAAAAAGGAGAAGCTGCTCTGCGTGCGGGGCAACTGTGATGCCGAGGTGGACCAGATGGTGCTGGAATTCCCCGTGCTGGCCGATTATGCGGTGCTTCCGGTGGGGCGGCGGCCCATTTATGCGACCCACGGGCATATCTATCATGTGAAAAATCTGCCGCCGCTGGCCCCGGGAGATGTGCTGCTGCATGGGCACACCCATGTTCCGGCCTGGACAGAGTTCGGGCAGGGAAATCTTTACCTGAATCCGGGTTCTGTGAGCATCCCCAAAGAGGACAGCCCCCACAGCTACATGACCCTGGAAGGAAACACGATGCAATGGAAAGAGCTGGAAAGCAGCGCTGTTTTCCATGAACTGACCCTTTGATAAAGTCCCCCGGCCGGTTTTGTGAGCAGCTTGAAATTTGCCCACCGGTATGGTATGATAAAACTGAAAACAGATCGGCAAAGTTCCGCAGAGCAGTGCTGTGCGGGGCAGGAGCCTTTTTGTTTCCACAATGAGTTAGCTAAAACTAACAAAATGACGAAAACAGCGGGCTGGACTTGTGCAGTTTGACAGGGGTGCCCGCAGATACAGTATGGAGGGGACAACAATGGTAGAAACGATCCTGAAGGTCGATGGCATGATGTGCGGTATGTGCGAGAGCCACATCAATGATGTGGTGCGCAAGACCGCCCGGGTGAACAAGGTGACTTCTTCCCATACCAAGGGCGAGACGGTCATTGTCTCGGAGCAGCCGGTGGATGTGGAAGCGCTGAAGGCTGCCATTGCCGAAACGGGCTACACCGTGACCGGCGTGCAGACCCGGCCCTATGAGAAAAAGGGCTTCTTCTCGTTCCTGAAAAAGTAACAGCCCGGTGTTTCTGGCCGGGCTGATCATGCAAAACAGGAGGTATCTCGTTATGAGGATCTTGGTGTACGGCGCAGGCGTTCAGGGCTGTCAGCTGGCCCACAGTCTGGCACAGAACAAGAAAAATGTGGTCACCCTGCTGGCCCGGGGCGAGTGGAAGGAGGTCATCGACCAGAAGGGCCTGACCATCCGCCACATGCTCCAGCGGAAAACAACGGTGGATCGGATGCAGACGACAGATGCGCTGGCCCCCGAGGATGTGTATGACCTTGTGTTTGTCACGGTGCAGGCCGGGCAGCTGGCCGATGTGCTGCCCATCCTCAAAGCAAACCGGAGCCAGTACTTCATCTTTGTGGGCAATGATCCCTATGCACAGGAGATGCTGCAGGCCATGCAGCGCCCGGTGGATAAGATCGCCTTTGGCTTCCAGAACAATGCGGGCCGCCGGGAGCATGACCGGCTGGTCAGTGTGCACATGGGGATGGGAATGACCGTCGGCGGCGCAACCGCACCCCTGTCCGGCGCGTTCCGCCTGCGGCTGCAGGCTGCCTTTGAGGGGACTCATTACAAGCTGACCTATTACAGCGATATGGACGAGTGGCTCAAGAGCCACATCGCCTTTATCCTGCCCTGCGCCTATGCCTGCTATGCGGTGGATGGGGAACTTTCCCGCACCACAGTGGAACAGCGCAGGATGATCGTGGATGCCGCCTGGGAGTGCTGTGAGATGCTGAAAGCGGCAGGTGTTCCCGTGAACGATGCGGAGAACACCGACCGCTACCGCGAGGGCACCAAACAGCGGAAAAAGACCGAGCGGATGGTCTACTGGATGGCGCAGACGGTCGTTGGGAAGTGGTGTATTTCGGATCACGCCATGCGTGCGGTGAGCGAGATGCAGTATCTGGATGAAGCGTTTGCCGCCCTGCGCGCCACCACATTGGTGGAGATGACTGCCTGGGATGAACTGCGCAGATCCCTGCCCAGAAAGAAGTAAGCGCCGGAAAATGTCCGGAGCATGAGAAAAAGCCTGTCGGTTTTTGCGCTGACAGGCTTTTTCTATTGATTCCGTGCCCAGAAGGCGGCAAGCTGCTGCTCCAGTTCTGTGGTGCTGCGCAGGTATTGGAGCTGATGCCAGTGGCGGGGGAACAGGCGGGTGTATTCGGCGCGGGCAAAGCGGTCATCCAGCAGAAGCACTACACCCCTGTCTTCCTGCGTGCGGATGACCCGGCCCGCAGCCTGCAGCACCTTGTTCATGCCCGGAAAGCGGTAGGCGTAGTCGAAACCGGTGCCGCCCGCCTCGTCATAGTAGCGGCGCAGGATCTCCTGCCGGGGGTTTACCTGAGGCAGGCCCACCCCCACGATGGCACACCCGATGAGCCGGTCGCCCACCAGATCCACGCCCTCGCCGAAGATGCCGCCCATGACCCCGAAGCCCAGCAGCGTTTTTGCGGGGCTTGGGCCGAACTGTTCCAGAAAGGCCGCCCGGGCCGCGTCGTCCAGACCACTCTCCTGAGCCAGCGTCCCGATGTCCGGGTAACGGGCGGTGAAGTCCTCATATACCTGCCGCAGATAGGCGTAGCTGGGAAAAAAGGCCAGATAGTTGCCCACCTTGGCCCGGGCCAGTGCGGCCAGCGCATCCGAGACGGCCTGCACACTGGCCTCCCGGTCCCGGTAGCGGGTGGAGATGCCGGGCAGGCAGTAGAGCCCCAGATGTTCGGGCGGAAACGGGCTTTCCAGAGCCACGGCCCGGGCATCGGGACAGCCCAGCACGGAGCGGTAGTAGCCCGGCGGGGTGAGCGTTGCGCTGAACAGTACCGCAGCCCGCCCGGCAGCAAGGCTGGCATCCACAAAGGGGGCAGGGTCAAGGCAGAGCAGCTCCCATTCCAGCTCGCTGCCCCGGGCTGTCAGCTGGGTGACAAAATGCGCGTCGTACCGCTCTGCCGCCCGGGTGATATCCTGCACCGCAAAGTAGAGCTCGAGCAGCTGGGCGTGGGCATCGGCCTCCGGGTTGGCCTCCAGCCAGTCCTGCAGGGGAGGCTGCAGGCTGAACAGCAGCCGGAGCAGCTCCTTCGGCAGCTCTTGCAAAAAGACCGTGCCATCCTGCGCCAGCAAAGGCTCCGGCAGCGGGAAGGCGGCTTCTGCCGGTTCGGTGTCCAGAAGGCTGGTCTGTTGGGTGAAATCCTCTGCCGGCGATTCGGTGGGCGCTGAACCCCGGCGGGGGGCCAGCTTCGTTACCGCCCGCCGTGCTCCCAGAAAGCCTTTGTCTGCCTTTGCCAACGCAGTTTTCAGTGCGCTTTTTCCTTTGCCGATGGCCCGTCTGGCATCGGTCAGGCTGCTCTTGCAGAACCGCGCCGAGTACATGGCTCTGGCCCGGTCCGGCAGGTTGTGGGCTTCGTCGATGAGAAAAATGTAGTCGCCCGCCGCATCGAAAAAGCGCCGCAGGTGCACGGTGGGGTCGAACAGATAGTTGTAGTCTCCGATGACCACATCACACCACTCGCTCAGGTCCAGCCCCAGCTCAAAGGGGCAGACCCTGTGCCGCCGGGCAGTCTCGGTCAGGGCGGCCCGGTCATAGGGGACGGCACTGTCCAGCAGGTCGGCCAGCGCATCCTTCAGCCGCTCGTAGTAGCCGTTGGCGTAGGGGCAGGCTTCCGGCAGGCAGGCGGGACGGCCCTCAGCATCCTTGCACAGGCAGGCCTTCTCCTTGGCGGTCAGGGTCACGCTGCGCAGGGAAAGTGCCGGGTCTGCCGCCTGCAGACGGGCCAGTGCATCCTCAGCAGCGGCCTGTGTCGTGTTGCGGGCGGTCAGGTAGAAGATCTTTTCCCCCTTGCCCTCGCCCATGGCTTTCAGGGCAGGGAAGAGGGCACTCATCGTTTTGCCGATGCCGGTGGGTGCCTGGCAGAACAGCCGGGTACCGCCCTTCTGCTCTGCCTTGCCCGCAGCACAGGCGCGATAGATCTCCCCGGCAAGGGCACGCTGCCCGGGACGGTAGGCCGGAAACGGAAATTGCAGGGCCCCAAGGCTCCGGTCCCGGGCTTCCACCCAGTCCAGCTGCCGCCGTGCCCAGGGAAGATACTGCCGCAGTAAGTCGTTGAGAAACGCATCCAGCTCAGCGGCGGAGAAGTGCCGGGTATAGCGGATGATCTCATCGGTGTCGATCTGGTAATAGGTCAGCCGGACATCCAGTGTTTCCAGCTCCCGCTGTTCGGCGCAGATGGCCCCGTAGACCATGCCCTGTGCCCAGTGGCAGGGGTTCATGTCCTCCGTGATGGCATCGGTGGGCGCGGCGGTGGTCTTGATCTCGTCGATGACCACCGTGCCGTCCTCATCGGTAAAAATGCCGTCGGCACGGCCCTCGATGGTGAACCCGATTCCCTCCATCGTCCGCTCTGCCGTGAGGAACACCTCAGCGGCGTAGCCTTCACCCGCCGCCTTCTGGAGCCTGCGGTGGATGCGTGCGCCCTCGTTGGCCCGGTCAAAGCCGGTAAAGCGGCTGTCGATACTGCCGGTGCGGAGCAGGAACTCCACCAGCTCCCGGACAGAGAGACGGATGGCAGGCATGGGGTTCACTTCCTTTCAGGTTGTGCACAGTATGTTGGGAAACTAAACCCCTCAGTCTCGCTATCGCTCGCCAGCCCCCCTAATAGTGGGGCCTCTGGCGTTACGTAAAGTTTTTTGGGGTTCCCCTTTACGCACAAACTACATCGCTTTGCCAAGGCCGCCCCTACTAGGAGCGGTGGCAGCCCAAAGGGCTGACGGTGGGGTTTAACAGCAGGGCCTACCCGAGACCCAGAATCTTTTGACAATTTGCTGCAACAGCATTCACCTGGTCAAAATCCACGGCGGCCCGGTAATAAGTCTCCAGCTCATCATGGCAGTTCTTGGCCTGAGCCATCAGGGCGACAGCCTGGTCGATGAGCTCGGAGGCGGCACGGTCGTTGAAGCGCAGGCGGGCGCGGAAGCCGGACAGGTTCTCCCGGTCCACAAAGCGGGTGCAGCGCACGGCCTGCACGCCGGGCAGCTGGATGGGATGCCAGAGGTTGTCGGTCAAAAAAGCCAGCCGCAGGGCCGGGATGAAGATGTGGTCGATCTGATCTTCAGGGTGCATGGCGCAGGGGCAGGTGATGATGTGGTAGCCCCGGGCCAGCGCTTCGGCCCGGATGAGTTCCAGCAGCAGGCGGGAGACCGCCCCGTAATCATCCCGGAATACCACATACCGGTCGGCCAGCGCTTCCACCGTGCCCCGGTAGAATACCATCCCCTTGGGGGTAATGGCTGAGAGCAGCCGAAGCTCCTCGCTGGCGGTGCCCTCGGTGCGGGGAAGCAGCCGGGTGCAGAGCCGCTTGACGTAGCGGCGCACCTTTTCAAAGTTGGCGCTGCAGGCCTCGGCCCGGCGGCTGTCCAGCATCAGGCTGCCTGCCGATGCGATATACCGGGCTGCCCGGCCCCGCAGGGCGGCATTCCGGGCAAACAGGGCCTTGACCTCGTCCCGGTGGGGAGCCAGCTTTCCGGCATCGATGGTGTGGTACAGGCTCACCACCAGCTCATCAGCCCCGGGCGCGTCCGGCTCCACCACATGGGGCGCGGTGGCATCGATGATGGCGCGTTTCTGGTCGAGGAAGATGACCCCGTCCAGACTGTCCGGGTCGCTGGCACAGTGAATCTTTTCGATGCGCTGGCCCTGCTGCTCGGCGGCCTGGGCCAGATGTTTCATCAAGGTGGATTTGCCGCATCCCGGCCCGCTTTTGATGAGAAGCATCTGCATCCCGGGCTCCCGGCGCAGCGGCTCAAAATAACCCTTGAAGCCCGCCGGTGTGGTGGCCCCCAGAAAGAAATCGGGGGAACGGCTTTGGATCGTTTTCATATCAGAACACCTCACTTTTGCTTTAGGGTATGCAAAAATGAAGGAAGATGATACTTGGACGGAGGGGTTAATAGGTATGCAGACAGACTTCGTTTATTTTATCCCGCAGGGCCACAAAATCCGCAAAGGCGGCGGGCTTGTTCTGCGCCTGCCGGAGCAGGGCGGCGGGGTGGAAGGTGCCCATGAACCATACGCCGTTCTTTTGCACAAAGGTGCCGTGCTCCTTGGTCACGGAGAAATCGGTGCGGATCATCCGCTGGGAGGCGATGCGGCCCAGGCAGACCACGATCTTTGGCTGCAGCAGCTTGAACTGTTCCCGGAGCCATGGCATACAGGCCTCGCTCTCGGTGGGCAGCGGGTCACGGTTCTGGGGCGGGCGGCACTTGACGATGTTGGCAATGTAGCAGTTTTTGCTCCGGTCCAGATCGATGGCAAACAGGTATTTGTCCAGCAGCTGGCCGCTGCGGCCCACAAAGGGCAGGCCCTGCTCGTCCTCGCTCTGGCCCGGGCCTTCGCCCACGAACAGCACCTCAGCAGTCTGGACACCCTGCCCGAACACCACATGGGTGCGGTCAGTGCACAGCTCACATCTGCGGCAGGCAAGGCACTCGGCCTTTAATGTATCCCAATCCATAGCAGTTTGATCTCCTTGCAGCTGAATGATAATTTATTCACAAATAAAAAATGTTTTTCTCCTAAAATAATAGCACAAAAAGCCAATTTTGTCTTGAACTTTTTGCCGGGTGTGCTAGAATAAAAGAGAAAGGCATCCTTGTGTCCAACAGGCACCCGGATGTGAATATTGGATAGTTAATTCGGAGGTAATCAACAATGGCTGATATGTTCGCACCGCTGGTAGCACAGCTGAAGGCAAACCCCAAGACGATCGTTTTTACCGAGGGCAATGACCCCCGCATCCTGGAGGCAGCCAGCAAGCTGCTGGCCGAGGGCGTTCTGAAGGTTGTCATGGTGGGCAACGAGGCTGAGTGCAAGGCCGCTGCTGCCGCAGGCAATTTTGATATTTCCGCTGCTGAGATCATTGACCCTGAGAACTACGCAGGTTTCGACGAGATGGTGAACACCATGGTCGAGCTGCGCAAGGGCAAGCAGACCGCTGAAGAGTGCACCGCAATGCTGAAGAAGTCCAACTACTTCGGCACCATGCTGGTCAAGATGGGCAAGGCTGACTGCCTGCTGGGCGGCGCTACTTACTCTACCGCCGATACCATCCGCCCCGCTCTGCAGCTGGTCAAGACCAAGAAGGGCGCACACTTGGTGAGCTCCTGCTTCATTCTGGACCGTGACTTTGGCGAAGAGGGCCTGAAGCGCATTGCCATGGGCGACTGCGCTGTCAACATTGATTACACCGATACCGTTGATAAGGCTACCGGCGAGGTTAAGATCGCTGCATCCGCAAAGCTGGCTGAGGTGGCCGTTGAGACTGCCAAGACCGCAAAGCTGTTCGGCATCGATCCGAAGGTCGCAGTTCTGAGCTTCTCTACCAAGGGTTCCGGCAAGGGCGGCACCGTTGCTCTGAGCCATGACGCTACCATCAAGGCTCAGGAGATGGACCCCGAGCTGGCTGTGGACGGCGAGCTGCAGTTTGACGCTGCCGTTGCTCCCGAAGTTGCACAGGTCAAGTGCAAGGGCAGCAAGGTGGCTGGTCAGGCCAACACCTTCATCTTCCCCTGCATCGAGGCCGGCAACATCGGCTATAAGATCGCTCAGCGTCTGGGCGGCTACGCTGCCTACGGCCCCATCCTGCAGGGCCTGAACGCACCCATCAACGACCTGTCCCGTGGCTGCAACGCTGACGAGGTCTACAAGATGAGCCTGATCACTGCCTGCCAGTCCTAACTTTTATTCAGCACTCTGCCCCTTCTGGTGTAATGCCGGAAGGGGCTTTTGTTTTGCATGTTGTTTGATGGTTTTGCCCCCCTTTGGGGGAGCTGGCGCAAAGCGCCTGAGAGGGTGAGCCCGCTGCCGGGGGCTTGCATTCTCCCCCGAAACATGCTATAATAGTTAAGCACAAAATGTGCCATGCCGGACAGCGCCTGCTGCGTGGTTCGGCATACGGATGCGGGCCCTGTACGATGGGGCCGCTGTGAACCAGGTCAGGTGGGGAACCAAGCAGCCTTAAGCGGTGTGTCCCGTGCGTTTCAGTCAGCCTGCATCCGTATGCCGAGTTACGCAAGGCGGGGGTCAAACCCCGTCAGCGCTGCCCGGCTTTTTTGTTGAAAGGGGAGAAGCAGATGTATCGAGCCCTGTACCGCAAGTGGCGGCCCCAGCGGTTTGAGGATGTGGTGGCCCAGCGCGGCATCGTGACCGCACTGCGCAACCAGATCGCCACAGGCCGTGTGGGCCACGCTTATCTGTTTACCGGCGTGCGCGGCACCGGCAAGACCACCTGTGCCAAGATCTTTGCCAAGGCAGTTAACTGCCTGCATCCCCAGAACGGTGACCCCTGCGGTGAGTGCGAGATCTGCAGAGGCATCGACAACGGCAGCATTCTGGACGTGGTGGAGATGGACGCGGCCTCCAACAACGGCGTGGACGATATCCGTGATCTGCGTGATGAAACGGCCTACACCCCCAGCGCCTGTCATTATAAGGTATATATCATCGACGAGGTGCACATGCTCTCCACGGCAGCGTTCAATGCCCTGCTGAAAACGCTGGAGGAGCCGCCCGCCCACGTCATCTTTATTCTGGCGACCACGGAGATCCAGAAGGTTCCCGCCACCATCCTTTCCCGGTGCCAGCGGTACGATTTTACCCGCATCGGCCCCGAGGATATCGCCCAGCGTGTGGAGTACATCGCCGGGCAGGAGGGACTGGAGTTGTCCGGCGAGGGGGCGGAGCTCATCTCCCGCCTTGCCGATGGTGCCATGCGAGACGCGCTGTCCATTCTGGATACCTGTGCCGGTGTCACGGCAAAGATCGATGCGGACGTTGTCCGCCGGATGGCAGGTGTGACTGACCGGAGCTATCTGTTCCATATTTCGGATGCGCTGGAAGCGCAGGATGCCGCCGCGGCACTGGCACAGCTGGCTCAACTGCGCCAGCAGTCAGTGGATGTGAAGCGGCTGACCGAGGAGCTCATTGCCCATTACCGTGCGCTGATGCTGGCGGCCCTGCCCGGCGGGCAGGCACTGCTCTCGGGTGTATCCCCGGAAGAGGAGAAGCTTTATCTGGAAAAAGGTCCCCGGATGGGGCAGCGGGAGGCGATCCGGGCCATCCGGGCGCTGGGCAACGCTCTGGAGCACATGACCCGTGGCAGTGACCAGCGGATAGAGCTGGAACTGGCCCTGTTCAGCCTTTCGGAGCCGCCCCAGCAGGTGGCGGTACAGGCTGTGCCCGCCGCCCGGCCTGCGGTCCCTGCACAGGAGGCCCCCAGACCGTTTGCGTCGGCACCGGTCAAACCTTTTGTAAGTGCACCGGCGGCATCGGCTCCCGTGCAGGAACCTTCTGTGGAACCGGCACCGATGCAGCAGTCTGAGCCGGAACCGGCACCTCAGCCCGTGGAACCGCCCAAGGCAGAAGCAGCAGCTTCTGCGGAAGAAGAGCTGCCGCCCCTGCCGGAGGAACCGCCGGTGACTTCGGAAACTCCTCCCCCCTGGGACGAGCCGGCCCCGGCTGCGCCGCCGCAGAGAGAAGCGCCTCCGGCTCCCGCGCAGGAAGTGTCTGCGGCCCAGCCTCAGCCGGAGCCCAAGCCGGAATATACGGCTGACCCGGCGCTGAACAAGCCCCGCAAGGTGGCAGCAGAGGGAATCAATCCCTTCCCACAATGGGCAGAGGTCATCAAGCTCCTGCAGGAGCAGGATCCCATGCTTTATACCTATCTAAAAAAGTCCAAGGGTTACTTTGATGGTACCCGGGTGCTTATCGATGGCGGAAAGACCTTCCGGGATTTTATCCGCGCCAACAAGGAAAGCCAGAAGCTCATCAAAAAGCTGATCGCGCAGGTGTCCGGTGTGGCGGTGCCCATCGGCCCCTATGAATCCAAGACGGTCAATCGCGCTTCGGCCAACGCCGAGGAATCCCTCCGCAAGCTGGAACAGCTGGGGCTGGAGGTGTCGATTGAGGATAGTGAACGCAAAAAACGATAAATAAAAGGAGAACCAACCATGAAAGCAAGAATGCCCGCAGGCTTCGGCCGCCCCGATATGAACTCCCTGATGCGTCAGGCCCAGAAGATGCAGGAAGATATGAAGGCCAAGCAGGCAGAGCTGGAAGCTGCCGAGTACACCGGCAGTGCATCCGGTGAGATGGTCACTGTGAAGATGAACGGCAAGCACGAGGTGCTGAGCATCACCATTAAGCCTGAGGCCGTGGACCCCGATGATATCGAGATGCTGGAAGACTTGGTGGCTGCTGCCGTCAATGCAACCGTCAAGCAGGTGGATGAGACTGCCGAGGCCGAAATGGGCAAACTGACCGGCGGCCTGAACATTCCCGGTCTTTGATCAAAGTGGAGGAGCACCATGGGTTATAATGCAGCCCCGCTGGAAAAGCTGATCGAAGAATTCAGCAAGTTCCCGGGCATTGGGCGGAAGGGTGCGACCCGGATGGCCTATCAGGTACTGAGCATGTCGGATCAGGATGCCGCCGCACTGGCGGGTGCGATCCAGAACGCCCACACCAAGCTCCACCGCTGCCGTGTCTGCCAGAATTATACCGAAGCCGAGCTCTGCCCCATCTGTGCCAGTGCCAAGCGGGACCGCTCTGTCATCTGTGTGGTGGAAACGCCCCGTGATGTGCAGGCGTTTGAGCGCACCCGGGAGTACCATGGAATGTACCATGTGCTCCACGGTCTCATCAGCCCCATGGATGGCATCGGTGCCGAACAGCTGACGGTCAAGGAACTGCTGGCCCGTCTGGGAGATGGTGAAGTGAAGGAAGTGATCATGGCCATGAACCCCACCGTTGAAGGTGAGGCAACGGCCATGTATCTGGCAAAGCTCATCAAGCCCTTGGGCATCAAGACCACCCGTCTGGCCTATGGCCTGCCCGTGGGTGCCAGCCTGGAGTATACCGATGAGACGACCCTGTACCGGGCGCTGTCTGGCCGGGGAGAACTGTGATCATTTGTATTTCAAAGCCCTGCGTTTGCGCGCGGGGCTTTGTGTTGTTTATGGGATAAAAAAGAAACACCCGGCCGGGGAAATGAAACAAATTCAAGAAATATAGAAAAAACTCAAAAAAGATGCAAAAAAGTGTTGACAGAAGGCTGGGGATGTGGTATTATACTTGAGCGCCAAGGGCCGCCGGAAAGAATGACTTCTGAAAGCGGGAGAAGCAAAGCGAAAGAACCAATATGGATACGTTGAAAAACGAGCCACATGTTCGAAAAGATCGAAAAGCTTCTGAAAAAAGTGCTTGACAAAAAATCACATCTGTGGTAAAATAATCAAGTCGTCAGCCGCTAAGGCTGAGGCGCACAGGACCTTGAAAATTGAACAATATCGAAAAACTTGTAACGGAACCTATTTTCGTGTTGGAAAAACACGTTAAACAATTCCAAACAAAGTAATTCACACAGGACGCAAGCGATTGCGTGCTGAGCGAAGAAGATTTAACACTTTTTAAGTGATAAATATCATTTATAAAGAGTTTGATCCTGGCTCAGGACGAACGCTGGCGGCGCGCCTAACA
>OHBJ01002833.1_pt1 | contig 11580 bp, 9 predicted proteins | sample 1577241 | NCBI WGS metagenome assembly OHBJ01 (sample SAMEA3541594, study PRJEB24748) | human gut metagenome | biome: human gut; feature: human-associated habitat; material: faeces | place: China | collected 2012
CGAAGACCCGCCTCGGCATTCCGCTGATCATCGGCGACGACTGCATCCACGGCTATTCCTTCTGGCCCGGCTCCACCATCTTCCCCTCCCAGCTCGGCATGGCGACAAGCTTCGACACGGCCAAGGTCCAGGCCGCGGGCCGCGCCACCGCCGAGGAGGTCTCCACCACCGGCGTGCATTGGACGTTCTCCCCCGTGCTGTGCATCGCACGCGACACCCGCTGGGGACGCGTGGACGAAACGTTCGGCGAGGATCCGTATCTCATCGGAGAGATGGCTTCGTCCATCGTCAAGGGATATCAGGGCGGCGCCAAAGCTGGCGAGCCACTCGCCAAGGACGCGATCCTGGCCTGCGCCAAGCATTTCGCCGGCTATTCCGAAACGCAGGGCGGCCGCGACGCGTCCGAAGCGGACCTGTCCCACCGTAAGCTGGAATCCTGGTTCCTGCCGCCGTTCGAACGCGTGGCGAAGGAGGGTTGCGGCACGTTCATGCTCGGCTACGAATCCATCGACGGCGTGCCGGTCACCTTCAACAAGTGGCTGCTGTCCGACAAGCTGCGCGGCGACTGGCACTACCAGGGCACGCTGATCACCGACTGGGACAACGTCGGCCGTGCCGTGTGGGAGCAGAAGGTCAAGGCCGACTACGTGCACGCCGCCGCGGATGCGGTCAAGGCCGGCAACGACCTGATCATGACCACGCCGAAGTTCTACGAAGGTGCGATTGAAGCGGTACGCACCGGATTGCTTGACGAGTCGCTGATCGACGAAGCCGTGTCCCGCATTCTCGCACTCAAGTTCCGCCTGGGTCTGTTCGAAGATCCACGTCTGCCGGACGAGGAGCGCATCAAGACGGTTATCGGCTCCAAAGCCCATCAAGAGCTCAACCTGCAAATCGCACGCGAATCCGTGGCGTTGCTGAAGAATGACGGCGCATTGCCGTTCTCGGCTGCGGCGGGCAAGCGCATCGCCGTGGTGGGGCCGCTTGCCGATGACGCGCAGGAGCAGTTGGGCGATTGGGCCGGCAATTCCGGCCAGGTCAATTGGATGCCGGAAGGCCAGCCGCGCGGCATGATCACCACCATCCTTGACGGATTCAAGCAGCTTGCGCCCGAAGGATGCGAGGTTGCGTATTCGCGTGGCGCGAACATCATCGATTTGGTGGACGATCCGGAAGGCGAGTTCTATCCGGATGGCCAGCCTCGTCCGAAGCTCGCCGTCTCCGCCAAGTTCGACCAGCAACTGCTGGATGAGGCGGTGGACAACGCTCGCCGTTCCGACCTTGTTGTCGCCGTCGTGGGCGATGTGGTGCAGTTGGTCGGCGAGACCTGCTCCACCGCCACACTGGAACTGCTCGGCGGGCAGAACGCCATGCTCAAAGCGCTTGCCGACGTGGCCCGCGAGACCGGCAAGCCGCTGGTCGTGGTGCTGATGAGCTCCAAGCCGCAGGTGATGCCGGCATGCGTGATCGGCACGAATGGCGTGATCGTGGACGAATCCACGGCCGACGGTGTCAGCGCGTTCATGTGGGCGCCGAATCCGGGTATGAAGGGTGGCCAGGCCATCGCCGAAATCATTCTTGGCGAAACCGAGCCGAGCGGACGTCTGCCGATCACCTTCCCGCGTCATGCGGGCCAGCTGCCGGTCTATTACAACCAGATCCGTGGCCAGCACGGCAATCGTTATGCCGATCTCACGCAGGATCCGGCGTTCGCGTTCGGCGAGGGCCTCGGCTACACGACCTTCGCATATGGCGAACCGACAATCACGAACGTTCCGGCTTCCGGCACGTTCGCCACCACCGATACCATGCATGTCGAGGTTGCGCTCACCAACACCGGCGAGCGCAAAGGCACCGAAGTAGCGCAGTTGTATATCGGCGATATCGTGACGTCCTACAGTTGGACGGACCGCGAGCTCAAAGCGTTCCAGCGCGTGGAGCTTGAGCCGGGTGAGACCAAGACCGTTGCGTTCGATATTCCGGTTTCGGAGTGCACTATCGTCGATTCGGATGCCAACCGTATCGTCGAGCCGGGCGAGTTCGAAGTGTTGATTGGCCATTCGAGCCGTCGTCGCGATTTGAAGCGCACCACGTTCACTGTGGCGTAGTTGTATGCGATAGTGCGATTGCGTTGCGTAACCACATTGCGTAATCGCACTATTCAATACCCCCTTTCGCTCACGCAAAGTAAATCAAGCCGTCAATATACGTATGTGAGCGAAAAGGGGTAATCGTATGCCATTATGCAAAATCACAAATGGCGGAATTCCAACGTTTCCTATTTCTAAAATCAGATAATTCAGCGCACGTATGCGCAAAAACGCACTTTTCCGCAATCCGTGAGCAAAAGGGTGGCTTGCGATTGGACTCGTGCAAGCCACAAACCACCAATCAAATCGCAAATCGCAATCCGTGAGCAAAAGGGTGCCTCACGCAAACCAAACCGCAAACCGCAAGTCCAAAAACCGCAGGTCGAAAAACGAAAGCAGATAGACAATCATCAGAATCACGCAATCGCAACCAACCGGCGGAACGGACACGACCAAATCAATAAATCCGAATCAGCGGTAGGCGTCCCACAGGGGCTCGGGGAACAGCAGGTTTTCCATTTCAGCCCATTCTGCGCATAGGTCGACTTCCGGTTCGCGCAGCCACCACAGCTGGATGCCATCCATGATTTCCATGGCCTTGCGCACCACCGGCCGCATGCTTTCCTCCCATGAGCCGAGTTGCGGCGGAACCAACCATGGATAACGGGAATAATGTGCCCAGATGTTGTCCATTCGTTCCATGAATTCATCATGCAGCGGATGGTCCGGGTTCAGGGATTCGGCCGACAGCACGGTGAACAGCTGCACCATCATGCGGCGGCGCGAGTTGTGTTTCACCAGGTAGCGCAGGTATGCGGGGAAATGCGGCGCGGATGGGTCGCTGCCCGGCATGCCCGATGAGAAGAAGTCCTCCGGAGTGCCGGTTTGCCCGTAGTATTCGTCATATACCAGCGCCAGCATCTTGTCTTTGTTTTCGACGTATCGCAGCACGCCTTGTTTGGAAATGCCGACCCGATCGGCCACGTCCTGGATGGAGATGCCGTTGAATCCGCGTTCGCTGATGAGCTGCACCGCCGCATCCAGCACTTCCGCACGACGCTCTTGTGGCGATTTGCGGGTACGTTTCGAAGTCTCTTCCTCTGCCATGGTTCCGAGTCTAATGCCCTTTGCGTCGATTGTCGTTGATTGACGGCGCCGATGCCACGTCATCGTGGGGCGTATCCGCTTGAATCCATCCATGACGCCATACGCGGGTCAGATCCCACGCTTCGAGATTGCCGCCGTTGCGCGGGTCGCGTGGCGGTTTTCCTTCGCCGCTGCCTGGTTTCGCGGAACGCGCAAGCTGGTAGCTCCAATAGACCTGCCCCGCCGACGTATCCCATGCCGCGCGTTGCAATCGCGATACTTGACGGTATGCGTCCGCTCGGTTTCGGCTGTGCAGGGCCCACCGGTTCTCCACGCACCACTCGCCCACAAGTACAGGGATATGGCGGGCCGCCGAACGGATGGCGATTTCGCGCGCACCCACCAGCATTCGGTACAGCCATGGCAGGTGCCGCGATTGCAGGTACAGTCGGCGTGCCGGTCCCGCGAACAACGGTTCCTCCATGGCGATGAGATATTGGTGGGTGTCGAGCATGACGTTGCACATGCCGGCGCGACGGAACCAATCGCCCCAGCGGAGCAGTCGGAAGCCGTCATGGAATACGATTATGGTTTCCGGGCGCAGTATGGCGCGCAACCGAGCGTAGGCGTCGCGGTAGAAGCGCTTCAGAAAGCGCAGTGGGACATGCGTGCTGCCGGAGGCCTCGCGGACGTCCTTCGCCGTGTTCGGCGAGCCATGGAACACCGACCAGCTCACCGGTTCGTTGAGCACTTCGATGCTGTGTAGGGTCGGCTCGTCACGATATCGGCGGGCCAATCGTTCCAGCACATTCAGCGCGTATTCCACCAAGTCCGGATTCTGCGCCCATTTGCACACGCCCGTCAGACCGCCGTTGTCGAAACCATTCTGTGAGCCGGGCACGGTATGCAGGTCGATCATGATCTTCAGTCCCGTCTCCCGCGCCCAACGGAACGCGCGGTCGAGGTATGCGATGCAGCCCGGATGTCCGGGCCAGTCGCCGAAGATGAAATATGGTATGGGAATGCGCACGAGATTGAGCCCATGGTCGGCGATGATGCGGAAATCCTCCAGGGTGATGTAGGCGTCGCGGTGCCGGCGCAGTTCCTCGGCGAGATTCCGCTCGGACCAGAGGGCGCCGTGTGTGCGATGCATCCAGATTTCGTCATCTTCGGCAGTGCGGACGAACGGTTCCGGATCCATCCATTTCTCCAGCACCAGCCAGTTACCGAGGTTCACACCGTTGATTCGCTCGTCGATGCCCAGCACCATGCATCCCACCGCCTTTCTGTGCGGGGTTTCGCCCGGCTTGCCGTTTCCACCTATTCAAACCCAAACCAAACCCCTATTTCAGCCCAATGGGCCAAGGAACGCACCGTTCGCAACGTTCCTTGGCCCATTGTATGCGTCCCGCAATCAGCCACGCGGCCGGTTGGAATCGGACCACGGCCGGATTGGGGTTTCGGAATGATCGTGGCCGGATGGGCGGGATCAGTCGACCGGCTTCGTCTCGCCCGCCTCGTAGTCGAAGAAGTCGAAGTCGGCGGTTTTCTCATGCAACGCGGCGTCGGTGACGGCGATGCCGACCATGGTGCCGGTGAATTCGCCATACTTGCAGTATTCATCGGAGAAGGTGGTGGTATCGAAGTCGGGGCCGGCGATGGCGAAAGGCTGGGCTACTTCTGGATGGGGAACCAGTCCTGGGCGATGCAGCGCCCGAGGTCCCATGCGTCCCAGCCGATCTATCCGGGGGTGTTGACGGTGTCGGTGAGCAGCTTGTAGTTCCAGTAGTAGAAGCCGCTGCCCTTGCTCCATGCGGCGAGCTGGGATTCGGCCACGCCCTGGTACAGCGAGCGCTTCTGCTCGGCGGTCAGGGTCTCGGCCTGCGCGCCTTCCTCGCCGTTGAGCACGCTTTGGCCGCCGTGGGTGTCCACGCCGCAGCCGACGGAGTTGAACAGGCACCACTCCCCCACGATCACCGGGAAGTATTCGCTCATCTCGGCGATCATCGGCGCGTAGGTGTTTCGCACGAAGTCGTCGTAGCCTTCCACGGTCTGCGGGCAGCCCATCATTTCGGCGGTCATGAGGTACTGGTGGGTGTCGAGGACCACGTTCTCGAATTCCGGCGCAAGCCTGCCATCGGACCCGCGCATGAAGTCCTTCCACTGCTCGATGTCGAAGCCGTCGTGGAACACCACGGCCTTGTCCGCCGGCAGCGCGCCCTTGTCGGCGTCGCGCAGACGGTGGTAGGCGGTGACGTAGAAGTCCTTGAGCCAGTCGAAGGCGATCGGGCCGGTGCCTTCGGCGAGCTCCGGGTCGACCGCCTTGTAGCGTTCGGTCACATTCATCATCGGCCAGGAGGTGGTGGTGTTCGGCTCGTTGATGATCTCGATGCCCATCAGCGCCTGGCGATGGCCGTACCGCTTGGCGAGGCGTTCGAGCACGGACAGCACGAATTCGACCTCGTCGGGCAGCTGCGCCCATTTGCACACACCGGAGATGCCGCCGTTGTCGAAGCCGTTCTGGCTCATCGGCGCGGTGTGCAGGTCGATAAGGATGGTCAGGCCGTATTTCTCGGCCCAGTTGAAGGCCTTGTCGAGTTCGTCGATGCAGCCGATAAACGGCGCGCGGTCGCCGAAGATGAAGTACGGCACGGGGATGCGCACGGAGTTCAGCCCCCATGATGCGATGGTGGCGAAGTCACGTTCGTTGATGTATTCGGCGCGGTGGGTTTTGATGCGGGCCTCATAGACGGCCGGGTCGAGCTGCGTCGGCAGGTAGTATTCGTCGTCCGCGGTGGTGCCGTCGAACAGCGCCGGATTCATCCACTTCTCCAGCACCAGCCAGTTGCCGAGGTCCACGCCTTTGATGTAGTCGGGATTCATGTGCACTCCTTCGTACGTCATGCAGTTTCTATTACTTAGTAACTACTTAGTTATATCGTAATACATTCCCCACTCACACGCAACTCGACCTCGGCGACATCAACCGACACGTCACGTCTTGATACGACAAAGGTGCCCGCCGCGCATGGAGGGGATCCATCGCGGCGGGCACCTCATGGGCAGGGCGCCGGCGATCGGCATATCGCCGGGAAAAAGGGAAAAACCGGCATTACGCGCGAGCCGACGCCGTATCACTCCGGCTCAGTCCAGCACGAAGGTGTTGAACGATCGCGGAGCAAGCGTTACCTTGAAGCCGCGTTCGGCGGCATCGGGATCGGCGAATGCGAACGGACGCTCCTCGTCGAGGGCGTTCTGCACCACAACCACCACCGTGCCGTCCGGGTTGCGGAAGGCGATGGCCATCGAGTTGAAGTGGCCGGTGGTGCCGAGTACCTTCGCGCCGGGCCTGACGTAATGCGAGAAGTGGCGCATCACGTAGTATTCCGGATTGCGGCGCACCTCGTGCTTGTCGGCGGTGATGGTGAACAGGGAGTTCTGCCACCAGCCCCATGTGGAATCCTGGTCGTCGAGGATCATGTTCCAGTAGGTGTATGCGGTGGCGCCGTTGCGGAAGTAGTGGTTGATCAGGTGGAAGATGTACTCCGCGTACTCCCAGCTGTTGTCGCCGGTGCCGCATTCGGACTCCGACTGGATCAGCTCGATCTCCGGCCATGATTCGTGCGTGCGGGCGATGCAGTTCTGGCCGGCCCACTGATAGGCGATGCCCTTGATGTACTTGCGTGCGCCGTCGTCGAAGAGGATGTTGTCGACGAAGCGGTTGTAGTTGTTGAGCGTCATGCCATAGCCGCCGCCGGTCCAAGCCATGTCCTCCGGGCCGTTGAGGGTGCCCAGCCAGATGTCGGTGTCGAGTCCGGCCTCGTCGAACGCCGGTCCGAGGTAGTCGCGGATGAACACCTTGAGCGCTTCGGAATCCCACAGGGCGCTCGGGAACTTCTGGTCGGCGAACACCTCGTTCTGCACGTGCAGCTGGTTCACGGTGATGCCGTGCTCGGCATAGGCCTGGATGTACTTGACGAAGTACTTGGCGTAGGCCTTCAGGTTCTCCGGGGTCTGCACGAGACGGCCGTAATTGTAGGCCTTCGGGCGCTTCATCCACGTCGGCGGGCTCCACGGACTGGAGAACAGCTGCATGTTCGGCTGCCATTCCTGTGCGTGGTGGATGTACGGGATCAGGGTCTGCTCGTCGTGTTCGACGGAGAAATGCTCCATCCCGTAGTCGCCGTCGACCTCGTCGTAGCTGTACCAGTGGTCGGCGAAATCATTGGCGCCGACGGGGGCGCGGTTGAAGGTGAAGTTCATTTCGTCGGGGCTGAACAGCTCCTTGATGATCTGGTCGCGTTCGGCTTCGCTGACGTTCTGCAGCGGCAGCCAGCCGAGTTCGTTGAAGCAGCCGCCGAAGCCGCGCAGGGCCTGGTATTCGTTGCCGTCGAGCTGCAGGTCGGCCGCGGTGGTGGCGTTGGTGGATTCGATGTCGGAGGTTCGGTCGGCAAGCTTGTCGTCTTGCGTCGTTGCAATCCAGGTGGTCATGATGTTCCTTGGTATCGTCGTTGATAATTCGGATATTCGTTGATGGTTGGCATGGATGGGAGGCGGGGCGATTCGGTCCCGCGGAGGGGAGACGGCCTATGGCACGACCGTCTCCCCCGGTTTACAGCAGCTGCCTTACTTGACCTTCTTGATGGCCATGATGAAGAAGCAGCCGATGATGGCCAATGCGATGGACGTCGGGAACGCGAAGTTGTAGCCGAGGTTGACCACGATGGCGGACATGACGACCGGGCCGCACATCTGGCCGAGGGTGGTGGCCATGTTCAGGATGCCCAGATCCTTGCCGGCCTCTTCCTTGTTCGGCAGCACGTCCACCAGCAGCGCCTGGTCGACGGCGGAGTAGACGGCGTAGCCGAGGCCTGCGATGCCGGCGAACAGGTACATACCCATGGTGGACTTGAAGATCCACGGCATGGCGATGCCGACGGCGAAGAGCACGGAAGCGACGACGACCGGGACCTTGCGGCGGCCGATGAGATCGGAGACCGGGCCGGAGATGAAGGAGCCAACCAGGGACATGACCATCATGATCATGGACACGACGGACACGGTGACGGCGGATTCCTTGACGGACTGGCCGATGTAGTTCTGGATGATGTACAGCTGGTAGACGTTGATCATCTGGTAGGCCATGAGCATGCAGAAGCGGCCGGCGAACGCCTTGTAGAAGTCATGCGCGGTGGAGAACTTCGGCGGGCGGAAGGAGGAGAGGATGTCCTTGGCGGAGCCTTCGTCCTTCGGCAGGAAGTCTGCGGACTGCTCCTTCGGGATGATGATCACGGCGACCACGCCACCGAGGAACATGAGCACGCCGGCGACGGCGAAGCCCGGAATCAGGTTTTCGATGAACAGTGCGCCGAGCATGGTGCCGATCGGAGCGCCGATGGTGGAGCCGGCGCCGTAGAAGGCGGACATGGTGCCACGGATCTTGGAAGGCACGCGGTCGGACAGGATGGCGACCATCGGCGCGATCATGCAGTTCAGACCGAACATGCAGGCGCAGTAGAAGATGGTCAGCAGCACGGCGTTATGCGTGGTGCCGGTCAGGAACAGGGTGACGCCACCGAGCACGGCTCCGAAGAGGATCCACGGGGTACGGCGGCCGAAGCGGGAACGGGAGCGATCGGAGAAGTTGCCGAACATCAGGTTGGCGACCAGGGATGCGACCGCGGTGAACGCGTTGACGATGCCGACCAACGCATCGGCGTTGACGCCCGGGATGGTCTTGTAGTGCATGGGCAGCAGCACTGCGGAAACGATGCCCAGACCGGACATCCACAGCACTCCGAATACCAGGAAGCCTGCGCCGAAACGTGCGGCGTTCATCTTGGACAGCGGCTTGCCGGTTTCCGGGGACAGCGACGGATCCTTTTCCGCCGCGGCGATGTTGGCGTTGTAAGCGGCAAGGCGCTCCGCCTTGCTGGCGATTGCTTCACTCATGAAACTCTCTCCTTCGAATCATGCTTCAGTAGTGAACTTATGTTGTGTGCGATTCCGCACCTTAGCGGTGTATGTGGTGGTGGGACGGCCTCGCCCCATCTGTTAACTACCATGTGGTAACTAACGTGTTTTCAGCGTAAACCATCTTTCGCAAAGGCACAAGTCGACGTCATGTCATCGCCGTCTCAAAGCGTTTGCAAAACCGGTCGGACACTGTTTCATTCAGCTTCACAGTCACCGGTTTTTATTACCTAGTAACTGCTTAGTTAAATCATATTACAAATCGTTTGTCTGCGATAATCCGGCGTGTTCCAAGGGTTCCCATCGTCTTCTTCTCCCCCTTCTTGTACCTTAGTAAGCACCAGATGAAGGAGAGCATATGCGTCGCCGCACCGAAAACAAACCCAGAAAGCGAATGAGCGCCGAGGATCGCAGGAAGGCGATTCTCGAGACCACGGTCTCATTCATCTCCCAGTTCGGTTTCTGGGGCTTCACCATCCGCGATGTGGCCCAGGCTCAGAACATCACCGAAGCCGGCCTCCTTTACTACTTCAAATCCAAAGAACAACTGCTTGAGGAAACCCTCAAATACGCCGATCGGACCAATCAGATCGCCATCGCCGAGCATCTTGGCGTGCGGGGCGTGACCGGCGAAGTCCTTGACGACGGCATCGCATACCACTGCGATCTGGGGCTGAAGGCCATTTCCACGGGAACCGTGGAGACCAACGCCGACCGTCCGGAGATGGTCCGGCTCTACACCTTGCTGGAAAGCGAGGCGTTGAGCAAGGACCATCCCGTGCACGAGTATTTCGAACAGCGCGAGATCAATCTGCTGAGGGAATACGCGTTCGCGGCCGAGCGCGACGGCGTCGCCGATCCGGAGCGCACCGCGCTGCAGGTCCTGTCCGCGATGGAGTTCCGGTGGCACGACGATGCACAATACCCGCCATCATCAGGTGTCCCAAGTTATATGTCTCAAAGTTCAGCCGATTGGCAAAAGCTCCTTTTTCATTCTCGTCACCTACTTTCGTTCCAATGACCGTTTGTTTATGCTGATCCTCCAATGCATGAGAGTCAATCCCTTTATTCAGTTCTTCGATAACAACAGGCGTATGTATATAACCATCTGCACGTTGGGCTTTTACGACACAAGCAATAAAGTTATCCATCAACTTATCCAGTTCCGGATCTTTGTTGACAGCATAGACAGAAGCCACTCCTTCCATCCACTTATACATATCTCCGTCATGGAACGGAGGTCCCCAATGTTCACCCTTGCACACACCGGCAGCAATCTCAAAATTACGGAAACCGTGAGAGATCTCCGGCGTGTTCCAAGTGTTCCACATACTTTGCAGGGAAGTCCGGCTAAATACCTGAAAGCGATCTCCCCAGAATCCATCTGTCCAATGTACGGCACTGATTCCGGTATTCGCCATCTTCGCAAAACGGCTCTGACTCATATCCGTCAATCCATTGCTTTGCGCAAGTGCTCCCGTAACGGAGGCGGAAGCTAAAAGAAGTAACAGTTTTATCTGTTTCATTAATATGGATAATTTAAAATTTACACAATATCTTTATAAAAAGACGTGATTATCCGTATTTTGTACTCAATAAAACGAAAGCGAAGATTGCTAAGCAACCCTCGCTTTCAGTAAAAAAAGATCTGTATTAATCTTTATTTCTTATTTATCAGGTGTATAATTCAACTCCGCCTTTCTCGCCTGCGAATGTTGAAATTGTCGTGCAACCTTATACTCATGTCCGTCTTTTAATAAATAACTCCCTGTCTGCTTAAACCAAAAACCTACATTCGCATCTATACATTGCTGCCGGATATCCAATACCCACTCGTAGTCACATACTCGGACTTCTTTGCCTGACTCTCCTCCTGCAACTACCTGTTCCACCCACTCTCCCAGCTCACCTCTGAAATCAATCCGACTAAGAAGCGGCTCGCAGATAATGATTTTATGTTTAATAGAGATTTCTTTATAAATAGGTAAACGATAATCCACTCTATCTTGGTTCTCCATCGTGCAGCAGATGGTCACATTGTCATAGCCATCTCCCCAATCGGGAGGCAGACACTGTTGCAACCGGTCTATCCGCTTAGTGATAAAGAGGAAACGAAGATCCTGCCGTATCCGCATCATCTCCCACGCTTCGGCACGCCATTCATCCGCATCTTCAATGAGAAAATCTGAAGTAAAACAGGTATATACCAAATTCCCCGAAGGTATCTTATACGTACCATTCTTTTTACGCTGCAAGGGTAAATCGAATTTTTCTGTCTTTGTCACCACCGAACTGTCTTTTCCATATTTACCATCCGTCCGATATACATAGCAATGACGGCAGCCCTCACTCAATTTGTGACAGCCGTGCCAAAGATTCCACATTGAAGCTTTTTCACCCATCTCCTTTTTTCTTCAAAAATATATTTAAT
>OHBJ01002834.1_pt1 | contig 11579 bp, 7 predicted proteins | sample 1577241 | NCBI WGS metagenome assembly OHBJ01 (sample SAMEA3541594, study PRJEB24748) | human gut metagenome | biome: human gut; feature: human-associated habitat; material: faeces | place: China | collected 2012
TATCTTCCGGCGATGCTGCATTATAGTAACAGTTGATAATACCTTTGCTCTGGTCATACTGGAAACTTGAACCTGGTTTGTTGCCTCCGATAAAGCCATGGCCTTCCTCGCCGCTGACCATTACTTTTCCTGCCGCATAGCAGTTTTCATAGACATTTCCGCTGTAGACGGATCTTCCGACAAAGCCGCCGGAGTAGCCGCGCGCCGAAACGTTTCCGAGCGCGAAGCAGTCGCGGATGGTGCCGCCGTAGCACAGGCCGGCAAAGCCGCCCGCGTAGTCGCTCTGGGTGTACACGTCCATGGACGTCCAGCAGCGCTCAATGAGGCCGCCCGTTTCGTTGGAACCCACAAAGCCGCCGTGACCCGTGGCGGTGGTGGTATTGGAGTCGAACCGGCCGCCGCGCACATAGCATCTGCGGATGATACCGTAGTTCCGTCCTGCAATGCCGCCCATCACGCCGCTGATGTCCGCCGAGATATTGCAGCCGATGACCGCGCAGTCCTCGATCACGCCGTAGTTATTGAGCGCGAGAACTGCCGCCGTGTTTGAAAAATAGACGTTGGGATTGACGATCTTCACATCGTGGATCCGGCTCATCCCGCCCACGTATGCAAACAGACCGGAGTCGGAATTGGACAGCGTCAGGCCGCGGATCTCATGTCCGTTTCCGTCAAATTCGCCCTGGAAGTTATAGGTGATCGAGCCGAAGGATTTCGTCCGGTTCTGGTCCTTGGCAGAGAGTGTGGAAAAATCGATGTCGGCCGTCAGCCGGTAGTTCCGGCTCCAGACAATATCCTGCATACTTGCCGAGTTCGGGTCAGACGGGTCGGACGGTATGTCCTCGGTGTTTGCGATCTCCATCCACTGCGCAGCAGAACTGATCTCGAACCACTCGCCGCTGCCCGACGCACCGGACGGGGTGTATGTGGGGCTCATCTGTGAACGGATCGAATCATCCACACCGTATTTTTCGTATGTTTCCGTGTCCACGAGCGCAATAACGGCAAAGGCATAGCTTCTTCGCGCTGTCAGTGCGCCTTTGAGTTCTAACTGTGTCACATTGCCCGGCAGCTCAAAGGCTTTGACAAACCCATACTTCCCGTTTATGACCTCGTAGAGCTCGAGCTTGTAGGCCTGATCGGCCGTAAAATTGTCCTTGCCCGTCCACTTCGCGAGTGTGCCGTCCCATTGCAGTCCCGTCACCGGTTTCATGCGCGTATAGGGATCCTGCCATCCAACCACATCGCGGTCTACCTGCTCCGCCGTAGGCAGAACATACGTCCCGTCCTCCTCGACTGCGCAGACTGCCGCGTAATAGACACCATCTTCCAGCTGTGCAAAAACCTCTGTGCAGTCATAGCTCGTCTGCGCGCCAAGCTTTACGGTCTGCGCCAGCTGTAGCTCGCTCCAGTAGTCGCCGAGTGAGAGTCCGCTTTCTACCGCCTGCAAAATGATATACTTGCAGCACGCCTGATACGCCGCGTCGTAATCTGCCAGCGCAGCGTTGTACCTCTTATTGGCCGCGTCATAGTTGTCTACGTCCTCTTGTGTATAGCCGTCTTTATACTGCGCGTTCAGCTTCTGCTCGAGCGCATCGTTCAGCGTCTGGAACTTCCCGTCCATTTCCGTTTGCAGCGCAAGCAGTTCCTGCTTCTGGCTGTCTGAAAACTGCGCGATGATCGCGTTCTGATCCAGCTGCAAAAGACGCAGCGCCCAGCTGTCCACTTCGTCGTCCGGCTCCGCTGTCAGGGCCTGCTGCTCCTGCTGCGTCAGCGTTTTCCAGACACGCACCTTCTGCCACAGGGAGATCGCATAGCCGCTTGCGCCTGTGACCGGCTTCCAGTTGAGCTTCGCCGTAGGGAGCGTGATCGGCTCATCGGCAAACGTTTCTATGATCTCGCGCTCAAACGCCGCATCCTGCGCCAGCACTGTCTCTCCCGCCGTGGCCTGTGCCTTCTGCCACACAAGAACCGGATAGCCGCCGTTTTCTGTCAGCTCCTGTTTCCATATCCCGTCTCGCCCGGCGCGCAGAGCCGTCAGAAGCTCCGCCTTACTGACCGCGTCCGTGCTGCCGTCCGGGAGGATTTTGCCGCCCATGACCACATAGCAGTTTTCGCCGTCATACAGATCCTTCGGTGCGATCGCACCTGTCGTTTTTCCGGTGACGGTTCCGGCGCTGTAGCAGTTTGTGATCTTGCCCGCCAGTGTGCTGAGATACCCACGGATGCCACCCGCGTAGTTTGCGCCCGAAATAAGCCCGGTGTTATAGCAGTCGGTGATGGCGGCTTTTCCCATATCGTAGCCGAGAATACCGCCCGTGCGGCTGTCGCTGCCGCCCGTCACATTGCCCGCGTTATAGCACTGCTCGATGGTATTCGTCTTATCGTATACGCCTGCGCTGCCTGCAATACCGCCGGTATAAGACCCCGAGCCGGAGACGGCAGCTTCATTGCCGCAGCGGAAGCGGCGAAATCCGTGAACTGATATACAGTCACCGGAACCTCCGGGACAGCAGTTTCCTCCATCGCCCGGGACAGGTATTCTCCGTCTGCCAGAAGTGCCTGATAATCGGCCCATTCGTCCGGCGGGGCCAGGTTCCAGGTGGAGCCGTCCGGCTCCCCGGCGTCCTGAAAGCCTCCGGCGTAGCCGCCGGAGAGCACAGAGAAACCGGTCCCCCCGCTATCCACGGTGACAGCGGCGTTCAGCTCGGGAAAGTCCAGCCAGCTGGTGGTGACAGAGCAGGAGCGGGGCGAAGCCACCTATTATATTTTCAGCCAGGGAAAACGTCTGGAAAGTCTGTCTCACAAATTGCTGGAGCTGGTGGGAATGGACAGACAGGAATTGGAATTCAAGAAGATTCAGACGAAAGAACTGGAGGAAAATATCCGGGATACGATGCGGATCCCCTTTGAACGCAAAGGAATCCGGGGAAAGATCAATCTGGAAAGAGGGGTGATTTTAGGTGACAGAGATCTGCTTTTGTCACTGTTATATAATCTGCTGGATAATGCTGTAAAGGCTGTGGAAGAAGGCGGATTTATCCTGATGAAAGGAAGTAAGCTCACACAGGGCTATGAGATCAAGGTTGTAGACAACGGCAGGGGGATCCCGCAGGAAGAGATCGCGAGGATCACGGAGGCTTTTTATATGGTGGATAAGTCCAGATCCCGCAAGGAGGGCGGAGCCGGCATCGGAATGGCTCTCTGTCAGAAGATCATCACCCTGCATCAGGGGGAACTGAAGATTGACAGCAAGCTTGGAGAAGGCACGGTAATGCGGTTATATTTTCCCGGGGAAATGCAGGTGGTAAAAAATAAAAGCAACAGGGGAGCAAAAGGCGGAATATGAAAAAACAGGAGAATAAGAACCGGCGCAATTTCCTACTATGTATGGGCGGACTGCTCGTGCTGATCGTATTTGCATTCGCAGGACCGGAAGGGTTGCTACAATTGCAGGATAAGAGCAGGCTGACCAGGTCAGTCAGCATATCAAATACAGGAACGGATTATACCGTCTGGAAGGAAGAGTATGAGACAGACACCATGCGCAGACTTCAAAATCTGGCAGACGGTATCGCTGCGGGAAAACAGTACTATATCTCTGAACAAGATTATGAAGCTGCAACAGATGGTGAAATATATGGTCTGATCGATGAATATATTTTAAATACGGAATGGAATTACACTTTTCAGGATATGGGAGTGATCCCGGAGGATTATTTTTTCAAAAATATGGATACAGATAACATTTCCATCAAACGATATATTTTGTATGATGAAAAGCTGTCGGATGGAGTCGCGATCATGGCCTATGACATCTGTATGCGCATGAAGGAAGAGGAGGTTACGGGAGTCAGTATAGAGTGTGTCGTGGATTCTGAGACCGGAACACTCTATGCCATGAAGGTTGTGCTGGAAGATGAGACAGAACCTGTCACCTGGGATGATATCGGTGCAGATGCGCCTTTTTATTTTATCACTGATTATATGCAGTCCTATCTGCATGATTATAATTCCGGGACCTATATTGAAATCGAAGGAGAGATGCCTTATGATACCAATGCACAGATCATGTGGGATAAAGAAGCTGAAATAGAAGCTGAAATAGAAGCGAAGTCCCAGACGACCATGGAAAACGATAACGACGAGTATACGTGTGATCTGGAATACGGAGAGCATAAGTTGCATCTGACCGCAACACTGCTCAATGCTTCCGAAGGACAACTGGAGAAAGGCATCGGATATTTGTTCGGGATTCGTGAGATCGCAGAAAAGATCCCGGGTTTTCTGCCGGATATCCAGTAAATACATTCCGGAAAATACAGGAATCCGGAAAAGCAGCCGGACAGTGATATCAATGTATAAAATAGAAAAATAAAGAATATAGTTTAGAAAAATAAGTCAGGGAGACAGACTTTTTATGATCACAGAGGTAACAGGCTTTTTACAGCAGACAGACCGGATCGTATGGGGACCCTGGCTTATTTTTTTATTATTAGGCTGTGGCTGCTATCTGATGATAAGTCTGTTCTTTCTTCCTCTGAGAAATCTGTTGGCGGCACTTGGACTGGTGTTCCATCCTAAGAGCCGGAAAGGCACAGATGGGGAAGGGGTTTCTTCTTTTTCAGCACTGACTACGGAACTGGCGGCAACGATAGGCACGGGAAATATCGTAGGCGTGGCTACTGCCATGGTGCTGGGAGGACCGGGAGCATTGTTCTGGATGCTTTTGTCCGGGATCATCGGGCTGTCGACCAAACTGGTGGAAAGTACGCTGTGTGTCAGATATCGTGTAAGAGATCACAAAGGAAAACCGGTGGGTGGTCCCATGTATGTTCTTCAAAATGCATTTCCGTATAGACGTATGGGGCGGATCCTTGCGGTACTGTTTGCAATATTCGCAGTACTAGCCTCCTTTGGCATGGGGAATATGACGCAGGGGAATTCTATTGCGGAGGCACTGGCAGTGACTTTTGGAGTCGACCGGACAGTGACAGGACTGGTGATTGGTATCTTTACAATTCTGGTGATCCTTGGAGGAATCGATAAAATAGCAAGGGTCACGGAATATCTGGTGCCCTGTATGGCAGTATTTTATTTGTTCGGAACAGGCATGGTGATCTTTACGCATTTCCATAATCTACCGGCAGGAATTCTGCAGATTTTATGCGGTGCTTTCTGCCCGGAAGCTATGGCAGGAGGGAGCATTGGATTCTTATGTTCCGGCAGGCAGGCCATGCGCTATGGTGTCTCCCGTGGAGTATTTTCCAACGAAGCGGGACTCGGAGCAGCCGGAATCAGTGCGGCTTGTGCAGATACACCGGATGCGGTGCGGCAAGGCTATATCAGTATGACGGGCGTTTTTATTGATACCATTGTGATCTGTTCCCTGACAGGGCTTGCCATAGCATCCAGCGGCATGCTGGGGCAGAGGGACGCGCAGGGAGAGCTTTTGAACGGAACAGCGCTTATGATCGCTGTATTTTCCGCCACATTTGGCAGGGCGGGGGAATGGATGCTTGCACTATCTATCGCATTGTTTGCGTTTGCTACAATTATTGCCTGGGAATATCAGGGAGAGAAAGCCTTTGAATACCTGGCGGGAAATAGTCGCCGGACAGGGTGGTATCGTCTGTGCTATGGAATGTTTGCCTTTTTTGGGGCGGTCTGTTCGCTGGAAGCGGTATGGGATTTCTCGGATATCTGTAACGGTCTGATGGCGGTGCCGAATCTACTGGCGGTAGTGATGCTGTCGCAGGGAATCTGCCGGGAAATAAGAACCTATAAGCTCTGAACGATCACACCGAAATTACCTTTTAAATAAAATTAAATATTGAAGCGATGCGGCCACCATGATATGATGAATAAGATATGGCTATTCGAATTTGAGAGAAGAACATGCCCGGATAAGTTGTATTTGTGTTGAAACGTTAGGAGTGAGATTATGACTAAGACGATAGAGAATTTTTTGCGATATGTGAAGATCGATACCCAGTCCAGTGAAGAGAGCACCACGACCCCCAGCACCATGAAGCAGCATGACCTGGCAGGTCTGCTTGTCAGTGAGCTGGAAGCTATGGGCGCCACAGAGATCACTTATGATAAGGAGCACTGCTATGTCTATGCTACCGTTCCTGCATCCGCAGGCTACGAGAATGCACCGGTACTTGGATTTATCGCCCATATGGATACATCGCCTGCGGTGACGGATACCAATGTGAAGCCCCGGATCGTAGAGCATTATGACGGAAAAGATATTGTACTGAATGCAGCAGAGAACATCGTTATGAAGACAGGGGATTTCCCGGAGCTGTTAAATTATGTGGGAAAAGATCTGATCGTGACAGACGGAACGACGCTGCTTGGCGCAGATGACAAAGCAGGTGTTGCTGAGATCATGACCATGGCGGAAGACTTGTTAAATCATCCTGAGAAAAAGCACGGCAAGATCCGCATTGGTTTCACCCCGGATGAGGAAGTCGGTGCCGGAGCGGATCATTTTGATGTGAAACTGTTTGGTGCAGATTATGCGTATACCGTAGACGGTGGTGCACTGGGCGAACTGGAATATGAGAATTTTAATGCCGCCGGGGCAAAGCTTCATGTATATGGCAGAAGTGTGCATCCCGGTTCCGCCAAAGGCAAAATGAAAAATGCCATTCTGATCGCGCAGGAGTTCCAGAAGCTGCTGCCGGTAGAGCAGAATCCAATGTATACCGAAGGCTATGAGGGCTTCTTCCATCTGGATGCTATAAGCGGCAATGTGGAGGAAGTTACTGCGGACTATATTATCCGTGATCATAACAGACAGCTGTTTGAACAGAAAAAAGAGCTGTTTTTGTCCTGTGCGGATTTCCTGAACCGGAAGTATGGGGAAGGCACCGCTATAGTGGATATGAAAGATTCTTACTATAACATGCGGGAGATCATGGAGCAGCATATGCACCTGATCGACAACGCGAAAGCTGCCATGGAAGAGCTGGGGATCGAGCCCAAAGTATCTCCCATCCGCGGCGGTACCGACGGCGCCAGACTGTCCTTCATGGGACTGCCCTGCCCGAACCTGTGCACCGGCGGAGAAAATTATCACGGCAGATATGAGTATGCCTGTGTACAGTCCATGGAAAAAACGACTGCACTATTGATCGCCATTGCAGCAAAATACGCAGACAGATAATAGATACAGATATGTTAGAAAGGCAATATTTTTTATATGACAAATGTAACACAAATGAACGAAACCGACAGACAGTATTATTTTATGGAGAAAGCCTCCGGTCATGTGGCAAAGCTTGGAGAAGAACTGGGCAGAAGACCTACCTGCTGTGTGACTACTTTCGGGTGTCAGATGAATGCCAGGGATTCGGAAAAACTGGTGGGAATCCTGGAAAAAGTCGGCTATGAGATCATTGAAGATGAGAATGCGGACTTTGTGATCTATAATACCTGTACGGTGAGAGATAACGCCAACCAGCGTGTCTATGGAAGACTGGGAGTATTAAACGGCTATAAAAGGAAAAATCCTTATATGAAGATCGCACTGTGCGGCTGTATGATGCAGGAACCCACCGTGATCGAGAAGATTAAAAACAGTTACCGCTTCGTGGATCTGATCTTCGGAACTCATAATATTTTCAAATTCGCAGAGCTGTTATGCTCCCTGTTTGAAAATGAGGGAATGGTCATTGATATCTGGAAGGATACGGACAAGATCGTGGAAGATCTGCCGGTGGAGAGAAAGTATTCTTTCAAATCAGGTATCAATATTATGTTCGGCTGCAATAATTTCTGCAGCTATTGTATTGTCCCCTATGTCCGCGGCAGAGAGCGAAGCCGTAATCCGAAGGATATCATCCGGGAGATAGAGGGGCTGGTGGCAGACGGCGTTGTAGAGATCATGCTGCTGGGACAAAATGTAAATTCTTACGGTAAAAACCTGGAAGAACCCATTACCTTTGCACAGCTTTTGCAGGATGTAGAAAGAATCGAAGGATTGGAGAGGATCCGTTTCATGACCTCCCACCCCAAGGATCTGTCGGATGAGCTGATCGAGGTGATGAAGCATTCCAAGAAGATCTGCAGACATCTCCATCTTCCTTTGCAATCCGGTTCCACGAAGATATTAAAAGCAATGAACCGCCGTTATACCAAGGAACAGTATCTGGAGCTGGCGGAGAAGATCCGTAAGGAGATTCCGGATATGGCGATCACTACGGATATTATCGTAGGATTCCCCGGAGAGACGAAGGAAGACGTAGACGAGACCATCGATGTGATCCGTCGCGTAAAATACGACAATGCTTTTACCTTTATTTATTCCAAACGAACCGGAACACCGGCGGCAGCCATGGAACAGGTGCCGGAGGAACTGGTAAAGGAGCAGTTTGACCGGGTGCTTAAGACCGTGCAGGAGACAGCCAGAGAACAGGTATCCAGGTATCAGGGACAGATCTGCGATGTGCTGGTAGAAGAGATCAATGAAAATGACAGTTCCTTAGTGACCGGAAGAATGTCAAATAATACGCTGGTACATTTTCCGGGAGATGCATCGCTGGTGGGGAAGCTTGTGAATGTTTCACTGGATGAATGTCATGGATTTTATTATATGGGACATATGGTTCAGTCATGAATATGACAGACGAATAAATTGTAAAAGGGAATCGAAATGGAAGAACAAGAGAAGAAAAAGAGAATAGAACTGGAACAGGACATGTCCTGGAAAATGTATCAGATCCTGACGATAACGGCGTGTACTGCAAATCTGATCGGAACAATCTGCAATTTCTGCATTCACGGTACGAAACTACCGACCATACTCTGCGGGATATGCCTGCTGATGATCGTGACCATCGGCATTGCCGGATGGACTACGAAAAAGGTGCAAATACCGGCGGTCTTGATCATATTAATACTTGTATGGTTTGAATTTCCTTATTTGTATTATTGCTACGGGGATGCCTCTATCGTATATCTGGTCCTGGGGGTCGTTGGACTGGCGATATTTTTCCCGAGAAATGTGGTGATCGTTTCTTTTGCGGTCACGTTGCTGGAATATCTGGTGATCATGATGAACAGCTTTGAACGGCCTTCCGTATGGAGAAGTATGGATGAAGCGGGTAAGATCGGAACTACGCTCGGATCCTTTGTTATTGTGGGAGTATCTGTATTTGCTATGATATTTGAATTGCTCAGAAGTTACGAGGAACAACGAAAGCAATTGCTGAGTCTGAGTGAGGATCTGAACTTTGCAGCGAACCATGATCCTCTGACCAGGCTGTATAATCGGCGCTATCTTGTAAATCAGGTGAATGAATGGATATGCAAGCCGGAGAAGAGCTTCTGGATCGTATTGATGGATGTAGATGATTTCAAGGCAGTCAATGATACCTATGGGCATGGATACGGTGATGATGTACTGCGGGAAGCCGGCAGACTGATGCTGGAAGAAATGATGGGAAAAGGAATCGCAGCCCGGTTCGGCGGCGAGGAGTTTATGCTGGTGTTTGAACAGGATGATCGGGATCAGGTGTTAAATTCATTCCGGAATATCCAGGAAGGCTTAAGGAGATATTCCCAGAATACCAGACAGACGGATATTACCATCAGCGGTGGAATGGAACGTTATGAGGCTGATAAACAGCTGGATCTATTGTTTACTTCTGTGGATCGGAAATTATATATTGCCAAAAATAACGGTAAAAACCGTATTGTAGAATAGGTTTAAAATAATAAAAAAGTCTTGCAAAGCTTAAAAAATAGAGCTATGATAAGACCCGTGTGATTTTATAAAAATTTTATAATTTCACCCGGGTCTTTTTACTGAGGAGATTATATTGAGGAGAATGTTATGGAAAAATTGAAACCGAAGCTTTTCTCAGTGATGAAAAGCTACACGAAAGAACAGTTTGTAAAAGATGTGATCGCAGGTATCATTGTGGCGATCATTGCTCTGCCCTTATCCATTGCACTGGCACTGGCTTCCGGGGTAACACCGGAAAAGGGTATCTATACAGCAATCACCGCAGGCTTTGTGATCTCTTTTCTGGGTGGCAGCCGCGTACAGATCGCAGGTCCTACTGCGGCATTTGCCACCATTGTTGCAGGAATTGTAGCGAAGAACGGCATGGACGGTCTGATCATCGCGACATTGTTAGCGGGTGTGATCCTGATCCTGATGGGATTTTTACGACTTGGTAATCTGATCAAGTTTATCCCCTATACGATCACCACCGGTTTTACTTCCGGTATTGCTGTGACGATCTTTATCGGACAGATCAAGGACTTCCTGGGACTGACCATTGTCAGCGAAGAGCCGCTGATCGAGACCATGGATAAACTGAAAGCAGTATTTCAGTTCATCTCCACCACAAATGTGCAGGCACTGCTTGTAGGTGTGATCAGTCTCCTGATCCTGATCCTGTGGCAGTATCTGCCGGGCTTTTGCAAGAAGATTCCCCCTTCTCTGATCGCAGTACTGGTGGGAAGTGCCATGGTTGCACTACTTAACATGAATGTAAATACGATCGGAGATCTGTATGAGATTTCCAATAAGCTTCCGTCAATTTCTCTGCCCGCCTTCAGCCTGAAGACGGTACAGAACGTCCTGCCGGATGCTTTTACCATCGCGATTCTGGCTGCCATTGAGTCATTGCTTTCCTGCGTGGTAGCGGACAGTATGGTGAACAGCAGACATCGTTCCAATATGGAACTGATCGCCCAGGGCGCCGGCAACATTACTTCCGCATTGTTCGGTGGGATCCCCGCCACCGGAGCCATTGCGAGAACTGCTGCCAATGTGAAAAACGGCGGACGTACCCCCATTGCCGGTATGGTGCATTCCGTGACACTTTTGTTGATCCTGGTAGTACTGATGCCTTATGCGGCACTGATCCCCATGCCCACCATTGCAGCCATTCTGTTCATGGTGGCTTACAATATGTGCGACTGGCGTAAATTCATAGGTCTGTGCAAGACCGCACCCAAGAGTGACATTATCGTTCTGGTGACCACATTTGTACTGACTGTCGTATTTGATCTGGTAGTAGCGATAGAGGTAGGTATTTTACTGGCAGCCATTCTGTTCATGAAGCGTATGAGCGATGTGACGGAAGTGGAAGGCTGGAAATATGTGGATGATGAGGATGATGCGGACAGCCTGTCCTTAAGAGTCGTACCTCACAATACCATGGTCTATGAAGTGAGTGGCCCCTTATTCTTCGGCGCAGCGGACAAGATCCTGAAGATCACATTAGATGAGAAGATGAACTGCCTGGTACTGCGTATGCGCAGCGTAAGCGCTATCGACGCCACAGCCATGCACAATCTGGAGCAGTTATATGCGGATTGTAAGAAGAAAAACATCCAGATCATTCTGTCTCATGTAGGGGAACAGCCCATGCATGTCATGGAGAAGAGCGGCTTCTTAGATAAGGTGGGCAGAGAAAATGTCTGTGCCCATATTGATGATGCACTGGAACGCGCATCAAAGCTGCAGTAAGTGTGAAAAACTATCATTTTTCATAGTGGTTCTTTAATTTACAACCTCAATATTTTGTGCTAAGATAGATGCGGATACGCAA
>OHBJ01002838.1_pt1 | contig 11569 bp, 10 predicted proteins | sample 1577241 | NCBI WGS metagenome assembly OHBJ01 (sample SAMEA3541594, study PRJEB24748) | human gut metagenome | biome: human gut; feature: human-associated habitat; material: faeces | place: China | collected 2012
AGGGCTACTGGAAGGACGTGGGCACGCTGGACTCCCTGTGGGACGCCAACATGGACATGCTGTCCCCCGGCTCGGGGCTGAATCTGCTGGACAAGAAGTGGCGCATCTACGGACGCGCGCCCACCTGTCCGCCTACCTACATCGGGGCGCAGGGCGACGTGGGCAACAGCGCCATCGCCAAGGGCTGCACGGTGCTGGGCGAGGTGAAGAACTCGGTGCTGAGCACCGGCACCTGCGTGGACGAGGGCGCGGAGGTGTCCTACTCCGTGGTGATGCCCGGCGCGGTGATCGGAAAGGGCGCAAAGGTATCCTACGCCATCATCGGCGAGGGCTGCCGCATCGGAGAGAACGCCGTGGTAGGCGGCGCGCCGGGCAGCGTGGACTTTGATCACTGGGGCATCGCCGTGGTGGGACCCCATGCGCAGGTACGCGGCGGACAGGTCATCCAGCCGAACATGATGCTGGGTGAGGACGGCAAGGAGGTACGGAGATGAAGGGACTGCACGGGATCATCTTCTCCTACGAAAAGGAGAACGGACTGCGGGAGCTGATCGAAAACCGGGTACACGGCTCCGTCCCCTTTGGCGGCGATTACCGGATCATCGACTTCATTCTCTCCAGCATGGTCAACGCCGGTATCACGGACGTGGGCGTGATCATGCACGGCAAGTGCCAGTCGCTGCTGGATCATCTGGGCAGCGGGAAGAGCTGGGATCTGAGCCGCAACTATGGCGGATTGACGCTGCTGCCCGCCTTTGCCTACAACGAGCGCAGCCACGGAGACGGGCAGTTCCGCGGCCGGGTGGAGGCGCTGTACAGCGTGATGAACTATCTCAAGAGCATCCGGCAGGACTATGTGGTGCTGTCGGACAGCGACACGATCATCAACATGCCGCTGGAGGACGTGCTGGCGCGGCATATTGCCACCGGCGCGGACATCACGGCGGTGTGCACCGCCGCAGGCGGCGACGGGCGGGACACCTATTTCCGGCTGGACGGCGGCGGCCGCGTCACCGACACGGCCTACAGTCTCCACACCCCGGAGGGCTACCGCTGCCTGAATATCTTCGTCCTGCGGACGGAGCTGCTGGTGCAGCTGGTGACGGAGTGCATCAGCCGCAACGGATACAGCCTGCGGCGGAACATATTGCAGGAGATGGGGAATCGCCTGAAGCTGTACGGCTATGTGTACGACGGCTATGCCGCCCACATCAGCACATTGCAGAACTACTACGACCGCAGCATGGAGCTGCTGGACACCGGCGTGCGCGGACGGCTGTTCTGCCCGGAGCGCCCGGTGTACGGCAAGGAGAACGACTCGCCCTCCAGCTACATCGACCCGGAGGGCGGCTGCGTGAATTCGCTGGTGGCCGACGGGTGCGACATCCAGGGCAGCGTGAAAAACTGCGTGCTGTTCCGCAACGTGCGCATTGAAAAGGGCGCCAGCGTGGAAAACTGTATTCTGTTCAAGGATACGGTGGTGAAAAGGGGCGCGGTGCTGCGGGGCGTTATCACGGACAAGTATGTGACCATCAGCGAGAATGTGACGCTGATGGGGCACGAGCGCTATCCCATCGTGATCGCCAAGGGCGCCACGGTGTAAGGCAAGGAGGTACGGCATGAGAGTTCTGTATGTGACCAGTGAAGCGTACCCCTTCTGCAAGACCGGCGGTCTGGCAGACGTGGCGGGCAGCCTGCCCCCGGCGCTGGCACGCTCCGGCGTGGAGGCGGCGGTGATCCTGCCGCTGTACGACAGGATCGGGGAGCAGTGGCGGCGGCAGATGACGTTCCGCCGGTATATCTACGTGGATCTGGGCTGGCGGCACGAGTACTGCGGCCTGTTCTCTCTGGAGCGGCAGGGCGTGACGTGGTATTTCGTGGACAACGAGAAATACTTCCGCCGGGGACGGCTGTACGGGGAATTTGACGACGGCGAGCGCTTCGCCTTCTTCAGCCACGCGGTCATCGACCTGCTGCCCAGCCTCGACTGGATGCCCGACGTGCTCCACTGCAACGACTGGCAGACGGCGCTGGTGCCCATCTATCTGAAGGATGTGGCCACCCGCTGGCCGGAGGTGCGGGGCATCCGCACGGTGTTCACCATCCACAACATCGAGTATCAGGGGCGCTACGGTGCAGACAGCGTGGATCAGCTGTTCGGGCTGGATCGGGGCTGGTATGACGACGGCACCCTGCGCATGGACGGCGACGTGAATCTCATGAAGGGCGCCATGCTCATGGCCGACGCCGTCACCACCGTCAGCCCCACCTACGCCGCGCAGCTCCACGATCCCCGGTACGCCGAGGGGCTGGAGAGCGTGGTGGACGCCATCGGCTGGAAAATGCACGGCGTGGTCAACGGCATCGACACCGTGGGCTACGACCCGGCGTCCGACCCGGCGCTGCCGGCGCACTATACGCCGGAGGACATGGGCGGCAAGGCCGTGTGCAAATCGTCCATGCAGGGGGCGCTGGGGCTGCATCAGGAGCCGGACACCCCGCTGATCGCCATGGTGACGCGGCTGGTGGGACACAAGGGGCTTGATCTTGTGCAGCAGGCCATGGACGGCATCATGGCCACCGGCTGCCAGTTCGTGGTGCTGGGCACCGGCGACAGGCAGTATGAGGACTTCTTCCGCTGGAAGGCGGGGCAGTACCCCGGCCGCCTGTCGGCGCAGATCCTGTACGCCGAGGATCTGTCCCGGCGCGTCTACGCCGCCGCCGACCTGTTCCTGATGCCCTCCCGCAGCGAGCCGTGCGGTCTGAGCCAGATGATCGCCATGCGCTACGGCGCGGTGCCCATCGTGCGCAGCACCGGCGGCCTGGCGGACACGGTGAAGTCCTGTCAGGTGGGGCAGAGCGACGGCACCGGCTATCTGTTCGGCGATTACGACGCGGGCGCCATGCTGTCCGTCATCGGGCAGGCCACCGGATTGTACCGGGGCGACCGGGCGGGCTTTGATACCGTGCGGCAACGGGGCATGACCGAGGATTTCAGCTGGACGCGCAGCGCGGACAGCTACCGCCATATTTACGAGAACCTTTGACTATAGGAGGATACACCACACATGACCTACAACAAGGAAACGCTGAAGAACGCCATCGTCCAGAAGCTGCGGCTGAACTACGGCTGCACCGAGCAGCAGGCCACCGACGGTGAGATGATGAAGGCCTGCGCCATGGTGCTGCGGGACATCATGGCCGAGCGCGGCGTGCAGACCCGCGAGGAGACGGCCCACGAGGAGAAGCGGAAGGTACACTACCTGTCGCTGGAGTTCCTCATGGGGCGCAGCCTGATGAAGAACGCCTTCAATCTGGAGCTGCTGGACGAGCTGACCGCCGCCATCGGCGAGCTGGGCTTCAGGGCGGCGGACATTTTCGACATGGAGCCGGATGCCGGTCTGGGCAACGGCGGCCTCGGCCGTCTGGCCGCCTGCTATCTGGACAGCATGACCACGCTGGAGATACCGGCGGCGGGCTATTCCATCTGCTATGAGCTGGGCATCTTCAAGCAGAAGATCGTGGAGGGTCAGCAGGTGGAGCTGCCGGACGACTGGATGCAGCTGGGCGACGCGTGGCTGCTGCCCAAGCTGCAGGAGGCCGAGGAGGTACACTTCGGCGGCAAGGTGCGCACCCGCTGGGACAACGGGCACCTGATGGTGGTGCACGAGGACTACACCCGCGTACTGGCCATCCCCTGCGACATGGAGATCGCCGGCTACGACACCGACCACGTGAACACCCTGCGCCTGTGGCAGGCGCGCAGTCCCAAGCCCATCGACATGAAGCTGTTCAGCGAGGGGCAGTACCTACACGCCGCCGAGGAGCGCGCCATGGCCGACGCCATCAGTCAGGTGCTCTATCCGGAGGACAACCACTACGAGGGTAAGTCCCTGCGGCTGAAGCAGCAGTATTTCTTCGTGTCCGCCACCATCCAGTCCATCACCCGCAAGCACATCCAGCAGTACGGCACGCTGAAGAACTTCCACGAGAAGAACGTCATCCAGATCAACGACACCCACCCCACGCTGGTGATCCCGGAGCTGATGCGTATTCTGGTGGACGACGCCGGTATGAGCTGGGACGAGGCGTGGAACATCACCACCCACTGCGTGGCCTACACCAACCACACGGTGCTGGCCGAGGCGCTGGAGGTCTGGCCGCAGCAGCTGTTTGAGACGCTGCTGCCCCGTATATGGCAGATATTGCAGGAGATCTCCCGCCGCTGGCAGCTGAAGGTGGAGGAGTTCTATCACGACCCGGCCAAGACCGCGAAGCTGGCCATTATCTGGGACGGCGGTGTGCGCATGGCCAACCTGTGCATCGCCGGCAGCATGGCCGTCAACGGCGTCAGCGCCCTGCACTCCGAGATCCTGCGGAAGGATCTCTTCAAGGACGCCTGTCAGATGCAGCCGGATAAGTTCAAGAACGTCACCAACGGCATCGACCACCGCCGCTGGGTGCCCCAGATCAACCCCGGTCTGGACGGTCTGCTCCGCGACCTGATCGGCGAGGGCTATCTGACCCACCCGCAGGAGCTGAAAAAGCTGGAGCAGTACGCCGGGGACAAGGCGGTGCTGCAGCGGCTGGAGGACATCAAGAAGCAGAACAAGCTGACCTTTGCCGCCTTTGCCAGGAAGCATCAGGGCGTGGTGCTGAACACCGACGCCATCTTCGACGTGCAGGTAAAGCGGCTGCACGAGTACAAGCGCCAGCTGCTGAACGCTTTGCAGATCATCTATCTGTACCAGCGGCTGCAGGACGATCCCACGCTGGACATCCCGCCCCAGACGTTCCTGTTCGGCGCCAAGGCCGCGCCGGGCTATGCCGTGGCCAAGCGCATCATCCACCTGATCAACTCTCTGGCCGATCAGGTGAACAGCGACCCGCTGTGCAAAGACCGCTTGCAGGTGGTGTTTCTGGAGAACTACCGCGTGTCGCTGGCGGAGGTGCTGATGCCCGCCAGCGAGGTCAGCCAGCAGATCTCCACCGCCGGCAAGGAGGCCAGCGGCACCGGCAACATGAAGTTCATGATGAACGGCGCACTGACCATCGGCACGCTGGACGGTGCCAACGTGGAGATGCACGAGGTGCTGGGGGACGAGAATATGTTCCTCTTTGGCCTGACGGCGGAGGAGGCCTCCCACATGAGCCGGGGCTACGACCCGTATCTGCTGTATACACGTGACCCGGTGCTGCGCCGGGCGCTGGATCAGCTGAAGGCCGGGTTCCGGGATGGCGTCAGCTATGAGGATCTGTACCAGAGGCTGCTGTTCGGTGTGGACTGCCCGGCGGATCAGTATCTGCTGCTGGCGGACTTCGCCTCCTACTGCGCCGCATCCCAGCGGGTGACGGACACCTACCGCGATCGGGAGAGGTGGAACCGCATGAGCCTGCACAACATCGCCCGCAGCGGGATATTCTCCGCCGACCGGTCGGTGGCGGACTATGCCGATACCATCTGGCACGTGCCGTATAAGAAGTAAGCACCGGAAATGAAAAGAACACTCCCGGAGGACGCATTTGCATCCTCCGGGAGTGCTTTTTTACTCTATGAGGGCTTCTGCGGGAGAAGGCTTTGCAGGGGGGTTACTTCCGCAGGGCGGAGTCCACCACAACGGCACGGGCCTTGGCCAGCTTCAGATCGTGCTGGAGCCGGGCGGGAGGCACCTGCTCCCGCAGCTGGGGAACGGTCATGCCGTAGAGGGCGGCCATCTCCTGATACTTCTCCTCCAGCTCCTCCTCGGTGATAGTGATGCCCTCCTGACGGGCGATCTCCGTCATGGCCAGCTCATACCGGGCAGCGGCCACGGCGTTTTCACGGGCGTGGTCCCGCAGGTCGTCCATGGTCAGCTGCGCCGCTTGCAGGTAGTCAGACAGAGAGGCGCCCTGACTCTCCAGATGCTGCTGAAGCTCCTGAAGGATGCCGGTGAGCTGACTCTCCACCATGGAGTCGGGCAGCTGCACCTCCATGCCCGCCACCACCTGCTGCATCAGGGCCTCGGCAAAGGCGTTGGAGGCAGCCTGCTGCTTTTGCAGGATGGCCTGCTCCATGATGCTGCGGCGCAGATGGGACACATCCTCGAAGCCCTGCTCCTGTGCAAAGGCATCCGTCAGCTGGGGCAGGCTCCGCCGGACGATGCGGTGGGCCTTGACGTGGAAGGTGGCATCCTTGCCCGCCAGCTCCGGCACATACTGGGTGGGGAAGGTGACGTGGACATCCCGCTCCTCCTCCGGGCGAATGCCCGCTACCTGCTCCTCGAAGCCGGGGATAAACATCCCGCTGCCCAGCAGCAGGGGATAGCCTTCGCCCTTGCCGCCTTCAAAGGGTACGCCGTCCACGAAGCCCTCGAAGTCCAGCGTGACTTCGTCGCCCATGGCGGCCCGGTCCTGCTCCTGTTCCACCAGATGCTCCGTCAGGAAACGCTGGACGGCCTCGTTGGTGTCGTCATCGGATAGCTCGACATTCTCCCACGGGGCGGACAGGCCCTTGTACTGACCCAGCTTCACCTCCGGGTACAGGTCGATGAGGGCGGTGAAGGTGTAGCCGTCTGGGCCGATGGTCTCCACGTTCAGGGCGGGAGGGGCGGCGATCTGGATGTCCTCGGAGGCGATGGCCTCCACCAGTGCGGCGGGGAAGGTCTCGTTCACCGCCTCCTGATAGAACAGATCGTGGCTGTATGCCTTTTCCAGCGCCTCACGGGGAGCCTTGCCCACGGCGTAGCCCTCCACCGGGTACAGGGCCTTGACCTCCTGATAGGCGTCGTTCAGGGCCTTCTCCCACGCATCACGCTCCACGGTGATGGTCAGGCGCAGCTGGCGGTTGGCCAGCTCCTCTTTCTTTTGCAGGATCATGGGGATTCCTCCATATCTTTTCATTTATAACAGATCTATTATACTCGAAATCTGCCGCCGCCGCAACCGGGAAATGGATTTGTAAAATAATTGTGACTTATATCACAGGAACACTTCCTTTTTGGGCGGGGCTATGCTATAATGCCCCTCACGGAAAATTGTTGAAATCAGGAGGATTCTCATGCAGACCATCAAGACCTTCATCAAGGACCATCCCCATATGTGGTGGGGCCTGTATCTGCCGGTGTATCTGGGGGGCTTTTTCCTTATTGAGCACTTCATCACCGACAACTATTGGGCCACCCAGACCTTCATCGATGAATACATCCCCTTCTGCGAGTACTTTGTCATTCCCTATGACTCATGGGGCTTTCTTCTGCTGGCGCTGGGCCTTTACCTGATCGTCAAGGATGCCGAGGGCTTCCGGCGGTATATGTGGAGCATCATGCTGACCTTCGGGTTTGCCACCATCTTCTGTGCGCTGGTACCCAACGGACAGGACCTGCGCCCGGCGGTGATGGAGCACCACAACTTCTGCACGTGGCTCCTCCAGAACACCTACAATCTGGACACCAACACCAATGTGCTGCCCAGCGTCCATGTGCTGGGGGTGCTGGACGCCCTCTATGCCGTTCACCGGACGCCGGGACTGCGGCGCACCGGATGGCGCACTTTCGCAGACATATGGGGCGTCATCATCATCTGCTCCACACTCTTTGTCAAGCAGCACGCCTTCATCGATGTGGTGGCGGGCCTGGTGGTGGGCGCCATCGCCTATGTCATCATCTATGTGATCATCGGCGGGCGGCGGGATCGCCGCATGGCGGCAGCGGGAAAGGAGGTCCCCTGTGGAGAACATACCGATCCTTGAGGGCATCAGCTCCGATGAGGTAGAGCAGATGCGGGTGTGCTTCGGCGTCCGGGAGGAGCGCTTCCGGGCCGACACCGTGATTTATGACATCAGCGAGGGCCGGGGAGAGCTGGGGCTTCTGACCGCCGGCAGCGCCGTCATCCAGCGCATCGACCGGCAGGGGGGACGCACCATTCTGGAGCATCTGCCCACAGGCAGCGTGTTCGGAGAGATGCTGATGTTCGAAAATGTGGCCGGGGACAGCATCACGGTGGTGGCGGCGGAGTCGTGCCGGGTGTGGTTCATGAGCGCCGAGCATCTGACCCGGCGATGCGAAAAGGCCTGCACCCATCACAGCCGACTGGTGGAGAATATGTTCCATATCATGACCGGCAAGGCCGCCGCCCTCTCCGAGCGGGTGGAGGTTCTGAGCCGCCGCAGCATCCGGGAGAAACTGCTGTGCTACTTCGGCCTTCAGACCGGCGGCGACGACTGCGGCAGCTTTCATCTGCCCTTTACCCTCAGTGCTCTGGCGGACTATATCTCCGCCGACCGCAGTGCCATGATGCGGGAGCTGCGGAAAATGAAGGAGGAGCATCTGGTGGATATCGACCGGGGACAGGTGACGCTGCACCATGCCCTTGCATGAAAAAGGGAAAGTGCAAGGAAATATTTGACGAACCATGGGCGGATGTGATAAGATAAGGTGAGCACACACGGGTGAGGAGTTCCGTGTGTGCCCATGGAACGTAGCAAGCCATGACTTTTGAGGAAAGAAGGAACATCCATGTATCGTATCGTAACGAAGGAAGCGCTGAAGCCCACTGTGATCCTGTACGAGATCGAGGCACCCATGGTGGCCAAGAAGGCCCAGCCCGGTCAGTTCATCATTCTGCGTGTGGACGAGAACGGCGAGCGTATCCCCATCACGATCCACGACTATGACCGTGAGAAGGGGACCGTCACCATCATCGTGCAGACCGTGGGCGCAACCACCGAGAAGCTGAGCCACAAGCAGCAGGGCGATTATCTGCATGACTTTGTGGGTCCTCTGGGCAAGCCCACCGAGACCGAGGGTAAGAAAAAGGTCTGCGTTGTCGGCGGCGGCGTGGGCTGCGCCATTGCCTACCCCGTTCTGAAGAAGTTCCACGACTGCGGCGCTGAGGTCCACGCGGTAGTGGGCTTCAAGAGCAAGGACGTGGTGATCTTGGAGGATAAGTTCAAGGCCGTATCCTCCGTGATGAAGGTCTGCACCGACGACGGCTCCTATGGCCAGAAGGGTCTTGTGACCGAGGCACTGAAGGAGCTGCTGGACGCCGGCAATCAGTATGATGAGATCTTTGCCATCGGCCCCATGGTCATGATGAAGTTCGTCTGCAAGACCACGGCCCCCTACGGCGTACCCACCACCGTCTCCATGAGCCCCATCATGATCGACGGTACCGGTATGTGCGGCGGCTGCCGTCTGACCGTGGGCGGCGAGACCAAGTTCGCCTGCGTGGATGGCCCCGACTTCGACGGTCAGCTGGTGGACTGGGATCTGGCTGTCAAGCGCAACCAGATGTATCATGATTTCGAGGTGCATAAGCACGAGGAAGTCTGCAATCTGTTCAAGCAGGAGGTAAAGTAAGATGGCTGCAAAGATCAATATGCGTTTGGATAAGAACGAAATGCCCTCTCAGGACCCCAATGTCCGGAATAAGAATTTCCTCGAGGTGGCTCTGGGCTACACCGAGGAGCAGGCTCTGGACGAGGCGGCCCGCTGCCTGAACTGCAAGAACCATCCCTGCGTCAACGGCTGCCCCGTCAACGTCCGCATCCCGGAGTTCATCGCCAAGATCGTGGAGCGGGACTATGAGGGCGCCTATCAGGTGATCCATCAGACCAGTTCCCTTCCCGCTGTCTGCGGCCGTGTCTGTCCGCAGGAGAGCCAGTGCGAGATGCACTGCGTCCGTGGCAAGAAGGGCGATCCCGTGGGTATCGGCCGTCTGGAGCGCTTTGTGGCCGACTGGCACAACGCCCACAGCACCGAGGCTCCTGAAAAGCCCCAGTCCAACGGTCACAAGGTGGCCGTGGTTGGCTCCGGCCCTGCGGGCCTGACCTGCGCCGGCGATCTGGCCAAGAAAGGCTATGAGGTCACCGTGTATGAGGCTCTGCATCTGGCCGGCGGCGTGCTGGTGTACGGCATCCCCGAGTTCCGTCTGCCCAAGAGCATCGTGCAGAAGGAAGTGGATGGCCTGAAGGCCATGGGTGTGAAGGTGGAGACCAACATCGTGGTAGGCCGCACCATCACCATCGACGAGTTGATGGAGGAGAACGGCTTCGAGGCCGTGTTCGTTGGCTCCGGCGCCGGTCTGCCCATGTTCATGCACATTCCCGGTGAGAACCTGAAGGGTGTGTATTCCGCCAACGAATTCCTGACCCGTATCAACCTGATGAAGGCCTATCGTGAGGACTCCGATACCCCCATCATGGATCTGAAGGGCAAGAAGGTGGCCGTGGTAGGCGGCGGCAACGTGGCTATGGACGCCGCCCGCTGCGCAAAGCGTCTGGGCGCCCCGCGACTGAGTACGCCGATTATAAGTTCTTCAGCTTTGCCGAGGACGACGTGCTGTGCGAGGCGATTTACACCTATCAGATCACCATGCTCGCACGCTTTCTCAAGAACGCCGGCGACTTCGCTGACTACGACACCTTTATGGATGAGTTCGCCCAGATCACTCCGTACCTCATCAAGGCCAAGGACGCTCAGGACGAGCGCTGCGCCGCCATGGCCGAGGACTTCAAGGACACCGACTACCACATGGTGATCGGCTCCGGCATGCTCTGGGGTGAGGCCTACGACTACGCTATGTGCATCCTCGAGGAGATGCAGTGGATCGCGACCAAGTCCATCCATGCTGCGGAATTCTTCCACGGCACCATTGAGATGACCGATCCCGAAATGAGCTTCATGCTCTTTAAGAGCGAGGACGAGACCCGTCCCCTGGTTGACCGAGTCGAGCGGTTCGTGCGCCAGCATACCGACAAAGTTCAGGTATGGGACACTAGGGACTTCAAACTTGAGGGAGTCGAAGAGAGCGTCCGCCCGCTCGTCTCCCCTCTGGTCATGTCCGCGATGCTGGAGCGCGTGAGCACCCATCTCTCGATCCTTCGCGATCACGATCTTGATATACGCCGCTACTATCGGGTGGTTGAGTACTAATGATTAAGCTATTGCGCGTCGACGAGCGCCTCGTTCACGGCCAGGTGGCGCTTGCGTGGACCAACTCCCTCAATGCCGATTGCATCTTCGTGGTTAACGATGACGTTAGAAAAGACAAGCTCCGCCTGACGACGCTTAAGATGGCGGTGCCCGCCGGCGTCAAATTCGTCTCCAAAAGCGTTGATGATGCTGTCGAGGTTCTTAACTCCGGTAAGACGGATAAATACAAGATGCTTATCGTCGTCGACAGCGTGGCGGATGCTCTCAAGCTTGCGAAAGGCACCGGACTCGTCACCAGCGTGAACCTTGGCAACATGAAGCGTCTTGAAGGCCGCCGGCAGCTTACGTCTTCGGTATTCGCTACGGACGAGGAAATCGGGGCGATTCGAGAGCTCCTCTCCATGGGAGTCTCGGTAGGGTGCCAGCCGGTCCCAACGGAGGCGAGCGTTCCCGTCGAAACACTTATCTAGGTGGGGAACTAATTTACGAGATAGAGTTTGAGAGGTGGGATAATGATTATTCAAGCAGCCCTAGTCGCCGTTGTTGCGTTCCTCGCTTCGGTCGATGAACAACTATTTGGTGCAAGCATGATGGCACGTCCCCTATTCACCGGCATGCTGGTCGGTGCGATTATGGGCGATATCCAGACGGGTGTAACC
>OHBJ01002841.1_pt1 | contig 11566 bp, 10 predicted proteins | sample 1577241 | NCBI WGS metagenome assembly OHBJ01 (sample SAMEA3541594, study PRJEB24748) | human gut metagenome | biome: human gut; feature: human-associated habitat; material: faeces | place: China | collected 2012
AACTGTGGGAACAGCTGGATCAGCAGAATTTTGCAGAGGATTATCGGACCTCACAGACTGGGTCGTGATCGCGACTCCGATCATCGGTGCCGTTGTCATAGTACCGGGCTGCATGATTCCATTCAGATGATCGATCCCGTTTCCGTAAGGAGTAATGTCCTGGTTTGTTACAGCAAAAACCTTTGGAAGTTCCCCAGTGGTATTCTGGAAAACCTGAAGCAGATCCTTGCTGACTTTTAGGATCCAGCCTTCCTTGACTGTGGGAGAGATGGCAAAACCACGGCAGTTGATAATGGAATTTCCCTTTGTGGTATCACAGGAAATCAGGGCATCCAGATGCTCGGCGCGAGCAAAAGCCTCTTCCTTGACACGCTCACGGAATGGCTCGGAATCCATGAGAGGAACAGGATCGTGAGGCCTGGTGGGAGCTGCAGGACAGATATGGGTAGCCAGATAAACATCGCCTTCCAGGAAGTCGCCTTTATTCTGCATATCCAGAAGCTTTGCTGCCACGGAAAGAGCAGCCAGGGCACCATCGCCGTCGGATACATAGCCCACAGCATCTGGACGAGCTCCGATCCCTCCAAGCCAGCCCATAAGGCCAATGGTGGGGGCGGTGCCGTTCTGGCTGCGTCCATTCTTTCCTTTTACCAGAATTCGTATGATATCGGTGCTTCCTTTTGGAGTAACGATAGGGACTACTTCCACATTGGCATCTGAGCGGATCCTCAGAAGATGTGTTTTGATGGAATTTCCATCTGCATGTGCACTATCCAGTAAATTATAGATGTCTAAGATTTCTTTTAAAAGCAATGGTAACTCCTCCTTTGTGTGTTTTGCTGTACTTTAAACGATATTATAGAATATAAACGTGAAATTGCCCAATATAAAAAACATATTACTTTCCATATATATTTTTTCCTGTTTTAAGGGAATAAGCGCAGATATGGTGATTTTTCGTAAGGATTTCTTGATTTTGGCAGGATTTTATATATGGGAAGTCATATTTTTGCTGAGAAAACAATCAGAAATATATGTCGAAAAAAATTATTATTATATACGAAATAGTTACTATTGAGGAAAAAATAGAATGTAAATATACATTATAAACAAAAAGTAGGAAATGGATTCTGTAAAAATTCCATCTAGGAAAAGTACAGTATCCCGTTGTAAGATAGAAGCATATAAAATTTCTACAGAAAGAGGGTTTCATCTATGCAAAAGCACCAATACCTCGTATCGTTAATGGAAGATCGAAAAGAAGAGCTGTTAAAGCTGTGCAGTGACCTGATAAAAATCCCCAGCGTCAATCCGCCGGGAGAGATGGAAGCGATCACTTCATTTATATGCAGATATTTAGAGGAACATCATATTTCATACGAGGTACTGTATCCGACTCCGACAACATTGTCCTGCTGATACTTGCGGCACTTGCCGTAATCGGATTCCTGTGTCTCAAACAGGGTCCGGATACCATTCAGGGGCAGGGCGACGCCACCGAGATACGTATTTCGGGAAAGATGCCCGGCAGAATCACGCAGATCTGTGTGGAGGAAGGGCAGCATGTCAAGGCCGGCGACACGCTGGTGCGTATACACTCTTCAATTGTCGAGGCACGTATGGAGCAGGCTCGCGCTATGGAAAATGCGGCGAGCGCCACAAATGCAAAAGTCGATGCCGGTACGCGCTCGCAGATCATATCTTCGGCTTACGACGTATGGCAGCAGGCTGTGGCTGCGAGTGGCATAGCCAAAAAGACATACGACCGCATGCAGAGTCTGTATGCCCAGGGTGTCATCAGCGAACAGAAACGCGACGAGGCCAAGGCTGCATACGAGGCCGCCAAGTCAGGTGAAGCCGCGGCCAAAAGCCAGTATGAACTGGCCAAAGCCGGTGCGCAGAAGGAAGATAAAGCCGCTTCAAGAGCTATGGTCAATGTAGCTCGCGGAGGCGTCAGCGAGGTTAACGCTGTGCTTGAGGATCAGGTGCTTGTGGCTCCCTGCGACGGAGTAATCACTGTGATATATCCCAACGAAAGCGAACTGGTGGCTACCGGTGCTCCGATAATGACATTGCAGAAAGACGACTACTGGGCAGTATTCAATGTGCGAGAGAATATGCTGAAGAATATAAAGGAAGGCACTAAAATCAAGGTGCGCATTCCGGCACTCGACAAAGAGACCGAAATGCAGGTGTATTATATCCGCGATATGGGCACTTACGCCAACTGGCAGGCAACAAAATCGACCGGCGACTATGATGCACGTACATTCCAGATCAAGGCGCGCCCCATGAAGCCTATAGAGAATTTCCGACCCGGTATGTCAGTAATCCTCATTCAGTAATCACACCATCATATCCGGCGAAGAACTGGATTTGCTTGCCGATGGCTTGATAAGAAACGCAACAAGCGATACCATAGTCGTCACAGTTACGAACTTCACGCATCAGGGTATCATTTTCATACTGGATAGAAGAAGTGTCGATAGAAACCTGTGCACAGAATTCTTTGAATCCTTCCGGTAATTCAGGACTCCACAGAACGGTCATATTAGGTTCGGGAGAGGGACCGAGATTGTATAATGTCTGTAAGAAACGGAAAGAAGTCTTGGTGACTTTGGTACGTCCGTCATTGAAACGTCCACCGATGGATTCAGTCACCCATGTCGGATCTCCGGCAAAGATATCATTATATGATTGCATACGCAAATGACGTACCATGCGCAGCTTGATGACGAACTGGTCAATCAGTTCTTGTGCGTAAGTCTCGTCAATATTGCCATTGTCAAGGTCGTATTGAATATAGATATCGAGGAATGAGGATACATTGCCCAGTGACATGGCTGCACCATCTTGTTCTTTTACGGCAGCCAGATAAGCCATATATACCCACTGAACGGCTTCTTGTGCATTTGTTGCGGGGCGACTCAAATCCAGTCCGTAATATTCTCCCATTATTTTGATTTCCTTCAGGGCTTTGATTTGTTCTGCCACTTCTTCGCGCAAACGGATACGGGCATCGGTCATCGGACTGCCGATGTTGTGCAAGTCTTCTTGCTTGGCTTCAATCAGGCGGTCAATGCCATAAAGAGCCAAACGGCGATAATCACCGATGATACGTCCGCGGGCATAGTTGTCCGGCAATCCGGTCAGAAAACCAAGTGAACGGAACGAACGGATTTCTTCGGTATACGCATCAAATACGCCATCGTTGTGGGTCTTGCGGTAATGATAGAAGATATCTTTCACCTTTTCATCCACTTCCACACCGTTTTCACGGCAGGCCTTTTCTACTACTTTGATACCACCGAAAGGTTTGATGGCACGGCGCAGCAGTTCGTCGGTTTGAAGTCCGACAATGAGCTCGTTTTCACGGTCTATATATCCGGCTTTATGAGAAGTGATGGTAGAAACTGTTACGTTATCAAGAGAACGGACGCCATTGTTGGTGCGTTCTTCTTCCAACGCTTTAAGGCACTCGTTCCACACTTTCTTTGTTCTCTCTGTAGGGCCGGCCAAAAATGAGGCATCGCCTTCGTAGGGGGTAATGTTGGTATGTACGAAGTCCGAAACGTTGATTTCCTTACTCCACAATCCATCCTTAAAAACTTTGTTCATTTCCATACTGTTATATCCATTAAAAGATTTAGGGATGCAAAGGTAGTACTTTTTTATGAGGTATACATCACTACTAATAGGTATATTGAGTGTAGAATGACGTATTTTTTGTTATCTTTGCGATATTAAAATGATAAAATATGAATAAGTTCATTGTTTTTTTGCTGTGTGCATTGTTTTTTGGCAGTTGTAACGAGGAAGAAGATTCCATCTATTATCCTTTAGATAATGTTGATATAATTAAAGGTGGCAGCGAGGAACCTACCGGCAATGCGACATTGATTGCAGAGAGTCATAACCTGGAATCGTATGTGCTGGATACGCTTGCCGTGTATCCTTATGACAAGACCATCGGTAAATTGACTTTCAAGTTCGACCCAAAGAATGCTGTATCGGATGTTACCATGGAGGGCTTTAGGGGAGAAGGTAAGTCGGAGATGGGAATGAGTAATTCTTATTATGATGGTAATTTCCCCGAGGAATATCGTCAGCCTATTTTCATGAATGATAATCCGGCTAAGAAATACAGGATTAAATTCAGATTAAAAGGCGAATTCAGGTACTATACGGAACATTGGTATACAGACTATATTTATATGATGCTTTCTGCATCTTTCCTGCCTTATCCTCCTGCTGTTTCGGAAGATGTGTTCTTATGTAAAAGCAATGAGGCTTTTGCTGAATTGAATACTGCTGAGCGTTTGTATACTTTTGATGTGCAATATGATCGTTGGAATTTGTCTTTTACTGAATTATATCTCAATATTTTTGTGAACCTTATCGGACAGAAGGAGTCAGAGAAGGTTTCTTTGAGTATTGATAAAGAGTCATTTTTTGAGATATATGAGATTAATTGAGTCTTGAAGGTTAGACATTTGGAGCCGAAAACTTTTGTTCATCGTTTTGGCTCAGTTTGAAAACTTGGGGGAATTAGTTAAAAACACTATCTTTGTGGCATGAAACAGAACCTTCAACCCCCTGCCACTCCACTGGAGATGTTGAGCTTGTTCTTTCCTGCAGGCCTGCTTGACTATTTTGACCTGGTTAACCATGTCTCTCAAGAGACTTGCTTCATTTTTTTTCTTGAGGAAAAGCCTTCCATTCCTCAAGAGCATTCCCATTTACATCTACATTCCAAAGGTTTCTTCCCGGAAATAGAAGTGCAAGACTTTCCTGTTCGCGGCAAGGCTGTATATCTACGCATCAAGCGGCGTCGTTGGGAAGACCCGGAAACAGGACAAACTTATAGTCGTGATTGGAACTTAGTAGCCTCCGGTACTCGCATAACAGCTGAGTTCGGAGCTTTTTTAAAAGCGTTACTTAGACAATCATGCGGTTAGTTGCCAAAGTGTAGCAGAACATTACTGTATGGATGGCAAGCAACTCCAGACTCAATACAAAGAACATTTAAGTGATTTCAATAATTGGAATCAGAAGGAACATGCTGAAGACTTTATTCTTTATCCTAAAAATATAGGTTATCATTTATGTATTGATGAAACGGCTTTAAGCAAAGGCGAACTATATACAATCCTTACCAATCGGGATAAGCATGGTCGAAAAGGCACCATTGTAGCTATTGTAAAGGGAACTAAAGCAGAGGATGTTATCAATGTGCTTCTCAAAATAGATGCCGATAAGCGCAACCAAGTAAAGGAAATTACACTTGATATGGCCGGCAGTATGCAGAAAATAGCAAAACGTTGTTTTCCCGGGGCTATGCAGGTAGTGGATCGTTTCCATGTCTCAAAGTTGGTTTATGAAGCTGTACAAGACCTTCGGATCGCTTATCGCTGGCAAGTAATGAAGGATGAGAACAGGAAAATCAAGGAAGCTAAAGCCAAGGGGGAAAGTTATGAACCTAAAGTGTTTAGCAATGGAGATACACTCAGACAGTTGTTGGCCAGAAGCCGGTACCTGCTGTTTAAGGCTCCAGACAAGTGGCTGCAAAGCCAGAAGGTAAGAGCCAAACTACTCTTTGAACAATTCCCGGATATAAAATCCGTGTACTATTACGCACTACGATTAGGGAAGATATTTTCAGACTATACAGATAAAGATGTGGCTCGTGCCAAACTGGCACTTTGGTATAATGAAATTGAGGAGTTTGGTTATGATACATTCACTACTGTTGCCAATTCCATTGAGAATCATTACGAACGGATATTAAACTACTTTGTGAACAGAAGCACAAATGCTGCTGCGGAAGCTTTTAATGCAAAAATTAAAGCATTTAGGGCTTCATTTCGTGGAGTAGTAGATAAGAGGTTCTTTCTGTATAGATTAGCAAAGGTGTATGCATAAAGGGAAATTAACAAATATTAATCCCCCAAGAATTACAACTGAGCCCAAAAATGTGCTCTTTGACGCGGGAGCGATACGGTATTATGGCATTCCCATATCTGGTAAGCTTTAGGGGTAATCTGAAGATTGGTTTAACTTAAAAGTATTGAGGGGGGGGCTTTGATAGCTTTCACACAGAATCCTTATGGATAGAAGGTTTCAATATCTGTTATGTGTGAAAGGAGATTATATTGACTTTACCGATGGGTAGAATTCCTTTCATCGACATAATATTACTTTCTCTTAGAAAGCATGTTGTGTCTTTCGGAAAGCATGTTGTTTTTCGCTGCAATACTATAATAGGAACTTTCGAAGTTTTTGATTTAATTTCCCGGGGAGGATAAACGGAACCGGACAGAAGCTTTGGCGGTCCGGTCCTAAGGGGCTGAATAAAAAAATCCGAGCTTTAGGAAAACTCGGATTTTTAAGCTTTTAGAAAAAAGTCTTTCTATGTGGTGTATAATTTCACAAACATAGATGGATGTGGAGGAACTTTTTTTCTTTTTACTTGCAATATTTCTGAATTAAGCTGTCCACTACAGTGTCTCCTAATTCTTTTGCTTTGGCAAAGTTCGTACAAGCTTCTTTGTTATTCTTTTGCTGCACCTGACAGTATCCCAGCATACGATATGCTGCAGCTGCTTTAGGATCGAGGGAAATTGCTTTCTTTAATGCTTCTACAGCTTCATTAAATTGTCCTACACGCAGATGTACAGAACCTTTTTCTATCCACATTTCTACATTTTCAGGAGACATTTCTACGGCTTTGTTGATGTCGTTGATGGCTTGTTGATACATTTTGCATTGAATTTCGGCTTGTTCACGTTGTAGATAGAAAGCAGCGGTGACACGCCCTCCGATGGCATCGTAAAATTTATCATAGTCAACCACCGCTTCACGATATTTGCCTGTTTGTGCTTTCATCTCGGCGCGTTCGTAAAAATAAGGAGCAGCTTCGGAAGTGTAAGGAGGAGTGAAACGGGCAATGGCACTATCCATAAGAGCAATCACTTCATTCATCTCGGTTCCTTCTATTAACTGCTTTGTTTTGGCGGCCGAATAGAAAGTGGCGGCAGATGCTAAAGGAGTCTGATTTACTTGCTCATAACTCTTATACGCATCTGTATAGTTGCGCATTGCAAATAAAATATCGCCTTCCAATTGAATATAAACCGGTTGTGCATCTGTTGCGATAGCTTCGCGAATGATATTTAATGCTTTGTCGTAACTCCAGTCTCCGTATGCTTTTTTGCCTTCTTCAAGGTTAATGCAATAAGAGTAGATTATCTTAGCCACATTATATTGTCCTTCTGTTTTGTTGCCTGATACGTCCATAGCCTTTTTCAAATCGGCTTCGGCCAATGCATTATGTTCATCATCTCCGATGTTCATGTAGTAGCCGGCACGACGTGTATACCCTTCGGTGCTGTTGGGGTATGCTTGTAAAAAATCGTTTAGAGTTGCCAGATAGTTTTTGGCATCCATCTGTGATGAAGACATATAAAGATATACCAAGGCCTGGTCTTCTGTTTCGGGTAATGCCTTTGCAATGCCTATTTTATTCAGATTGATGTCATTGGCAGATAAGGGGGAAATACTTAATGATTCGCCGTAAGATGCACCGATGGCATAGCTTTCTTTATCTTCTTCGGATGCACTTTTCTGAATCAGTCCCAGTACTTCGCCATTTGCATTCATAATGGGGCAGCTTACGGTTTTGTCACTTGTGGTCATTGTCAGTGTGTAGTAGTAAGCTTTGTCGGCAATAGTATCTACTTGGGTCACTTTACCGGTTTGGCAGGTAGCCGCTTTTTGTGTGGAGTAGGGGAGCAGATAAACAGTTTCTCCTACTGCGGCAGGTTGTGTGGCTACTTTCAGAGCGGTTATTTTTTTCTCGGTTTCTGTACGGAATTTAATGACATCATACATTGAATTTGCACCGGCAATGCGTGTTACCGGCAGTTCTTTGCCATCGGCGTTGATAATGACGGCACGTTCTGCGTCTTCAAACAAAGAGTAATCAGACAGGGCTGTACCGTTATTATCGATATAAAAACCGTTACCGGTATTTTTAATTTTGTTTTCTTTATCGTAAGTTACGATAGAAAAAACAGCTTTCTTAGCTTTGTCGGCCCATTTGGGAGTGTCTTGGGCATGAACCGATTGGATGGCCATGCAACACATCAGAATCAAAAGTACTTTCTTCATGATATAGTTTTTATTGTTATTCTTCAGTAGTAAAGCCACGCTGTTTCACGGCTTCGTAAATCAGGATACCGGCGGCAACAGATACGTTCAGTGATTCGATTTTGCCCAGCAATGGAATTTTAATCCATTCGTCACACAATGACAAGTGCTCGTAGGGCACACCCGTATCTTCTGCTCCCATAATAATACAAACAGGGTCTTTGTAGTTTGCCTTGGTATAGTCATAGTCGCCTTTTTCGGTAGCTGCGACAATCTTGAAACCGCTGTTCTTCAAGAATTTGATGGTTTCAGTCAGGCTTTGTTCACGGCAGACGGGCAGCGTATGCAAGGCTCCCGCAGAAGTCTTCATGGCATCTGCATTGACACTGACACTGTTTTTGGCAGGAATGATAATCGCATCTATTCCGGCACATTCGCAAGTGCGGGCAATGGCACCAAAGTTGCGTACATCGGTAATGCCGTCCAGCATGATGAGCAACGGATTTTTTCCTTGTTCAAAAAGGTAAGGAACAATATCTTCTGTTTTTTGATAAGTAATGGCTGAAATAAAAGCTATGACTCCCTGATGGTTTTTGCGGGTGATACGGTTGATGCGTTCCACCGGCACGCGTTGCACAGGAATCATCCGTCCCTTCAATTCGGCAAACAATTCTTTGGAGAGTTCGCTTTGTATGTCTCTTTTTACTAATATCTTGTCTATCTCTTTTCCGGCTTGAATGGCCTCGATAACGGCACGTACACCGAAAATCATTTCATTTTTCTCTGTCATATTCTTTATTTATATCCTAATAAAACTTTTGCATTGTTCAGTGCGGCATCCGTCAAGGTAGCTCCACTCAACATATTTGCTATTTCTTTCACTCGTTCTTCGTTGGTCAGCCGGCGTATGTGGCTGTTGGTTCCTGTATCGGTATCTTCTTTATATACCTTGTAATGTGTGATGCCTTTGGCGGCTATTTGCGGTAGATGGGTAATGCTGATTACCTGTCGGTTTTGATTTCCCATTTTTTCCATGATGAGTGCCATCTTTTCGGCGATGGAGCCCGATACTCCGGTATCTATTTCATCGAAGATGATGGTGGGGAGTTTCACGGCTCCCGCTATCATGGCTTTCAGGGATAGCATGACACGTGCGATTTCACCGCCCGAAGCAACAGAGGCTACATTTTGCAATGTCCCGTTTTTATTGGCCGAGAAAAGGAAAGTAACACAGTCCATTCCTTTGGAATCCGGTTCTTTTCGGGGAGTAAGCTCTACCATGAAACGAACGTTGGGCATGCCCAAAGGGACCAGCAGTGATTGCATTTGTTTTTCAATGTCTTTGCCGGCCTGTACACGCAGTCCGGTCAGGACTTTGGCTTGTTCCAGTACTTTGTTGTACAAGGTGTCCTTTTGCGCAGTCAGCTGCGCAATGCGGTCATCAAATGAAGTAATGGCGTTGAGTTGTTCCCGATAATCGTTTGTCAGGGCGATTAACTCTTCGATGGTCTGCATACGATGTTTTTGCTGCAAAGAATAAATAAGATTCAGCCTTTCGTTCACAAAGTCGAGCCGGTTGGGGTTGAATTCTATTTCTTCCTGTGCACCGGCGATGTCGTGCGACAGGTCTTTCAGTTCTATATAGCAACTGTCCAGCCTGTTTATCCATTCTTGTGCCGGTGCATATACTTTGGCAATGTTTTGCAAGGTCTGCATGCACTCTTTGGTGGCAGAAAGAAGGCTTCCTTCATCTGAGGACATGATTTGGTCTACCTTATACAAGCCTGCTTTTATATCTTCGGCATGGTTTAATGTCTCAGCTTCCTGTTCCAGTTCCGCTTGTTCTCCTTCCCGTAATTCCGCTTCATTCAGTTGCTCCAATTGGAAACGGATATAATCTTCATTCTGACGGCTTTTTTCAGCCTGAGCGATAAAGTCTGCCAATTGCTTGCAGATACTTTTATACTTTGCATACAGGCTTTTGTAGGAGATGAGTTCTTGTTCGTCATGTGCCAGTATGTCGAGTACGTTCATTTGAAACTCTTCGTGGTTCAGCAGTAAGTTTTGGTGCTGGCTGTGCACGTCTATCAATTTCTCTCCCAGTTCTTTCATTTGTACCAGTGAGGCAGGGGTATCGTTGATAAAGGCGCGGCTCTTCCCCGAAGCATAAAGTTCGCGGCGTATGATGCATTCTTCGGGGTCATACTCCATGTCGTTTTCAACAAAGAAAGGCTCCATTTGATAAGTCGAAATATTGAAACGGGCTTCTACGATACATTTATTGGCACCTTTCTTGATTGCTTTGATATCAGCCCTTTGTCCGAGCAGCAAGCCGATGGCGCCCAAAATGATAGATTTACCTGCGCCTGTCTCTCCGGTGATGACCGAAAAACCGGGGGTAAAACTGATATCGAGCGTATCAATTAATGCATAATTTTGTATATAGATAGATTGCAGCATATTCTTTTTTTAATTCCTTACCAGTTTATCTATAATGTCACACGCCACTTCCCGCTTGCTTTTCAGGGGATAGTCAGTGTATCCTTGGCGGTCGATGATCGTTATTTTGTTCGTGTCATAACGAAAACCGGCACCCTTGTCATTCAGTGAATTGAGCACAATGAAATCAAAGTTTTTGCGTTCCAGCTTTCCTTGTGCGTTCTGCCGTTCGTCGTTTGTTTCCAGTGCGAAACCCACCAGCTTTTGGCCCGGCTTTTTTTGTTTTCCCAGCGAAGCGGCGATGTCTTGTGTCGGTTTCAGTTGTAATACCAAATCGTCTTTTTCTCTCTTAATCTTATGGTCGGCCACACTTTCCGGCGTGAAGTCGGCCACGGCAGCGCATAAAATGCCTGCATCGGCATCGGTAAATTCACGGCTGGCAGCTTCATACATTTCTCCGGCACTTTCCACATCAATGCGGCGGATGTGCGGATGCTGTGTTTTCAGTGTGACAGGACCGCTTATCAAGGTTACATGGGCGCCTCGTGAAGCGCATTCCTCTGCCAGCGCAAATCCCATTTTTCCCGAAGAATAATTGCCAATGAATCGCACCGGGTCTATTTTTTCATAAGTGGGACCGGCTGTGATAATGATTTTCCTGCCCGCCAGATCCTGTTGCTGTTCAAAGAACTTTTCCAGTTCTTCTATGATTTTTTCCGGTTCTTCCATTCGTCCTTTGCCTACCAAATGGCTTGCCAATTCTCCTTCTCCCGGTTCTATGATATGATTTCCATACGAGCGCAATGTCTCCAGATTTCGTTGGGTGGAAGGATGTGCAAACATATCCAAGTCCATGGCCGGAGCCACAAAGACAGGTGCTTTCATTGACAGGTAAGTCGTAATCAGCATATTGTCGGCTATTCCGTTTGCCATCTTTCCGATGCGCACACGCTCCACGCGAATGGTCATGCCCGTTTTT
>OHBJ01002845.1_pt1 | contig 11545 bp, 11 predicted proteins | sample 1577241 | NCBI WGS metagenome assembly OHBJ01 (sample SAMEA3541594, study PRJEB24748) | human gut metagenome | biome: human gut; feature: human-associated habitat; material: faeces | place: China | collected 2012
TTTTTTATTGCTTATCGGTCATTTGTTTAGCGAATAAAATATAATGTTTAGCGAACACATTGTTTAAAAGAATATATCTTATTGATATTCAATAAGATATATTTTCATATCCGTCTCTTGGTAAGAGAGGGACAAAAATAGATGAAACTATGCGCATTAAAAAGTAACGTTGATACTCTTGTTGCTAGTTGAAACTACGGCTTATTAGCAAAGGATTCATATAATGACCATTAGTTTTTATGTGAATTAACAGCAAATAAATATATAATGGAAACAAATGATAAAAGCCTTACTAAAAGTGTAATGATGGGTAAGAATATGTATTCTGAAATGAAGAAGACAATTGGTTCATTAACAGGTGCTGCCGTAAATTCATTTGAAAAAGACCAAGCAGCATTTGATGATTGTTGGGAACGCTATGTTGCTCATAAGAATGAAATCCTATCTAGTCCCGAACAAGTGGATTTGTTTATACAGGAGTTGTCATATACTCAAATTACGAACAATAAAATTAAGTCGCGAATTTTGTTCCTTATTGCTCTTTGTCTTTATGAAGCGATTGACAAATATCCACAAAACGAACAATCGTATTATGCTCAAGCGTGCGATTGGGTTAATCAAGCCATTCGATATGAAGATGAGTCTGAATATCATAAATTGCATGCTTTATTGATGAGTAAGGTGGGGAGTGATAGCATTCCTGGAACTAAAGATTATGATGGTATAATGAGGGAGTTTTGTTATGGGACAGGGCATACTGTTTGGATGTCGGATTCATTTTATGCAAATAGACTGAATGAAGTAATTGCTGAGAGGACGAGTATGTATAAAAACAGCAAGATGAAAGAGTATATTCGACACTTTGCTATGAATTCCTTGTGGAATCTTCCCATTCTCTTATGCCTTATATATAAGTATCACATTTACGTATCACCTATCGGTTGGTTCTCTTTTTCATGGACTCCTTTTTATTGGATTGGAATTGGAATATTTGGCATGACTTATTGGGGCTATGTCACCACTTTTTGGGGGCAGGTGAGTAAGAGTGGCAGCACATGGAGAGAGGAAATGTTGAATCAATATAAATAAAGCAATGAAAGAGGTAAAAATATATTATCAAGACTCAACTTATGAGGAGAAACAAAAGCATGCTTATGAAAAAGCGATAGAAGCATATTGGCACCATGTGGATAGGTATCACACTTGGATGAATTATTATGCTTTGTTCAATGGTGCATTATTTGTTGGTTATTGTACTCTTTTGACGGCAACAACATATATTCAGACCGATGCACTTCTTAGTGTTGCTACTGCTTTTAGTTTGGGTAATGATTACAAAGTGATTCTATTCTTTTTAAGTTGTATAGGTTTAATAACAGGAGTATGTTGGTTTTTTAGTATTAAAGGACATGAGTTATGGGAAAGAAATTGGATGAATATTATAGAGAATTATGAAAGTAAATCCAATAGAGTCTATACTCTACTTATTACTAATAGAAATGACATAAAAGGAGGTAAATCACCCATAGAAGATAGACCTCTTCAGGCTGAAAATTCTTTTTCATATTCGACACACGCATTGACTAAAATATTCGTTTGTTTAGTTAATATAGGTTGGATTATAAGTATTATATATTTGCTTCCTTTAGTTCTTTCTTTTTGTTTTATAATGCTCATTTCTGTAGCAACTTATATTGTATTAATCCATATCTGTATACATACATTGGATATATCATCGAACGTAGAAGGAAAATATTGGAAAGAAAAAAAGTAAGAAATAAAATAGTAATAATCATGGAAACAAAGCACACATTAACCTCAATGTTCCAATCGAACAAACAGGTGCTAGAACAACAATTGGCAGGATTGGCCTTGCCTAAGGATGCTAACAAGATTCAAAGTATCGTAAGTGATTATTTGAATGACCTCTTTAATCAAGAAGGAGAGTACAGACAAAATCTTACTCAGGCTGAAGATTATATTCTTCAGGCGGCCTTGTCTTTGCTCAATGCTCAGCAAGATATGAGCCGCCGACTTTCGGAAAAGCTTCAAACTCAACCGGAAGAGCCACAAATGATAGAGGAAGAAAAATTGGCTACTCATTCTCGTAAAACCGACTACCGAAATATAACTCTTGACGGAACAAAGGCGTTGATGGGCGTGGGAGGTGGAGCCATTGTAGGAAAAGCTATATTGGGAGGCTGGGGTGCTGTATTTGGAGCTATTGCAGGAACTGCATTGATTTTACATATGTCTGCTCAAATGACTACCAAACCTTTGTCTAAGCCCAATATAGGGCAAAAGGTTTTTATTAAAAAAGAAGATAATCCGACTCCCATTGATGTGGATGCGTTTATAGCTGTTATTTCACGTACTTGCGAAAGTGTAGATAGCTTGATTAATACGTTTCGTGCGCAAATTCAAAGGGTTGTGAATAAATATGAATCGCAAGAGAAACCAACCCTTGAAAGAGAGTATAGCACTTTGTTGGAAAGTATTCAGTCGCTGTTGGGAGCATCATGCACTAATCTACCTAACGATAAGCGACTTAAAAAGATGGATGACCGTATTGAACAACTGGCGGAAGCATTGGAAAACTATGAATTGAAAGTGATAACGTATAGTGATGAAAAGAAGGAGTTGTTTGAAGAATTACCTTCTGCTACTATCATAGAACCTACAATGGTTTGTCCTGCTATCGTGAAAAACAACAGAATTGTATTAAAAGGAAAGGTATTTGTAAAAGCGTAATCATTATGACAAAATATAGTAATACACCCACCAATAAAGTCCTTGAAATGGCGTTGGACAAAAATGCAGAAGCTTGCATGGAACTTTCTGCAAGATATCAAGAGGGTACATGTGGAGTGAATAAAGATCAAAAAATGTCCGATTATTGGAGAAAGAAAGCGGAAGAATTGGAACCTCAACCTAAGAATTTTCCTCTTAGCATTTTGCCTATTCCCAATCTTATAGCATTGGCAGAAGAGGGGAATATTAAAGCTTGTTATCAATTGGTTCAACGCTATGCCAAAGAACGGGAACTGGATAAAAAAACTTATTGGTTGGATAGAGCGAAAAAAATGGAAGAAGGGGAATATTGGGAGGATAAAAATGTTGAAATGAAGCTGGATATAGATTTAAAAGAGAAAAACTATAATTGGGCTATCAAGCCGGATAAAAATAAGCATCAGTATATCATAGGCATTGATCTCGGTCATGGAGAAACTTCTGCCGCTTTCTGTCCGATAGACTGGGAAAAAGCAGCAGGGGAACTTGAAGGCGTAAAAGACTTGGATTTTGGAAGTAATAGCAAAGTGATACCTTCGGCTATTACTATAACAGAAAATGGAAAAGCATATATTGGAGAACTGGCTTTCTCTCCGGAGGTTCTGAATAAAGCTAATGTGAATGTATGTTTCAAACAAAAGCCGGTTGACATGAACGGGAAAAAAGAACAACTTATGATTCGTTATATGAAAGAAGCATATCAAATTATACGCGAGAAAAATCCCGGTCTTTTTATTGATGATAACCATTTGGTATATATAGCTACACCCTCCGGCTGGGACGATGCTACTAAAGATCTTTATGGACAAATGGCGGCTCAGGCAGGATTGCCTATGGCCGGAATCACTTCTGAATCCAGAGCGGCTTTTATCAAAGCGCAACTGGACGCTTCTTCCGGATTGCCTCAGTATATAGATAAGGGCGCCATTGTTTTCGATATGGGTTCGAGTACGTTGGACTTTACTTATCTGAGCAATGGTATGAAGCCGGTAGATTATGGTTATGACTGTGGGGCATCACAAGTAGAAAAGATTATTTACGAGAATATACGTGCAAAGAATGAAGATATCATTTCTTTCGAGAAAAAGTACTCCAACTTAATAGATTATCTTTTATTTGAAGCCAGAAAAGCCAAAGAAAAAGTCTATTTCAGTCCTGATATTCTATATAGAAAGACTATTAACTTCGAGGATCTCATTCCTGATGATGAGGATTTCGAAGACGCGAAAATACGGTTTAAATTCCAACCGAATGAACTTAATCAAACGTTGGAAGAGACTGGTTATATTAATGCCATTCGTCAAGCTATGATAGATTTTAAGAATAATCATATTGCCGGAAAGCCTATTCATGCAGCATTTTTGACCGGAGGAGCTTCCCGCATGGATTTTATAAATCCGTTGGTACAAGAATGTTGGGGACTTCCCAAAGAAAGGATTTATCAAGACCAGGACCCTTCATTGACTATATCGCGCGGAGTAGCCGAGATGGCACGTGGGGATATTCGTTCCGGTGGCATAGGAAATGCTCAAAAACTATTGAAAGAGTTGAGTGCGGACACGGATATCTATACTCCTTTTTCAAATGCCTTAATCGAGAAAGTAACAGATGAGATAACTTCAACCATGGCATCTTGTATAACAGTTTTTCGAGATAACGATACGGATGTATCCATCAATGACTTGCAGAGCTATATCAGTGACAACATAGATAATGACATCAACCAAATAGGCGATTGGGCGATGGAATGCTACAAGGAAGCTTTTGAGAATAAGACAGCAGAAATTCGTGTAGAATTGGACAAGATTGTCAGCAACTATTCGCGGGACAATGTGCAATTAAGAAGAGCCAATGTTTCTATCAGTTCCATGCCGAACATTGATTTGAGTATGCTGAATAGCCAAATGCAGGAAATTGGTGCTAGCTTTATGGAAGATTCTTCCAATTTGCTTCAAGGTATTGCCGGTGCAGCCATTGGAGGTGCAGTTGCCATGTTGCTTGGAGGTCCGTTGGCATGGTTGATTGGTGGAGGATACTTAATCGGTAAGTTCTTGTTTGGAGAAGAAAAATCCGAGGCGCAAAAGCGAGAAGAGGCGATGGCAAAAGATTTAGATCGCGATGCGCGTTTGAAGGTGCATAATGAGTTCGAAGCTAATTGGGACACTATATGTGGCAAAGTACATAATTCTGTTACTCAATCTATTCTAGGTAATCGCCAACTCAAACAAACGATTAATAACCAAAGCCAAAAGGTAATAGGGGATTATATCAAGGAATGTATTAAGCAAACCCGTTTAATGGTGGAATAATATGGAAAAAAACATACCTTCCTCCGTAGCCGACAGTACGGCTAAAATGTATGCGGCTACTGCCATGTCACAGACACTTTCATTCTGCATGGAAAGAAAGTATCTGGAAAAGATAGACAATGACCAGCTAAATCCTTATTTTGCGTTACATGAAATATCCACAACCGCCAAAGAAAGCGTGTCGTGGATAGAAATCAATCAAATAGGAAAACCCTTGGATGAGGATGCCGGCAATTGCTTTACTGCCATTCAAAAAATCCTCTATTCTTGTTTCATGCCGAGAGAAACGCAATTGTTGTTCTTGATTGTAAACAATGGGCAAAGGAGTAAAATGTTTTTGGGTATTCGTCCGACAGGAACGGAAATCAAAAAGAACATCACCAGATATTTAAATGAATTTATAAAAGGTGCATGGCCGGGATTGCAAAGCAATTTGGTAAAGGATGCAGAAAAGGAGGAAGGGCTTAGCTTTTTCGCTTCTCAAATCAAGAATGAAGAATGGGAGTACGCTTATGCATTGACCGGAATTCCTTCTATGGAATCACAGTATAAATCAACTTATCCTGCTACCATCGACAAATTAATGGCGGGAATGAGCCAAAGCAAAAGTTATGCCTATTTGGTTGTGGCGGACCCTGTTGATGCAAACGAAGTGGATGGTATGCTATTCCAATGCCGTGAAATGAACGGACAAGCAGAGTCGTTGAAGTCATTCAATCTTTCCGAAGGTCGTACTAGCAGTATTAGCCGTTCTGTTTCGGACGGAACTTCGAACAATATTACTAGCGGAACAAGTGAGAGCAAATCTGGGAGAGACTGGAACGGAATAAAGAATAAATTGATAGGTGGTGCCGGTATCGGGTTGATTGGAACCGGTTTGGCCATTGCTGCCGGTATATCGTTTCCGCCTACTATGGCTGCTCTTCCGGCATTGGTGGGTACAGGGGCCTTGTCAAGTGCGGGCGGCACTCTTTTGGGACTTATACCTCAAAAAACGACTGGGACTTCATATTCCGAATCTACCGGTACGTCACATACCATTACAGAAGGAATGAGCGAAGGACAGTCGCACAATGTGAGCCATAATGTGGTAAACAAACATATAGAAGCCATATCCGAACATTTGTTTTACCATAGCAAACGATTGGAAACGGGAAAAGCCATCGGCATGTGGAAAGTGGGTACTTATTTGTTAACCGGAAAAGAATCAGAAGCCAAGGGGGGAGCCATGCAATTGCGTTCTATCCTGAGTGGACAAGAATCCATTTTTGAGCCTATCAGGATAACCAATATTAGCAATGTACTTGCATTTCAGAACTCGTTTGTTTCTTTCCAGTCACCTATTATCAGAATAGACAATGCTTCAAACGGACAGCCGTTTGCACATCCGCTTGGCGATCATTATAAAGAACTCAAGACCGTACTTACTACCAAGGAATTGTCTTATTTGATTAATTTTCCGTTACGTTCAGTTCCTGGAATCAGTGTGATAGACAGTACTCCGGAATTCAGCCTTAACCAGCAAGAAAATACGGCGGAATCACACATAGACTTCGGAAAGTTGTTGTACGGAGGTTCGCTAACCCAAATGAATTACCACATACCTGTCAGCAGCTTGTCACGCCATACATTGCTTTCGGGCATTAATGGAACAGGAAAGACCAATTCCGTACAAGCTATACTGAATAAAATAGAGGGAGTTCCTTTCTTGGTGATAGAACCGGCTAAAACAGAATATGTGGATTGGGCTATTAATTATAATAGTCAGAATCCTGATAATCCTATCAATGTTTTTGTTCCGGGATGTAAGAAATATAAAGGAGGATTTGTTCCCAATCCGTTGAAACTGAATCCTTTTGAACTGGTTTGGCTGGACAAGAACCAAGAACCGAATGTGTTGACACATATCGACCGGCTGAAATCTACTTTTGCGGCTGCCTTTCCCATGTACGATATACTTCCTGTACTTATGGAAGACTTGATTTATACTGTTTATCAGAATAAGTCAACCAATTGGTTGGGAGAAGAGCCTCAATTCGGCATTACATTACCGCCGACATTAAATGGCATGAGTGTTTCTGTGGATAAAGTTATTTCCAATCATCAATACGAAGAACGGATTGAACGGAATATGAAAGCGTGTCTTAATACCCGCATTGATAGTTTGAAAAGAGGATGGAAAGGAGAAATGCTGAACACTATGTACTCTACTTCGTGGGAAGATTTGTTTGAAAAACCTTGTGTCATTAACCTCTCGTATGTGGGGGATGATGTGGACAAAGCTTTCTTTATGGCCCTTATCCTGCAATTCCTTTACGAATATCGTTCAGCCCAAGCTGAGATTGGAGAGATTGATTACAATGATAACGGATGCAGGCATTTGACTGTTATAGAGGAAGCGCATCGGGTGATGGCAAAATGTGATAATCCGGAATTACCTCAATACAAATCGGCCATGATGTTCAGCAATATGCTTTCAGAAATAAGAGCGTATGGTGAGGGAATGTTTTTGGTGGATCAAGTACCGACACGACTTATTCCGGATGCAATCAAAAACACTAATTTGAAGATAACTCATCGGTTGGTGGCAGAAGATGATTGCAAGGCCATCGGTGAGTCTATGGGGCTGAATGAAGAACAACGAAAAGTCATACCTAAATTAATGACCGGACAATGTATTGTTTCTTCTTCACTTGCTACTGATACTTATTGGATTAAAGTTGATAAAGTAAAATGAATGGGATGATGGAAGATTATGAAGGATTGTCTTGTTCTCGGAGTTTGGAGACTAGGGAAAGATTGTCCGATAATCAATTGAGCTATATAGAAGAAGTCCTTTCTATAGGCAACAATGGCTTATTGATAGATCGGATAGATGAAATAAACGATAGTCTGCCTCCTAAGGCCATTGATTCAGACCGGGAAGTAGCCATGTTGATAAGTTCTGTGCGAGAAGGCATTGACCCTGTTTATTTGGAAGCACCGCAGGATGGTGTGCAGATAGAGCAAATATCCGAACGAATGGCTCTCATAAAAGGAGTGGAGTATTCCGAGTGGAAGGATTTGTCTTTTGATGAACGGATGATCGTTTTACAAAAAATAGAATACGAGGTGGCAAATGTCAGCCATCGTCCTGTGTGTACCGTTTCTTGTAGGAGCTTAGGTGAAGGACATTACGGATATTACACTCCGGGAACCAACCATATTACCATAAACAGTGATTGCGTTCGTTCCGGCTCTTTTGATGATTACCGGGAAACATTAGATACGCTCATCCATGAGGGCAGGCATGCTTATCAGGCTTATAACTTGAATACGAGGGAAGTACACCCAAGGCAAGGAGATGTTTCAAACTGGAAACTGAATGAAGAGAATTATGGTTATCAAGATGTGGCACATTGTGGATTCAAACTTTATGAATTGCAGCCTGTGGAAGCAGATGCACGCGCCTTTGCGGAAGACGTGCTGAAACAATATCAGAATAAAATAGCATAATGGAAGCAATAAAAGATATTTTAGCAATGCGTGGTTATACAGCCAAGCAAGCTGTTACCGTAGCGGCAGAACTGGAGAAGATAGATTTGCAATTGCAAAAGGGATTGCAAATCTGGCTAGCAGAAGAAAAGGCAACAGATTATCTTATTGAAGGTGTTAAACTTTCCGAACTCAAGCGGAAATTTGGTATGACCTATCCGGCTGCTTTATTGACAATGGATTGGCTTATCAAAGAGCCGGAATTGGCTATGAAAAGCATTAATCGAGGAATAAAATGATAAATAAGACAAAATAACTTGTAAACAACAATAGATATGCCTAAATTTGAATTGACTGCGAAAATGAATCTTCCACTTAGTGGTGGGATGAAGATTGAAAAAGGAGAAACTTTCGAGATAAACTTACCTTTTGGCCGTTTGCCCTTTGATTCGATAGATAGTAAAAGTCGGGTTTCAAAGATACTCGAATTACAAGGTTTTGACATAAAGGGCCATGAAAGCTACTTGAGTGGCGGATATTTTGATTTTAAGAAAATGTGATAATATGGATTACATCGGACAGTTCTTGAAAAGAAATTGGTTAGGAAAGGCAAAGGTTTATGTCTTTAATCCTAAAAAGATGAAGCATTTGCTTGTCAGGCTCACTTTTTATTTGTCACGGAAAGGACTGGCCGATGTCAAGTACAATCTGGCATTGATGCGTGACTATCTTCAAGATGTTGCAAACGGTGAATATAAAGATTATGATATCAAGAAATTGACACTAATTGTTGCAGCCGTCGTCTATGTAGTAACTCCTTTTGATTTCTTTCCTGATTTGATTCCTAGTGGACTTATAGATGACTTCTCAATTATAACATGGGCTATGAAAGAAAGTGTGAGTGAATTGGCGTTATATAAGGAAAAGAAAGGTTAGTATAAAAAACAATAACTTGGGTTGCCACCAATGTATGGTCAGCAATGCGTTTCTGTCCGTCTTCATCATAAAGAATACCGTTCTTATCCAAGAAATAGAGGAAGATGGTAGCGACAATACGCTTGAGTGCGCTTCATGATACGGATAACTTCACCAAGCTGCTGCAAGCGTTGGTCGTTGATAGCATAGCCTTTGATGATGTATTGCTTCAAGACGGAGGTAGCCCAAATTCTAAATTGAGTACCTCTTTGGCTTTTTACCCGATAGCCTACCGAGATTACCACATCTAAAGAATAAAAGGCGACTGATTGCTTTACCCCATCAACACGCAAAAAATGCGTGTTGTTCTCCTTAACGAGTTCGTTCTCGTTGAAAACATTATTTACGTGTTTTCTGATGGTCTTTTCATCCCTATCAAATAGAGATGCCATTTGGTTAGCAGACAGCCATACGGTTTCATTTTCCAACTTAACATCCAGTTGGATAGCACCATCCTTGCTTTTGTAGATAACCAAAGAACTATTATTGTTTTGATTCATATTACCGATTTCGTTTACATATCTGAGCAAAGATAACGACTTCTTCAACAACAAATTATAATTCAACGGGATATATTTGCTTCCTCAAAAGATTATAGCTATTTTTGCATTGAAAGAAACCAAGAAATCGTGAGCAGAATATTGAAGTTGCAACGCTGACTATTCGGTGGAGATAGAAATATTTCAGATTTCTCGATGATTGATTATTAGGAAATTACGATAAACAGGAGAATCCCAGGCGGATCACCAAAGAATCAGAGAGTTACACAAAAGTAACTCTCTTTTTTTATACCTGAATTGCGCTGGTTTACCGGTTCAAGGGTTCAGTTGGCTCAGTCTGAAAACTTGGGGGAATTAGGGCGTCTGTAAGAACAGACATTATTTGCTATTGATTGAAGATAGAAGTATTCAAGCAGCATAGAGCCACTAATGATTGTTCTCATGAAACTCCCATTGTTCCCACGAATTTACATCTTTTTGAAAGACATTTCAATATGAACTGCTTTGTGACAAAGTTCCGGTAGCCTTTAAATATTCCACATAATTCAAATACAGACGGAAATGAGCATCCACTTGTACACAATAAGCCTGTTGCCATAAAGTTTGAGCTTCAAGATAATCCGATAAAGTTTCTAAACCCACCTCATACTGCTTCTTACTCACCCTCATATTCTCTTCTGCCTGTTGCAAAGAACGGTCGGAAAGTTCACTTTCTAAGCGAGCCTCATCCAAATTGTTAGCAGCCAAAGTCAATTCCAACAGCATTTTCTCATTCATATCAGCCTGCTCCAAACGAGTCTGTTCCAACTTAGCTTTGGCGGCATGCACTTTGTTGATACGCTCTCCAAAGTGAAAAAGAGGAACGCTGACATTCAATAAGACTGAAAATCCTCCTTTATACAAAAATGTTTCATCATTTACTTCCAAACCATGAATATAATTATATGAGCCTTTAACACCAACCTTAGGCAACAGTTCGCTACGATTCAATTTCACTTGCTGTTTTGCCATAGCTACTTGTTTATTTAAAATGCCATATTCAGGACGAGCCGTAATATCCGATACCTGCATCATTATATTCTCTTTCACTTCAGGATAGTCTCCCGACACCTGTATATCTGCAATTAAAGGTTTACCAATAAAATGACACAAATTCATTGTTGCCAAGCGCAATGCGTTCTCTGCTTTGCGCATATTGAGTTCACTTTCATTCAATTTTACCCGCACTTTCAGCACGTCATTCTGAGGCTTTAACCCATGACGATATGCACTTTCCACATTCTTATGCAACTCAACCAGCACAGTATGATACCTATCGGCCACATTCTTCATTTCCCTAGCTTTAACTACTTGGGCATATGCCTTATCGGTATTCAAAATAACTGTGGTAGCCGTCAGGGTTTCATTCATTTGCGCCATCTCCTTGCCCAATACAGACATTTTATACAACCAATTTAAAATACGATAAAATTACTGTAACCGACGCAACAAACTCAA
>OHBJ01002847.1_pt1 | contig 11543 bp, 8 predicted proteins | sample 1577241 | NCBI WGS metagenome assembly OHBJ01 (sample SAMEA3541594, study PRJEB24748) | human gut metagenome | biome: human gut; feature: human-associated habitat; material: faeces | place: China | collected 2012
TGTGAAGCGGTGGAACAATGCGGGTAAGTGGAAGTCATAGCAGGAGCAGTGTGTATAAATCATGTACATTTAAGCGTAGCAATCGCGCCGAAGATAAGTATTTCGAATTTTATGGGAAATCTGAAAGGAAAAAGAACACTCATGCTATACGACAGACACCCCGAATTGCAAAGTAAGTGGAAAAAGTATTTTGGGCACGAGGGAATTAAATGGAAATAGTTGGTGATATTACCGATGAAGCAGTATCGAAGTATACAAAAGCGCAGGCAGAAGAGTCACGAAAAGAAGATTCGAGAGGTACGGCTTTATAGCGGACCAGTAACGGTGCTTGCGACACGCCCTTTGGGGAGAGCAGTAAGATAGCCCTTTTGGGGCTAATGGCAAACCACCAGTTGAACGGGTGGTTGCTGACTTAGATAACGGAACTTACAGACAACCACACGAACCAGTATATGGCCACTTATCCGGCCAGACACAAACAGAAAACCAGACCTATGAATAAATTATGGAAAAAGTTCATCTACGGAACAGCGTTGATTATGGCATTCACCCTAATCCTTTCCCTTGCAGTGAACTCAAAGATTGTAGGGAAATACTACCTGCGCAGTCAAAAACATTATATCCAGGACATTGGAAGTCAGCTGATTACCCTTTTGGAAAGCGGTACAACGCCGGAAAATGCTGTCAGGATCCTGGAAGAACAGGAAAAGGTCCTGATTGTATATTCAGGCAACACATCGGACAGTGAAGCCCTCAGCAATGAACTGCGCGAACAGTTCCGGCAAAAGGGATTAGGCTTCCAGAAGTTCTGGCTTTGGGAACAGGATTACCAGGATGCGGTGGAACACGGCATAAAGCTGCGCCTTTATCAGCAGGAAAAATTGAAGTATGGGATTCTGACTGAGTATATGTTTACAGATAAAGGCATGTTCGCCATTGCCGCGGTGGTTCCCAATACCGAGGAAACCGTTGGCATCTTGAATCAGTTCCTGATTATCCTTCTGTCCATTTCATCCGTGGTTGCAGTAGTCCTCATGTATATCCTGGTGAGGCACATCACCAACCCATTAAAGAAGATGGAGGAGTTTTCACGCAGGATTACCGGGCAGGATTATGGCAGCAGGCTGGTAATCCATACCAATGATGAACTGGAGACAGTGGCCGGCAGTATGAACCGGATGAGCCAAAGTATTAAGGAATATCAGGACATGCTGCTTGGGAAGAACCGGCAGATGGAGGCGCTGCTGGACAATGTGGCCCATGACCTGAAGACGCCCATCGCGCTGATTGGCACCTATGCGTCAGGGATACAGGATGGGCTGGATGACGGGACATTTTTAGACACCATTATCCGCCAGAATGCGAAAATGGCCCGGCTCACAGAACAGTTATTGGGGTTGTCACGGATTGGGCAGAAGGAATATCCGGAAGAGACCATTGCCCTTGACCGCCTGTTACAGGAACAGGTTGAGGAACAGAGGATATCTGCTTTTCAGAGAAAGCTGGAGCTTTCCGCATCAATAGAACCGAATCAGCATATCAGGGGAAATGCAGAACTTGTTTCAACTATTTTCTCCAACCTGCTGTCCAATGCAATTAAATATGCGTCAGAGTCCGGGCCTGGGATAGAAATACGTCTGCATGGAAATGACGGTGGCTGTCATTTTACCATATCCAACCAGGCCCCGAAAATGAGTTTGTTGTATCAAACTGACTGCCAAAACCGCTGTTCCTGCCCTGACGGTTATCATAGCGGTCATACTCATCAGGAATTCCGTCACGGTCGGAATCCTGCAGAGTTGTATATCCAAGCTCAAGCCAAAAGTCCTGAAGCTGTGAAAAATCAAAAATTTCAGGATTGCTGTTTTTGAAATCTCTGCCTATTGTAAAATAGAATTTTCTGTTATTAAAATCTACAACAAGCTTTTCGTTTGTACCGGCACTTGCCGACTGAACAAATGCCGAATATTTCTGTCTATTCTGTTCACGCTGTTCAAGATGAGTTTTAACATCAGCTATTGTTCTGTTTTTCCAGCCTGATGAAAGCGAACTGAGCTTGTGCTTACAGTCGCTGCAAAGATAACCGTCTGAAAGCTTTTGCCTTGTGAGGGCGTTTACCTTGTCACCGCAAAGGTCACAATATTTCTTTTCAAATAGTCCCATAAACTTTCTCCTTTACAAAAGATTCACGATTTTCTTCTGAATATTTGTAGCATCAATAATTGATATTGTGCCGTCACCGTTTGTGTCTGCAATTTTAAAAGTGTAATCGTCAAATTCTTCAAGCCCGACAATGTATTTTTGAACCAAGGTTGCGTCCACAACATTAATAACACCGTCCATATTGACATCATACGGAACAGTAATTTTTACTACAAGGTTAACATCTTTCTTAACAACATTCGCTTCATATACCCGTGTTACGCATTGCGGTTTGCTTACAGTAATGACATATTTGCCTGGAACTGTTTCATAATACACATATAAGGGTTTTGCATTACTGTTTACCGTTTCATGTGTATAGCTGCCATTATAGACGCCGTCAGGAGTGTATCTATCAAACTTAACAGTAATAGTGTCATCCGGTAAGCCGCCCGTTCTTAAATCCAGTATAATACGGGCCTTAACCTTTTGCGTAACTTTAACCGATACACTGTAAATGACATCACCGTTCTCACCCGTGACAGCACACCTGAAATGAGTTTCATCAAAATCCGTATTCGGTCTGATGGTCAAAGCATTTGTTTTTGTACCCTTGAAGGAAAATTTGTTTGATGTGGATGAGTTGTCACTTATGTTGCGCCACACAGTTCTTGTTACACCGGTGGGTGTTCTTCTCCTTACTTTCATCTGCCACTGATAGCTTGCGGCATTGTTGGCAGTAACCGATATAGTTCCTTCTTTGCCTTTCATAATTTCTGCCTCAGTGAACTGATGTGAAAATGAAGGTGATTTATCTGCAACAACGTAATATGCCCAAATATAATATTGACCTGTGGTTTCATCCTGAAGAATTGTCGCCTGACCGTCGTCGTTGTACAAACCACATACTGCGTTCTTGGCAACCGCATATCCTCTGTTCATATTAAAGTATAGCTGACAACAATACATACCGCTGTCAAAAGCTTCTCCGTCGTTGAGCTTTCTGCCAACTTTGTTGTTTTTGTACTCATACCACTCAATATAATCAAAACTGTAGTAAGTGCTGTTTATCGGAGTTGCCGTAGTTGAGGGGATTTTCCGCTGTTCAGGTTTCTCCAAGCCTAAAAATCCAATTGTAGGAATTTCTGTCTTCTCAAGAAGTCCCGGAAAGTTACATTTTCCCGAATAAAAAGTACCGCTCTTTGAACCCGTTACTTTACATCTAAAGACAACATCTTTCCACCCTGAGTCAGGTCCTACAAGTTCTGCGTAGGTCTGAAATTTAAGATGGTCTGTAAAAACACCCGAAAATTTCGAGTCGGGGTTGTTGGTTTTATCGGAGAGGTTAACCCAGCTTAGGCTCGGATGCTTTGCCTGCCATTGATAGGTAAAGGTTTCGTCTGTACTGCCGCCGTTTACTCCCACGATAATGTTAAGGACATCTCCTTTGTAAACCTCGGTGTCGATATATTTGATATAAGCCTGAGCCGCCGCATTTGCGGTTATGGCTGTCATAGGAAGTGTTGTCAACAGCATGAGAAAGCATAAAACAACACTCGAAATACGCTTTGCTTTTTTCTTGATTTTCATAAAAATCCCTCCTTCATGCCCAAGGATCAACCGAAGCCGGAGTTCGTATGTCGGAGAGTGCAAGATTGCGCCACAAGAACCATTGATTGCCCTTTCTGCGAAGCTCAATCGGACGAGGTGAATCTGCTCCCGACGACTGAACCTGAACCTTTGCATAACCCTCGCTCTGATAGGTATATGCATACTCGGAAACGGTTATTTTGTACGGAACATTCGGTGTATAATCGTTCTTCACGGATGAACCCTCAAAATATGAGCGAGGAATATATCCCCTACCCTTGATTCTGTCACGCAAAAACTGAATATCCATCCCGTTCATCGGCTGAGGTCCTTTTAATACATTAAGCATTTCTATTGTGTTTTCCGGACTTTCATCATATTCAAGCAACACAAGCATTGCAAATGCCGCTGTTGAAAGAGGTGACGAAAAGTCAAGCTCCGGCATTTTTTTGAGTTCATCTGCATTTTTCGGATAATCGGCAAATACAAATGTTTTGCTTTTGTGCATCGCATTGTTTACCGCTCCCGAAACGGCCTTTGAAACATTGTTTTTTACAGCCTGATTTGTCATATTTTTTAAGCTGTCAAATATACCCATAAACAGTACCTCCTTTTTAAAGTGCGTCAAGTGCGGCGGCAAGATAATCTGCCGTTACAGATGAATAAAAAAACGAGCTTATTTTTCCGAATTGTTTTGCCTGTTTAACCTTGTCGGCAAGGTCGGGATATGCCTGTTCGTCACAGAGCAGAGCCGTTTTACAGCTTGGCAAATATTCCTTTACTTTTCCACAAAGCTCAAGCCGTTTCTCAATAGTTGAATCGGCAAGTCTTGTGACATCCATAAGTAAAACATCAACTCTTTCTGCAATGCACAAATCAAGAATTTTCCCGTCTTGATTCGGTGAAACATTTTCAATACAAAATCTTCCCTTCTTTACAAGGGCATTTTGAATAGCCTCACTGAGCAAATTATTCTGAACACTGAGCAAAATTCTCTTCAACGGACATCACCCCTTTTCACCTATATCTTTCACTTATATTGTACAATTTTGCGATAGAATATGAATGTGCCAAACGGCATATTTCACAACATAAACAAAAAAAGCACAGCTGCCCGATTGTTCGGACAGCTGTGACCTTGTGCTAAAAATATTTACGGTGGGTAATTAAAAGGGGGGTAAATAATAAAATAATTATGCTTTGTTCTTAACAGCGCCTATAATGTAAAGTACAGGGATAGCAAGACCGCAGATAAGAGAGAATACATTGAACTGTGATCCGCCTATCATGCTGATAATTTCGCCTGCAATACACATAACAGCAACAACAACGCCCCATACAATACATGTATTTGCCTTGTGCGGAAGTTTTGCGTTGATAACGCCGATAATACCTGCAACAAACTCAGCAACCGCACTGATAAGTGCGAAAACGCCGCCGACATAAAGCATAGTCATATCGTATGTACCGTCGTTAAAAGCTGCAAGTGCGGCGATACCGAGAATGGCGATGATTGACACAACCAATGCAATAGCACCGAATACAATCATAAGGATTCCCGTTACTTTAAGAAAAGTTGAACCTTTTGCCTCCATAGTTTTTCCTCCTGTCATTAAATAATAAATTTTATGCACCTTTGTCTTTGATTATTAATCGGACAAAGATAGCGTTTTGCACAAAAGATATTCACCGTCTGAGCAGTTTATATCCTGTAATTGTATTATACTGTTTTAACAGCAAAAAAATATGTGCCAAACGGCACATATTCAGAAAAAAGTATTTATTTGTCGTTAATTCTATCGTCAAGGATTACAAGTCCCGCCTCTCTTGCCTTTACGGCAAGCTCCGTTCTTGACTTAAAGCCTGTTTTTTCAAGCATATACTGTATATAGTTCTTGACAGTACCCGGAGCAATGTAAAGTCTTTTGGCAATTTCCGTGTTTGTATCACCGCTTGTCAGTTCACGCAAAACCTCAAGCTCCCTTTCGGTAAAATCCGTACTCATTGCGTTGCCGAATTTAATTTTCGGCGTTGTGTCGGGAAACACACGCTCACCGTTCATTGTTCTGTCCATAAGTTCAATAATAGGTTCGGAACTTACCTCTTTGTACCAAAAGCTGTCAACCCCTGCATCCTTGGCACGCTTTAGATAGGAATATTCGGGCATTGAGGTAACAATGATTATCTTAATTTTCGGGAACTTTGCTTTTATTCTTTCAGCCGCCTCAAGACCGTTTGCTCCCATTGAAGTGCATATATCCATTAAAATCAGGTCAACATCGGAATTTTCACAATGATAATCCGTCATATCGGCATTACTTATTGAGCCCGCAAGCGTATAGTTTTCGCTTTGGTTTACATACATTTCAAATAAAGTTCTCGGCATTGACTGATCTTCAACTATCAGCACTCTTGTCATACTGCAGCACCTCGCTTTTCGGTATTGTGATTTCAAGAACAAAAATTTCGGAAATCGATATTTTCATGCTTCCGCCGATTTGCTCCGCCTTTTTTCTTACGGAAGAAAGTCCGCCGCCCTCATTGATTTTTTGAGGCGGTTTTCTGCCGTTATTTGCAAATTTAAAAATATATTTTTCACCGTCGTCAAGACTTTCAAGAATCATTTTATCTGCTTTTGCGTGTCTTGCTGCATTGTTAAGGCATTGCATTGTTGCAAAAGTCAGAACCCGTGCAACCGCATTGTTATCAGTCGGAAGATTTCCGACTGTTTCAAGCGTTATTCCGACAAGCTTTGCGGCATTTTCAATATCCTTAGCAAAGTTTTCGTCTTTGCAATCATTCTCTGCGGTATTCAGAACAGAAATATTGTTTTTCCACATTTCAAGTAATTTACTGTTATTTTCAGACAGAGTGCCGTTTTCAAGATATCTTCTTGTTGTTATCAGCGTACTGCCGAGCCTGTCATGAATTATCTCTTTTGTGCGAAGAATTTCTTCTTCTCTTGTCAGGTCACAGACCATTTCATTGTATTTTTTCAGATGAGCATTAACCTTTTTTAACTCGCCTATTTCATATTCCAAGGTTGATGTAAGCTTTGTAAACTCTGTTATATCGGTTGCCGCAAGCTGAAAATACAGTTTTGAAAAAATTTCCGTTTCCGACAACGAAAAGCTGAAAACCCTGCCGTCCTTTAATCTGACTGTAAATGCCCCGTCATTTTCATATTGAGAAGCCTCTTTTATCTTCTCTCTGAAGGGCATTGCAACATTAAGCGATTTTCCCGTGAGTTCAAGGCATATGCTTTCCATAAGATTATTTTTCAATACAACAAGTCCGTTTTCGTCAAAATAGCAAAGTCCTGTCGGCAAGCCGTCAAAGCTTTCTTTAATTGACATTGCGGTAATATCGGTATTCCTGCAATGATGAAGCCTTACCGTTATGTACACAGACATTATCGCACAATATGCCGTTATGCCGACAGACAGAGCAAATGGCATTCTGCCAAAAAATTCAGCCATTTTATTAATTTGGTTATCATAATATATTTTACTCAAGACATGAGTGCTTACCAAAAACATTGTCAAAGAGATTACTGCAATTATAACCGCTGAAATCGGTTTCCACAACCTGATTTTATAAAGAAAAGATTGCGTTGCGTTGTATATTGCCGCACAGGCAACAACAAATTGCACACTCATCAATATAACACAAACAAACGAACGCATTTCAAGGATGGATGTCATATGTCATCACCTCCGCTTTGCATACGAACAAACACAAACAGAGTGTCGGCGTCATATTCTGTGGTGACATTTCCGCCGAGTTTTATAATATCGTCAAGTAAATCATCGGGGATTTTCATTTCATTTTTGCTGTCACAATTGATTTTTAAATCAATAAATCTCTCATTGACTTTTAAATTAAACAGCAACGCATCTGTGCAGTTCATTATGTGCCTTATAAAAATCCCGATAAATTTAAAAAGTGCAATCGTTTTTTCGGCTGAAATTTCTCCCGAAACATTACTGAAAAACGAGCACGAAATTCCGTAGACAGAAATGTACTCGGCAAGTTCTCGGATACTGTTTTCAAGCTCAAAAGCATTCAGCATTTTTCTGCTTTTTGCCATAATGAGCAGATTGCTTATTCTCTTGATGTAAACATTAACAACACAGGCACCGGCATAATCAGCCGAAACATCTCCCCTGTTGTTTTCAATATTTTTGAGTACATTTTCAAGGTCGCAAAGCTGAGGGCGGATAAATTCGGTTATACTGTCATAGAGCTTGTTCTGTTCGGTTACTGCCGCTCTTCGTTTTTTCAGCTCTGCCTCTGATTTTAAGATTACATTGTATTCCGAAATCTGCTCTTTTACTTCCGAAAGTTCTCTGTTAATTCGGTTAATTGCCGATATATCTTCCGTCCAAACTGCCTTACCGCCTTTTATATTATGCTTTTTAAGAATTATATTTTCATCAATCACAACACTGTTACCGTTTTGCAGAACAACATCTTTTGAAACATTTGTTGCGTTTTTAGAGCGGTATTTCACATTGCCCTCATTGTCAAATATGAGAGTGTTAAGATTTGACGCATTGAAAAAATCGCCGTAACCCGTATTTGACGGCACAAGACCTATCTGAATAAGGCTTTCCCATAAAGCAATTGAGGCAAAACAGAACACCTCGGGAACATTGTAAATTCTAAGTCCCGAATATCCGTGATTCAGATTATTCCAGAGTGTGTAAATTATTGCGACAAGAATTATTACAATCGGAATCCACAGCTTTTTGCGTGTTGCGGAAATTCTGCATCGATTGATTGAAAGCACAATTGACGAAAGTACAAGTATAAAAATCCACACTGCAATTACATAGTAAACAGGACCGTAACTGTATTGTTTGTTCCAATTGTAAAAATCGGGTTCAAATACAAAAGCAAGCTGATGAAAATCGTTCGTCATAACAAGCAGCACAAGAACGGCGGCAGGTATAATCAAAAGATATTTTCGGTTATTTGTATTTTCAGGCTTACCGATATTCAGCATTGCAAAAAACATCATAAGCGGCAAAAACACCATTGCTATGTAATATGAATACCAAAGATACCGTCCGTATGTGTTGATGTCGGCAGGGCTGTTGTATTTTATGGCACGAAGAGCCATCCACAAGAGCATAAGCGCCGCAGATATCACAAGGCAGATTCGTATATTCTTCTGAACAATGCGATATGCAACAGACACACCCCAGCCTATAATAAGCCCGGAAAAGATAATAACATCAAAATTTTCAATATAATTATCCGCCGAGGAAGTAAGATGAGAAAAAATTCTCACCGCACCTCCAAACAGGAATATAACTATCCCAACAACAGTCAGAAGCTTTGTTTTGTCAACTTTGCGAACCATATGCCACCCGTCAGTTATTTCAAGTTTAATTTCAGCAACATAATTTTTTTCAAAACACCAATGTTGCACACTATTTTACTACATAATAACACAATAAAACGGATTATACAATTCATATTTACCGCAAATTTAAACGAAAAAGTAAATAGTTAATCCCCAAAGTAATTTCCACGGTGAAACTTACTTTGGAAATTAACGCACTGAAATCTTCCTTGTTTTGGACTGTAATCAATCGTGGTATTCTTAACAAACTTATTAAACTACAAAAGGCACATAACCGAAAGTGATAACGGTTATGTGCCATATTGTTTTTTGCAATGCTGTTTTTTCACAGTCCACGAGTAAAATTTGTACCCTAATTAGATTTACACTATTCTCAAACTGCGTGATAAGTGGTTTTGTTACTCTCTCCGTTTTACTACCTTATAGATTTACACTATTCTCAAACCGCCGTCCTCGGAGTGGGTTGCAAGCTCCGGTTTTACTACCTTATAGATTTACACTATTCTCAAACCCTGCGACGAAGCTTTTAGCAAGCCTGCGAGTTTTGCTACCTTATAGATTTACACTATTCTCAAACGGCTTGTGTGATGAAATTCTTGATCCGGTTGTTTTACTACCTTATAGATTTACACTATTCTCAAACCTCAGCCGCTTTTGTCTATCGCATTTTTCGTTTTACTACCTTATAGATTTACACTATTCTCAAACAGCGGTGACACGCACTATCTGAAAGTATGGGTTTTACTACCTTATAGATTTACACTATTCTCAAACGGAAATTTATATAAACACATACTTGCCGAAGTTTTACTACCTTATAGATTTACACTATTCTCAAACCGGGTGATAATCACTTCAAAAATGTACACTGTTTTACTACCTTATAGATTTACACTATTCTCAAACAACAATCTTGAGTGTCTTTGCAAGGATTGGTTTTACTACCTTATAGATTTACACTATTCTCAAACTTAACGAGTATTATTACGATACGAACGAAGTTTTACTACCTTATAGATTTACACTATTCTCAAACCGCAATGGCTGCACGGCTCGGTGTTTTGGAGTTTTACTACCTTATAGATTTACACTATTCTCAAACGCAGCATTTACAGCAAAATAGTTACTGCCGGTTTTACTACCTTATAGATTTACACTATTCTCAAACGAAGAGGCTATGGAAGTATGGCTTGAAATAGTTTTACTACCTTATAGATTTACACTATTCTCAAACTGCATCGCCACACTCTATGGCAAGACCGCCGTTTTACTACCTTATAGATTTACACTATTCTCAAACACGGGTGTGCTATACTTGCAGTATGGGATAGTTTTACTACCTTATAGATTTACACTATTCTCAAACAGTAAGCATTGGACTGATTGGAGTTCCTTGGTTTTACTACCTTATAGATTTACACTATTCTCAAACCACATTTGATGAATGATGCTCAACGAATGGTTTTACTACCTTATAGATTTACACTATTCTCAAACCCATAGACTACAGGACACAGAAAGGGAAAAGTTTTACTACCTTATAGATTTACACTATTCTCAAACATCATAATTCAACCTCTCTTTTGCTATACAGTTTTACTACCTTATAGATTTACACTATTCTCAAACTCAGCTACACAATATTTTTATCAGAAATTAGTTTTACTACCTTATAGATTTACACTATTCTCAAACGTTTGTTGTTTCGTTATAGCCCGAAACAAGTTTTACTACCTTATAGATTTACACTATTCTCAAACGACGAAAGGCATACACACAATTGCAGAGTGTTTTACTACCTTATAGATTTACACTATTCTCAAACATATTGTCAATTCATTTGACGATATAGAGTGTTTTACTACCTTATAGATTTACACTATTCTCAAACACCGTCACAATTGTTGAGGGCGGCAATAAGGTTTTACTACCTTATAGATTTACACTATTCTCAAACTTAAATACTGATATTTTATATTGCCCGATTGTTTTACTACCTTATAGATTTACACTATTCTCAAACCTCAACCTCTCAGAAGCCGTTAATTATTTGGTTTTACTACCTTATAGATTTACACTATTCTCAAACCTTGCAATGTTTCGCCCACTCCCGAAAATCGTTTTACTACCTTATAGATTTACACTATTCTCAAACCTCCTAATTTTTTTGTTGCATATGCAACATGTTTTACTACCTTATAGATTTACACTATTCTCAAACCTTGTTTCGTAGCGTGTTTTTGATTTTCTCTGTTTTACTACCTTATAGATTTACACTATTCTCAAACCTTGTTTCGTAGCGTGTTTTTGATTTTCTCTGTTTTACTACCTTATAGATTTACACTATTCTCAAACCTTGTTTCGTAGCGTGTTTTTGATTTTCTCTGTTTTACTACCTTATAGATTTACACTATTCTCAAACCTTGTTTCGTAGCGTGTT
>OHBJ01002851.1_pt1 | contig 11535 bp, 10 predicted proteins | sample 1577241 | NCBI WGS metagenome assembly OHBJ01 (sample SAMEA3541594, study PRJEB24748) | human gut metagenome | biome: human gut; feature: human-associated habitat; material: faeces | place: China | collected 2012
TTCGTGGAGCCATCCTTGAAATACGGCCCTTTGGCTGTCTGAGGTCTAACGCGTGCCGGCAGCTCTCCCGGCAGAAGTCCCCGTTCCTGGAGCATGCTCCCCATGCCTCCGTCAAAAAAGATCCGCCTCCGCTTCAGTTCATCCCTGATATCCATCTGTCTTTACGTCTCCCTTCCCTGTCCCAGGCTCCTCCTGTACGGACAGTCCTTTTTTTCACATGCCTCGCACCCTTCTGTCCGGCAGAAGCCCTTTACCGGACTGATCCCGATCACCGCCGTCACGGATTTGGACGGCATCATAAGGCCTCCCTCTGTCAGAGTGATCCCCAGGCGCTTCCCGGCCTCCAGCCCTCCCAGAAGGTCCTTCTGGACGCTTAACGGGAAATCTCCGTAGCCCGGAGAAAATCTTGGCCGCAGGTAAAGCCCCTTTTCCTCATATTCCTTTCGCCAGGACTCAAAATTCCTGTCACAAACCTCCTCGATCAGAGCCGCTGCTGCTGCCTGCATGACCACAGCCCTGGCCATAAAAAGCTTCCCGTACTTAAGGAGCAGCCGGTCCACTCCCGTCCCCAGGGTCGCCGCCATCACAAGAACCCGGGCGCAGCCGCCCAGGTTCTTTAAAAGACTTCTGCTGGAGGTCTGGAAACAGCCGCAGTCCAGGCTCCCGTCCCGCACCGTCACCGGAAACTCCCGTACACAGATCCGCTCTTCTGATACCCGCAGGAGCTCTTTTATACATTCCTCTGCCAGTTCTCCTGTTTCCTCATCCGGGACCCGGTTCCCATATCCCAGATACCGGAACACCTCGCTCCTGCGGACCCCGTCCTCCATCATACCAGGATCTCCGATAAGCTGCTCTTGATCTGCTCCGCCACATCCGGCTTGTTCATGGAATAGATATGGACAACGTTCGGGTTCGTTTCCAAAGTAATATTCCGCAGCACAGGAATCCCAAAGGAAAAGCCATCCAAATGCCGGTTATTCCCCATTTGAAAACGAAGCCGAAAACGTATCCCGAAAGCATGCCGCCGAAAAAGTATGAGCAGAACGAAATCCACATGATTGCTTTCACATCGGCCAGACCGCGCAGGGAATGCACGAGAACCAACTGTACGCTGTCGCTCAACTGATATAAAATAAGCATAGGTATCAGCAAGACGATGATAAGGTTTACCTCTATGTCGTCGGTAAAAATGTGCCCGACCCGTGCCCGTGTCAGAAAAAGAATAATGCAGATGATTGTTGAAGCGACCAGCGCCAGATGTACTCCCGAAACGGTGTTGCGGATAACGCTTTTCCAATCGCCCGCGCCTTTGTAATAGCTCGAACGTATGGCTACAGCCGAACTCAGCCCTAAATATATTACGAAACTGATGTTCGAAATGGCTATCACTACCTGGTGGGCTGCCAGTTCCGCGCTTCCGAGCCAGCCTACCATGATTGCCGTAACCGAAAACGTGGACGCCTCTATGCCTTGCTGCAACCCTATTGGCCAGCCAATGGCGTTAAGGCGTTTTATCTGCTTCGCGTTTATGCGGAATAATATGAATCCGTGACGGTATGGGCGATATTTGCTGCGGTAAAGGAATACGGCAACGAATATCGCCAACGTGATGAAGCGCGAAACAAACGTGCTTATGCCCGCGCCGTTAAGTCCGAGTTCGGGAAAGCCTAACTTTCCGTAGATGAGTATGTAGTTTCCTGCTATGTTGAGAACGTTGCCTATCAGTAGTGCCCACATCGAGACAGTGGGGTCGCTTATTCCTTCTACGAACTGACGGAACGAATTGTAGAGCATTACGAAGACCAACGACACTGCGCTTATTACAAAATAAGGCCTTATAAGTGGCAGCAGTTCCTCTGGTTGCCGCAAGGCTTCTACGTTCGTGTAAATTATGGCCAATACGGAGCAGATGAGAAGTGCTACGAACGTGTTTGCAATCAAGCTGTTTTTCAGCCAGCCGCCTATTGCCGATTTTTTGCCTGTGGCAAGATTCCGGCCTATCATGGGAGTAAGGTTGAAAGAATAGCCCGTTCCGAGCATAAGGAAAGTGCCGATGATATTGTTTACGAATGATGAGGCGGCAAGTTCGTCGGTGCTGTGCTGTCCTACCATTACCGTGTCGGCAAGTCCCGTTGCCACAATTCCCAGCTGGCCTATTATTATAGGTACTCCGAGCTTTATTAGCGGCGTATAGTATGTTTTGTGTTCCGTGTATATGTTATGCAGTTTGTTCATTTATCCGTGTTGCTTGTTGGAGCATTTTTTCTTTTGCAGAGTGGAGCAGGCGGGTATAATAGGAATTTCATCCTTTTGTATTGTTGTGCTTTCGGAACCGTTGCCTGCGGTTTCGTTCCGAACGGTAAACAAAAAATGCAGAGTGGATTTCTGTATATGCAATAATGTCATCGGCACATGTTTCCTCGTCGTTCCGAATACAGACGGGAAGTTAAAATAATTGTGCGGTGATATGTTGATTTGCAATACATTTGTTTTGTGAATGATTCACGGCAGCAAATGTACGAAGTTTTTCGTTATTTGGCAGGCAATAAAATGCCCGAAAAAATATGTCTGAGATATTTCAAAATATCTCAGACATATTTTAAATTATCTCAGAGATAATTTTTTTCTGCTCTTGGAACTTCTTGTTTAAGTTCCTACCTTTGCAATAAGGAACGTATTATATGTCTGTTACAAGTTATCTTAATAAAATCATTTGCGGAGATTGCCTTGAAGTTATGAAGCAGCTGCCCGACGGGTGCGTGAACCTGGTAGTGACTTCACCTCCTTATAATCTGAAAAACTCAACCGGAAACGGCATGAAATGCGGTAAGGGAGGAAAATGGTCGAATGCGGCTCTTATTAACGGATATGCAACGTATGACGATAATATGCCATACGAGGATTATTGTGCGTGGCAGCGCGATTGCCTGAAAGAAATGATGCGTCTTCTGAGCGATGACGGCGCAATTTTTTATAATCACAAATGGCGTGTTCAGAATGGACTTATCCAGGACAGGCGCGAGATTGTTTCCGACTTTCCCGTGCGCCAGATTATAATATGGAGGAGAAAAGGGGGAATAAATTTCAATGCAGGATATTTTCTTCCCACTTATGAAGTTATTTATCTGATAGCAAAAAAGGACTTCAGATTATCGCAGGGGGCCAATCGCTACGGAGATGTATGGGAATTTACGCAGGAGTTGAAGAACGAACATCCCGCACCTTTCCCTGTCGCTCTTATCGATAGGATAATCGGTTCGACAAACGCGAAGGTTGTGCTCGACCCTTTTATGGGGAGCGGTACCACCGCTGTCGTTGCGCAGGCTCTGAAGAGAGATTATATCGGTATCGAGATAAGCGAATACTATTGCAGAATGGCGGAAGAGAGAATAGTGAAAAATAAAGTCAATCCTGAGATAGCCCGTTTTCATACACCTACATTGTTCGATTATGCAGAAAAATAATCTTCAACCTATTTCCAAAGCTGAATTGATAGAGAAATTCAGAGAAATAGAACAGCGCGGTTGGATTTTAAACACCCGCAGAGGAAATGACGGTGCCGTAGGAAATGTTCTGGAAGATTTATTGGGGATTCCGGAAAACAATCTGCCTATTCCGAATGCTGCGGAATGGGAATTAAAGGCCCAGCGCAAAAATACCACCGCATTATTGACTTTATGCCATATGGAACCTTCGCCGCGAGCAATGAAGATAGTAACCGATATACTGTTGCCTAAATATGGCTGGAGGCATAAAAAGGCTGGAATAAAGTATCCTGCTGATGAGATGTCTTTTCGTGCCACGCTTAATGCCCGTTATTTTACCGACAGAGGCTTCAGATTGAATGTAAATCGAGAGGAACAGCGCGTCGAAGTAGGATTTGAGATGTCGGAATGTTCAGAAAAACATGAGGACTGGCTTCGCTCGGTTGAAATAAGAAATGAAAATGCTGCGGCTTTCTCGCTGATTCCTTATTGGGGTTTCTACGATTTGTTTGCTAAGGTAGGTGCAAAGCTGACGAATTGTTTTTACGTGCAGGCCGATACGAAAGTGGAAAACCGCAAGGAATATTTTCATTTCAATAAGGTATTCATGTTGAAAGACCTGAATCTTTATAAATTTATAGATTGCATAGAAAACGGCAAGGTGTATGCTGATTTTGATGCGAGAACGGGACATAATCATGGTACAAAGTTTCGCATACATTATAAGGATATTCCTTTGATATATGATTCGGTTTCCGAAGTGTTGTGAGTTCGGAAATAGAAAGTGAGGCTATAATATAGGAGGCTATATTTGCCGTCTCGAAAAATATGTCTGAGATATTTTGAAATATCTCAGACATATTTTAAATTACCTCAGAGATAATTTTTTTCTGCTGCGGGAGGATTTTTTGCTTTTGCGGGTTTCGGGCGGTTTTCCGGCAGCCGGTTTCTTGCATGTCATTCCAGTGTTTCCGAAATGTGCATTATTTCGGCAGGGTCTACGTTTTGTACGCAGTTGCCGTGGCGGTCGATTGCCTGGCAGGCGGCGAGGGCGGAATTGGCTCCGAGAAGCATGAACACAGGCTCCATGCGTATGGAACCGTAGGCTATGTGCGAGGCCGAAAGACATACGGGAACAATTACGTTGCGGGCTTCTTCTTCCTTAGGTGTGATTGCGCGATAGGAAACCTTGTAGGGCGCGCGCACTGGTTTCTGCACGTCGCCTTCGTTCTTTACCATGCCGTTTACTACGTATCTTCCGCAGTTGTGCGAGTCCATTGTATAGCTTGCCCAACCTATCGGGTCGTCCACGGTTTCCTTGCTTTCGCAGTGATTCTGCGTCATAACCATGCGTCCCACCATTCTCCGCGCTTCGCGTATGTATAGTTGAGGGGTGAAGTGCCCATACTCTTCGTACTCGTCTTTGGGATAGCCCCAGGCGAGCATGGCGTCGCGCACATTCTGCGGTATGCGCGGGTCGTGGCCGAGAAAGTAGAGGAATCCTTTAGTGTAGTCGGTATGTTCTCTGGCAATGCGTTCGCGTTCTTCGTAGCTTGCTTCGGGATAGTTCCAGTTCGCACCTATCATGTCGGTCGAGAATCCACCGTTGTTGTTTATGTCGGTTTTGTTGCCTGGCATCATTCCCCAGTAAATCACATCGTGAATGGACTGCCAGGGAGCTATTTCTTTCAGACGTATGAGTAGTTCGTATCTGCTCGGGTCGTAGTTGTCTGGTCGGGTGATTTCTATGCGGTTTTCGGGGTCGTTTGTCAGGGTTATGCGGTAGTTGTAGGCCTGTATAGTCTTGTCGCCGCTGCCTTGTTCTCCCATTTTGCCGTCGGATATGCCGTAAAGAAGTCCGCTTGAGGGGTCGCCTTTTATTTTGTAGGGATCCACTCCGTCGGGAAACTGATGCTTGTCGAGCATTTGCACGCCGTTCCATGTTTCGCCGTAAACGGAGTTGGCCTCGCGCCCGTAGGTATAGGTGATTCCTGCTTTTGCCATGAGGTCTCCCTCGTAGCTGCAGTCGATGAATACTTTGGCTGTTACTTTTACCTTGTTCTTATTGTTCACGCTGTTTTCGAGGATGATGTTCCGCACGGTGTTTCCTTTTTTCGAGGCTTTTGTTATGCGGTGGCTGTAAAGTATGTTTATGCCAGCTTCGGAAACGTAGCTTTTGTAGACATTCAGTGCGGCTTTTGGTTCGAAAGTGAACTGTGCTCCGTCTTTTCCGTAATATTTTCCTATGCGTTTATAGAAGTTGAGGGCGTAGCCTTTTATTGCTTCGGCGTGGCCTATGTCGGTCTGCCCGAGGCCGCCGGTGGTAAGCCCTCCAATTCTTTTGGTAGGCTCGACGAGCAATACGCTTTTGCCTTGTTTCCTGGCTGTATAGGCTGCCATGGCTCCTGCCGACGTGCCGCCGTATATGCAGATGTCGACGTTGTATGTTTTTGTGGTTGCTGTTTGTTCCTTTGCGCCGGCGTTTCCGGCTTTCCGGCCTGTTGCTGCGGCGTGTGCCGATAGTGCAGCGAATGCCGCAGCTGCCAAAATTAATGTCTTTCTCATGAAATTAAACATAAGGCGTTTTTTGTTTTAACGGTAAAAGGTTTTTCGCAAAGATAATAAAAGGTTTGTAGCGGCAAAGTGAATCTGTCCGTTTTGCTGCGACGAATTTTGTGCTTTTTACGGAGAAATTCAGAAGCGTTGTATAGAAGATGTGATTGTGTATGGCAGAAAACCGGCGTGAGAGGGTTTTTATGAAAAACGGCCTTGCGCAAAAAAAATATTTTTTTTGTGTGGTAAAAAACTTCCCGCATGAAATTGAAAATACAAGGGAGATAATCGAAAATATGTCTGAGATATTTTAAATTATCTCAGACATATTTTTTGCTACATATACACCTGTTGATTTTCAAATACTTGCCAACTGACCGTTTTTGTCTGCAAAACCCTACGGTAAGGTGGTGCGGATTTTATTTGAAAGTATCGGTGTGGAGTTTCCGCAGATGTCAATGCGTCCTGTCTGTGCTCTTCTTCATTTTGAAATGCTTCGGCATTTTTCTTATTACCGCAAGTGCCGGCGAGTCGAACAAGAGAAATACGAGAAACAGGAAAATACACACAATAACGGTGTACCCCCATAATTCCTTTATGCTTACGGCCATAACCTGGCGCATTAGTTCGCCGTACGCCTCTCCGAAAGGCATGTTCCGCATCGTGGCGTTTAGATTGTCGAGCGTATAGCCAAGATGGGCGGTGTTTTTCGCTACGCTCCAGCGCAAGCCGTATCCGTAAATGGCTTCGCCTACCGAACCGCCTATGCCGGAACGTATAACTCCCACAATGGTCAGCACTTGCAGAAAGTGGTCGAACGGAATCTGCTCTTTAAGATAATATGTGAGCGAGCAGTACACCGCAGCATACCCGAATGTGCGGAGATATGTGGGGAAATAGAAGTGTTCCAGCGCAGTGCCGGTACTCGTCAGGAAATACATGAACGTTTGATAGCCTACGGCGCATAATATGCCGAGGAAAGCGAGCCGTATTATGGGCAATCGCATTTTCCATAGCCACCATAACGAGAAAAGACAGCCGGAAAGCGTTCCCGCAAGTGCGAACCAGTTGAATTTTACGGTGTTCATGCTGTCGAACCCGAGCAAATCGTTTGTCAATATGTTTTGCAGGCTGTTGGGAGTTTCCATGATAGCGTCTGTGAGGAAGAACAGAAGCAGCGCCACCGGTACGCGTTTGTAGCACAAAGCGTCCCATTTGATGTATGGGTGGCGGATGTTGAGCATTCGTCCTATGCAGAGGCCCGCCGTGATGAGACAGCAACCTGTTGCAAGCCTTATCTCACCGCTTTGAAACCAGTTGTAGTGCTCGCCGTAAATGGCGATAAAGCTCATTTGAAGCATAAGCAATCCCCAGAGCAGAAGTCCAGTGAAATCGAACGCAAGCAGTTTGCCTTTTCCCATAGGAAAGAAATCGACCATGCACAGGCGGACGAACAATAATATCACCAGCAGCACGCCGGCTATGAAACGGTGCATGTCTTCCCACGTGGCGTAATAGGTCATGGGCACGTCTATCAGGACACTTATGTAGATAGGCCCGAGAATCAGCATGTACAGAATCGGGAAAAACTTGGGAAAGTCGAGATTGGGGGCGAGCCAGGGATTTATTGTGGAAATGCTTTCGAATGTTCCCCATATCTTTACGAAACCGCCTATGAAGCTCACGGCAATAAGCAACGGAACGGAATCTGTGTGCGCAGTAACGAAATTGCATACGATGAGCGTGGAAAGAGTTATGGTGAGTATCTGCCGCGTTGTCAGACTGAATTTGAATCGCCACATCATGGGAAACGCGACATTCATACCCGCAAAGGCGGAGTAGAGACACATCATCACATCTTCGTGCAGCAGCGATAAATTTCCGTACATGTTTGCCGCCGAGGGCGGATATACAACGTTGCTCGTCTGCAACGCTACAGCGATGAGGACGAATATCCAGGGACGTATGCCTTGCGGAACGAATTCTTTGAAGCATGGCAGCCTGAAAGGCCCGTGTGAATGTTCTGCCGACATATTAATAATGTAATGTGCACTCTACGCTCAGTCCCGAACGCAGCTTTTTTATATCTTCGCGCTTGTTGGCTTTCGTGAAACGGATACGCACAGGAACGCGCTGCTCTACTTTTACGAAATTGCCTGCAACGTTGTTGTTGGGAACTAATGAGTAGGATTTTTCGGTGGCTTTGGATATTCGTTCAACGCTTCCTTTGAATGTAAGTCCTGCTATGGCGTCTACCTTTATGTCAACCGCAGCGCCTTCGGCTATGTGGCGGAGTTGTGTCTCTCTGTAATTTGCCGTTACCCAGATATCCTCGTCGCTGACAATGTTTACAATGCTTTGCCCCGGCTGTATAAGTTGTCCTTCGAGCACGTTTTTTCTTCCCGTGAAGCCGTCGCAGGGAGCGATTATTACTGTGTAGGAAAGATTCAGGCGTGCCAGTTCTACTTTTGCCTCGGCCAATTTTATGGAAGCCTCACTTTGGGAAAGACGGTTGGACTGTTCGCTGTGAGTCAAAGCCGATGTGGTTTTTATTTCGTTCATGCGGCGATAGCGCGCCTTGAGCGAGCGGTATTCTGTTTCCACTTTGTCGTATTGCTGGCGGGTTACAGCCTTTTGTGCAAGCAGATTCTTGTATCGTTTCAGCTCGCGGTCGGCATTTTCCAGCAGTGCGTTTGTTTCTTCCATGTCGGCGTCGCTTACACGTATGTTGTTGGCGGCTACGCTGACCGATGTGGAAGTAGCGCTGTGCCCTGCTGTTGCAGTTGATAGCGCAGCTTCGGCCTGCGCCAACTGAAGTCTGTATTCGGAATCTTCTATTATGGCTAACGTATCTCCTTTGTGGACGTGCTGGAATTCCTTGAAATATATTTTCTTTATGAATCCTTGCACACGGCAGTTTATTGGAGTGAGCTGCTGGCAGACTTGTGCGTCGTCGGTGAACTCTACTTTTCCGAGATGTATGAATCGTGAGCAGACGTAGAAGATTCCTGTGATGATAAGGGCAATAATGAATATGTTGTATGCCAGCTTTTTTGTTTTCTTGTTCATATAATGGATTTTTACAGTGTTCCGGATGTATGTTTCAGCTTATAAAATGCGAACTGTACGTTTGCGCGGGCATTTGCAAGGCTTAGTTCCGCATTGAGCAGGCTGTTGCTAACTTCGAGCATGTCGGTTGCGAGCGCCAATCCGTTTTTGTATCGGGTTTGTACCGTTGTATAGTTTTGCTGTGCCAGTTTCACGCTTGTTAAAAGGGTGCTCATTTCGTTTACGGCCTCGCGGTAGTGTGTGTAATCGTTCTCAATGTTACATGCGAGTTCGTCGAGCAGCAGGGCGTGTGCCTCTTTCTGCCTCATTGTTTCTATGCGTGCTTTATTGATTCGGTCGCGGTTGCGGTAGATAGAGGAAATGTTGAAGTTCAAGCCGATTCCCACGAACCAATAATTGAAGTTTTTGTTCAAGGCCGGCACTTCTATCGTCACAGGACCGTCCAAATGTTCTTCGGCCACGATAGAAATTTTCGGTAGTGATTCGGAGCGGACGAGCCGTTCTTTTTGTTTGGATTGCTGTATGCCCAATTCGGAAAGGGCTATGGAATGGGCCGAGGTGGCTGCCGTTTTTTGCCATTCCGTGCTTTGTTCCGCGGTGGGGAGCTCGTGCAGAAAAGTAGTGTCGGGCTGAACTACGGTTGTGTTGTCTATGCCAACGAGCATGTTCAGTCTGTAATTGATTACGTGCCGGTTGTTTTCTATTTTTTCTTTTGCAAGTTTATAATTCGCTTTTTGCAGTTCGTAGCGTGTGATGTCGTTTTCCAGAACTGTGCCCTGGCTGTATTTTGTGCGTACGGAAGTCAGGAGCTCTTCTGTGAGAGCTATGTTTTTGTCGTATACTTTTTGTTGGTTGTCCAACTTGTATAATTCAAGGTAATACCCTGAAATCAAGAAGCGTAGGTTGCTTTTGTCGAGAAGTTTTTCCTTAATGGCGATTTTTTCCGCAATTTCGGCCGTTTCCATGCCGCTGCTTACGGCACCTCCGCTGTAAATTATCTGCGAGGCGGCAAGTGCAAAATTGTTTCCGAAATGCGGGATGTCGGCTTTCATTCCGTTGCTGAAATCTCGGTCCCATATTCGCCCGTTGCCCAAGTATCCCACGGAAAGTCTCGCATTCAGGGTAGGGAGTTGTTCTTTCTTTGCCGTGAGTATGCTTTTCTGCGCCTCTTCTATTCTGAAATCGTGTATCTGTTGGCTTTTGCTGTTCTCATCGGCAAGCCGGAACAGCTCGTCCAAAGTGAACTTTCTGCATTGTTGCTGCGATCGTATTTCTGTGGAGAGACACAATAAGACTATCAATAGCGTAAATTCTTTGCGTTTCATTCTTCGCGTTTTAAAAAATCGTGCAAAACTATCTAAAACCTTTTGTTTTGAGAATTAAAGGTTCGTAAATGGAAGCATTTATTCCTAATTTTGCAGTCAAAAGCAACAAAGAGATGAAGGCCGACGAACTAAAAAGTTATGCTTTGAGCAATATTGGGGACGAGAGCGGAAATAATGAAACCTTTATGGTTAAAGAGAAGCCGTTCGATGAATTTTACATGGATTTTTCGGCAGAATTCCGTCTGTCGGAGCATACTTTGCTTGTTTATTGCAGCGAAGGGAGCGCGGTGCTCTGCGTAGATATGGATGAGTTCTCGGTGGAACGCGGCAGTTGCTTTTTCATTTTTCCTTACAAGGCATTGAGACTGCTGAATGCTTCTTCTGATTTTCATGTAGTCTGTTTTGTTTTTTGCAGGGATATTCTTGACGAGATGATAACAGGACTTTCAACCGTGCAGATACTTTACATCCGTTGTCATCCCGAAGTAAGGCTTACTGATACCGACTGTTCGTTTTTCGGAGCTATGACAGAACAGTTGCGGCGCGTGCAGAAGGATGAACATCTGCCTTTCGGAAACAAAATAGTTGCTAATATCCTGAGTAATTTCCTGTTGATACACTACGGCGCATTGCAGATTTCGGATACGCCTGCGTCGCTGTACAACAGGAGCGAGGAAATATTCAAACGTTTCATGACCGACATAGAGGTGTGTTGCAATGAAATTCATAATGTTACGGACTATGCGGAGAAGTTGTGCATAACCACCAAACATCTTACCGGAATAACCCGTGCCAAGACCGGCAAATCACCAAAGGAAATGATAGATGAGGTTTTGTTGCGGCGGGCGCAGTGTGAGCTGAAGAATTCTTCGAAATCGGTAAAGGAAATCAGTTCCGAGTGCGGCTTCCCGAACTCAGCTTATTTCTCCCGTTTTTTCCGAAGAATGGCAGGTGTGACTCCTTTGGAGTATAGAATTAAATTGTCGGAATGAAAAGAAACGCTCAGGTCTTTGCCGGAGGAGTTTGCAGACAAAAACGGTCAGCGGCCAAGCGCTTGAAAATCAGCAGGTGTATATGTAGCAAAAAATATGTCTGAGATA
>OHBJ01002855.1_pt1 | contig 11521 bp, 8 predicted proteins | sample 1577241 | NCBI WGS metagenome assembly OHBJ01 (sample SAMEA3541594, study PRJEB24748) | human gut metagenome | biome: human gut; feature: human-associated habitat; material: faeces | place: China | collected 2012
CCTCCTTACATGGTGAGTACCGGCTTGTATTGTAATGCAACGGGAATGGAAATGCAACTATAAAAAAGGGAAAATGGGCAATATTTCTCCGAAATATTCAAAATAGCTTCTCTTTGACCGGCTAAAGGCGGCGCGGGACGCCGCCGGGAGCCGCCGGAAAAATTATTGCCGAAAAAAACAGGAAAAATACTGGATTTTCCCGCAAGACCTGTTATAATAGGAGCAGAGAACAACGAAGGAAAGGGGTGAGTTTAGTGAGTTACGTGCAATAATATTCAGAAAGTTTCCTTCGATGCGGTCTGTCTGAATACCCACCGGTTCTGTAGTAAGCTGGTTGTTTCCCAGTTTATATTCTTGAGGTTCGACAGCTAATATTTCCTGATCCATCAATGTTATTTCACGGTTGCTTTCCATAATAGCATCGATGAGGGCCTGAGATATTTTAGTTTCTTCTGTCAGTTGCTTTGTTTCTGTATGTCGAATGCTTCTTACCGACTGTCCTCCGATACCCACATACACTTTTTTTATAGATGCATGTAAAGTCTCTTCCAATTGACAGATTACTGCACTGAGGCATTGCGTCGTTTTGTCCAGATTGTATATTGCTCCTTTCTTGATACAATCGGATGAGCGTTCGCTGGCATATGCAAGAACCTGGATGCTTCCGTCAGCATTCTTCTTTCCCGCAATACCTGTTATTTTTGCCGATCCCAGCTCTATTGCTGCTATAAAGTCTGTTGCTGCCATATCTTATTTCTCCTTTTTGGTACAAATAATCTGATTGCTAAATTCCAAACTGATGCGGCTGTATTTGTTCCAGCCCACCTGGTTCAGACCTTTTTTATAAAAAATCTTCAGTCTTTCAAACTTTTCCTCATAATCGCCGGGTTTCCCAAGGAAAATAATATGTTCTCCAACGCGCGGAACCAGTTCCAGCTCTTTGGCAGGAGTGACATTTATCTGTTCAATTTGGGCCTCCCATAGAGGATGATTTTGTAGGAAGATACCTAACTTATATAATTCTTTCGTGGCAAAGTCACGGTCTACACTACCGGTAACAACAGCTACATGGGCCGAACTGTTGGGTATCGGCATCACTTTTCCTTTGCTGTCAATGTAATAATTGTCTCCGTTGGCAGCCATTACCCTTAATAAAGGCAAACGCTGCGTAACTTCGATGCCTATCTTACGGCCGGGAGTGCGGTAGCATTCCACATTTTCAATCAATGGGTGCTTGCTGAGTTCATCTTCCAAAAGCCGGGTATTGATATCTCCCATTTTTTTCCCTATGGGAGACAGTTTCTTACTGTTAAGTAAGCGGAGTACTTCTTTTTGGGTGATGAAACCATGGTCGATACTGTCATTGATAATCAATTCCATACCCTTGCAAGTCTGATCTGCAGGCTTGGTATTGAAGACTGTAACTGCTACTATAAGGTAAGCTGTTATCAGTAACAAGAACAGGAGTATGAAAATTCGTTTAATCATTGTTTGTTCAGTAATTCGCAGATTTGGGGAACATAGTTTTCAATGTCTCCTGCACCTAAAGTGATTAATACTTCTATATTCTTATTTCTCAGTACATCTAGAATCTCTTCTTTTGAACACATGGATTTCTCAATGCCGGGGCGCAGATTGTCGTAAATCAATCGGCTGCTTACTCCGGGAATAGGTTTCTCTCGTGCCGGATAGATATCCACCAAAATTACTTCATCCAGCAATGACAGACTATCGGCAAAGTCTTGGTAGAAGTCACGTGTACGGGTATAGAGATGCGGCTGAAATACTGCAGTCAGTTTCTTGTCCCGGTATAAAGCACGCATGGAAAGAATACTTTGACGGATTTCAGACGGATGGTGGGCATAGTCACTCAGGAATACTACTTTGTCGTTCTTGATTTTAAAGTCAAAACGACGGTCTACTCCACGGAAAGTTTTCATGCCTTCTTTTATCTCTTCATTGGTGACACCGCTCATTTGGGCCAATGCCATAGCTGCCACTCCATTTTCAATATTAATGGCAATGGGCACCCCCAATTGAATATCATCAATATTGCCCAATGGCGAAATATAGTCAAAGAATATTTCACCGCTTCCGATACGGATATTCTCTGCATGAAAGTCACCTTCTTCTTTAGAATAGGTATATAGTTGTACTCCTTCTTGTAAATCGGGTTGCAATTCAATGCCTTTGCGCATGATAAGCGCTCCCCCCGGACGAATTAAAGAAGTGTAATGGCGGAAGCTTTCCAAATAGGCTTCTTTAGTGCCGTAGATGTCCAAATGGTCGGCATCAGTAGCAGTAACTACCGATATATAAGGTGAAAGCCAATGAAAGGAACGGTCGAATTCATCAGCTTCGATGACTACATATTCACTGGTATCGGACAACAGTAAATTAGTTCCGTAATTTTTTGAGATACCTCCCAGAAAAGCGTTACAGCCTACATGGGATTGATGAAGCAAGTGGGCTGTCATGGTCGAAGTGGTTGTCTTGCCGTGTGTGCCGGCTACACAAAGACCTTTTCCGGCACGAGTTAACATGCCCAATACTTGCGAACGTTTCTGTATCTCGAATCCATTTTCACGGAAATAGGTAAACTCTTTATGTGTTTCGGGAATAGCAGGAGTATATACGACCAAAGTGCTTGATGCGTCACGGAATGATGCGGGTATTTGGTCTGAGCTGTCTTCGTAATGAATAGCTGCTCCTTCTTCTATCAACTTTTCCGTCAGTTCACTTGGAGTACGGTCATAGCCACCTACATTCTTGCCTTTTGACAAGAAGTAACGTACCAATGCACTCATACCGATGCCTCCGGCACCGATAAAGTAAACTGATTTTAGTGTATTAACATTCATTTCTCTTTCTATAATCATCAGCCAATTCATAGACTTCGCGTGCAATCACATTTGCAGAGTCTGTAAAGGCCAGTTTTGCAATATTTGTACTTAAACTCTTTAGCAATTCAGGATGTTGGACGGTTTCAATTGCTTTATCCAACAAAGCTTCTTTGGCAGCAGCATCTTTTATGTAGAGCGCTGCATTTTTATTGACTAGCGCCAATGCGTTTTTGGTTTGATGGTCTTCTGCTACGTTGGGAGAGGGTACCAGAATGACCGGTTTCTGCAATAAACAGAACTCAGAGATAGAACCGGCCCCGGCACGGCTGATTACCAAGTCAGCAGCCCTGTATGCCGATGCCATGTCGCTAATGAAATCGGTAACATGAAGCATGGGCAGTTCCCCTGCTTTAGCCACGGCTGCACGAACTTCATCAATGTAAATCTTACCGGTTTGCCAGATGAACTGCACACCTGATGTGCGTATCTTTTCAAGTCCTTCCATCATACAGTGGTTGATAGTACGTGCGCCAAGACTTCCTCCCAAAATAAGGACAACTTTCTTTTCGGGGTTAAGCCCAAAGGAACGGATGGCTTCTTCGCGACTGATAGTATGATTGAGTAACCCTTGGCGTACAGGATTACCGGTCAGGATGATTTTATCTTTTTCGAAGAAACGTTCCATACCGTCGTATGCTACACATATCTTGCAGGCTTTTTTTGCCAACAGCTTATTCGTAACTCCGGCATAAGAATTCTGCTCTTGCAACAAGGTGGGGATTCCCATCATACCGGCTACTTTCAATGTAGGGCCGCTGGCATATCCACCGACTCCGACTGCTGCATGAGGACGGAATTCTTTGATTATTTTGCGTGCTTTCCACTGGCTCTTTGCCAGTTTGTAAAGAACGGATATATTTTTCAGCAAGTTCTTACGGTCGAACCCTGCAACGGGTAAACCTTTTATCGGATAACCCGCAGCGGGAACACGATGCATTTCCATTCTGCCTTCCGCACCTACGAACAGGATTTCCGCTTCGGGATGTTGCTCTTTAATGGCATTGGCAATGGATACGGCAGGGAAAATATGTCCGCCGGTTCCTCCTCCGCTGATGATAATTCTTAAATTCTCTTCCATTTCTTGCTCTATTTTGATGCAAAGTTATGAATAAACTCCTAATATGTTCAGTCTTAGACTGATTTATTGCTTTCGGAAGCTTCTGTCGGTATTGTTTCGTCTGTCGGAATAGATTCTGAAACCTCCGAAAGCGTATCTTCGTTTCCAGGTTTGCCGGCTGCTTCTGCTGTTACCAGGCCTCGTGCGTGTTCCAGCAAAATTTGGGTAGCTGCTTGCAACTTGACTTCGGCAGTAGTCTCTTCTTCCTGTTTCTTTTGTTCTTCTTTCTCTGCTACATATCGGCTGACACTGAGAATCATGCCGATATAGGCGCAGTTGATTAAAGTAGAGGTACCTCCCTTACTGATGAGAGGCAATGGTTGTCCTGTAACAGGGAAAAGACCTACTGCCACCATCATATTCAACATAGCTTGAGAAACTAGCAAAATGGCAATACCCATGACAAGGAATGCGGGAAAAGCTTTTTCGCTTTTTCGAGCTATCTTTCCGGCGCGCATCAGCAACCAAATGTAGAGTACGACAACAAAGCCGCCTCCCAACAACCCAAGCTCTTCGATGACGATAGCAAAAATAAAATCGGAAAATGCTTGCGAAAGGAAATCTCGCTGGACACTGTTGCCCGGCATTTTACCAATGATATTGCTGGAGGCAATGGCGATATTGGCATGGGCAATCTGGGCATTCTTGTCAATATCATATTTGGCGGCCGGAACCGCTTCTTTATCTTCGAAGAACCCTTTAATACGATTCTGCCACGTCTCTACACGATGCATCATCGGTATATCACGATATTGCTTTGCGGGTGTTACCATAATCATCCCTATAAATATGACGGCAATGACTCCTACGATAGAAATCAGCTTGAGAAGTTGCTTCCATGGTACGCGACCGATAATCATCATCAGAAAAACGACTCCAAACAGTAACATGGCTGTTGAACCGTTCTCGGGAGCAATCAATATGAATACGATACCGGTAATCCACATGATATATTTGAATGCTTTCGGGTTGGCGCCGTCTTCTTCCTGAAACTTGGAAAGAATGAAAGCAGTAACGATAATAACAGCCATTTTTGCAAGCTCGGACGGTTGAAACTGGATGCCGAAAAAAGTCATCCATCGAGCTGCTCCGTTCACACGGTCACCTGTAATGATACCCATTCCCATTACGAATACCAATAAAACTGCTGATATAGGTAATAAGAAGAAGGGAAGAACCCTAAACCACTTGCAGGGAATGTTATGCACCAGTACCACAATACAAGCACCTACCATCAGGATAACACTATGCTGGGTGATGGGCCCCCAATGGTCTCCACTTTTATAAGTAAGCGTACTGGCAGCGCTGAATACCTCTACAATGGAAATCAAACAAAGAAACAGGAAGATAATCCAGATTACTTTGTCGCCCTTGAATAAGTCTTTTATCAGGTCCATGCTATTTAATTTTCAGTTTATACGTTGAAATAAATAAGATTACCTCTTTTACAATGCTCTTACACAGTCTTTAAATTGCTCGCCGCGGTCTTCGTAACTTTTAAAAAGGTCGAAGCTGGCACAACAAGGGCTCAACAGTACTGATTCACCTTTCTTTGCCATGCGATAGGCTGCGTCCACAGCATCTTTCATGCTTTGAACGTCAGCTGTGGGAAGTCCGAATGGGTCGAAGAACTCATGCAGCTTTTCATTATGTAATCCCATATAAATGAGTCCTACACATTTCTCTTTTACCAAGTCGGCGATTTCATTGTAATCATTACCTTTATCTTTTCCGCCTAAAATCAAGACTGTTTTTGTCTTCATGCTTTGTAATGCATACCAACAAGAGTTGACATTGGTGGCTTTTGAGTCATTGATATAGTCTACTCCTTTTACGCGGCATACTTTTTCCAGGCGGTGTTCCACTCCTTTGAAGTCTCCTAAGGCTTCGCGGATACATTCTTTGCGAATGCCGGCCAGGTTAGCAGAAATACCGGCTGCCATGGAGTTGAATAAATTATGAGTACCGGTCAAGGCCAACTCTTCTTGTTCCATATTGAAAGCAATCGGTTTGGTGAAGCATACCTTGTCTTTCTCAACATAGGCTGCTGCTCCTTCTTCTTTTTGCTCGGCAAAGGGATAGTAGTGTCCGTGAATTCCATATTTATGTAGCTCACGCTGAATAATCGGATCATCATTCCAGAAAATAAAGGCATCTTCGTCCGTCTGATTTTGTATGATACGGAATTTTGCATCCACATAATTCTGCATCTTATGGTCATACCGGTCTAAATGATCCGGGGTGATATTCATCAGCACCGCAATATTGGCATGAAATTTATACATATTATCCAATTGGAAGCTACTCAGCTCAATTACATAATAATCATAATTGTATTCAGCTACTTGGAAAGCAAGGCTTTGCCCTATATTTCCGGCCAGACCGACATTCAGTCCTGCCTTTTTAAAGATATGATAAATCAGGGAAGTAGTGGTGGTTTTGCCATTACTGCCTGTAATACAAATCATTTTTGCATTTGTATAACGTCCCGCAAATTCTATTTCAGAGATAATAGGGGTTCCTTGTGCTTTCAGTTTCAAAATCATCGGGGCATCATTAGGGATACCGGGGCTTTTTATTACTTCATCAGCATTTAGTATCAACTCTTCCGTATGCTTTCCTTCTTCCCATGCAATGCCTCGTTCGTTCAGCATATCTTTGTATTTGCTCTTAATCATAGACATGTCTGAAACAAATGTATCAAAACCTTGTTTCTTAGCCAGAACTGCTGCTCCCGCACCGCTCTCTCCGGCTCCTAATATGACAATTCTCTTAGCCATAATCAATTTTTGTTTATCTTATCTTTAATGTAATAATTGTAATTGCAGCCAGTACGATGGTGACAATCCAGAAACGTACTGTGATTTTTGATTCATGGAATACATTGCCGGGTTTTGTAAAAACATAGCTGCAATTAGGGTCTAGTTGTGCTAATGTAGTGCGGAAATGGTCATGGATAGGTGTACGCTTGAAAATGCGTTGGATATGTCCTTTCTTTTTCCCGCTTTTGAAATATCTTACTTGAAGAATGACCGATAAGTTTTCTATCAAGAAGATTCCGCAAAGGATGGGTATAAGCAATTCCTTATGGATAATAATTGCAAATACCGCTATGATACCACCAATGGTCAAGCTTCCCGTATCGCCCATGAACACTTGTGCCGGGAACGCATTGTACCAAAGGAAACCGATGAGTGCACCGATAAATGCACATATAAATATAACCAGTTCTTCGCTGCCGGGGATATACATTATATTAAGATATCCGGCGTATTCGATGTGACTGGACACATATGCTAGAATTCCAAGTGTTAGACCTATGATGGCGGAGTTTCCGGCTGCCATTCCATCCATGCCATCGTTCAAATTGGCACCATTTGAAACTGCCGTTACAACAAAAATGGTTACTAAAACGAATAATATCCATCCGGCAGTTTGGGCATGGTCACCTAGGAAACCGACAAAATCGGCATAATCCAAGTTGTTGTTCTTAAAGAATGGTATCGTTGTCTTTGTTGACTTTTCATTTTGAGCTTTATGGACAATCTCCACTATTTCTCCTCCTTTTTGTATTTCCACATTCTCACGGATAACTACGTTAGGGCTTAAATAGAGAGTCAATCCTACGATTAATCCCAAACCAACCTGACCGATAATCTTAAACTTGCCGTGCAAGCCTTCCTTGTCTTTACGGAAAACTTTGATATAGTCATCCAAAAATCCTAATGTGCCTAGCCAAACAGTAGTGATCAGCATCAATATCATATAAATGTTATCCAGTTTCCCCAATAAAAGACAGGGAATAAGGATAGCAACAATAATAATGATTCCTCCCATTGTAGGAACGCCTACTTTTTTTACATTAAAAGGGTCGATAGAAGCATCGCGTTGGGTCTCTGTAATCTGTTTCCGTTTCAGTAAGTTAATAAAATATTCTCCGAAGATGGCAGATATCAACAATGAGAGGATGACAGCCATCAAGGAACGGAATGATACATAACCGAACATTCTAGCTCCGGGAAAATCACACTGCTCTAAAAAATTAAATAAATAATATAGCATTTCTTGTTGGTTTATTCATTAGCAAATATATCTTTCAATACCTCCTTATCATCAAAATGGTGCTTTATACCTTTTATTTCCTGATAATTTTCATGCCCTTTTCCGGCAACCAGCACAACGTCTTTGGCTTGGGCAAGCATGCATGCTGTACGGATAGCTTCTTTTCGGTCTGCTATGCTGATGACCTTACGCATATTTTCTTTATTCAATCCTGCAAGCATATCATTGATAATATCCTGTGGCTCTTCAAAGCGGGGATTGTCTGACGTGATGATGACTTTGTCACTTTGCTTGGCTGCTTCTTGAGCCATTAAGGGACGTTTGCCTTTATCACGGTTGCCGCCCGCACCTACAACCGTAATCACCTTTCCTTTCCCGTTCAATACCTCGTGGATGGCATTCAATACATTTTCTAGTGCATCGGGAGTATGTGCATAATCGACGATGGCTGTATAGCCTTTGGGTGAACGCAAGGAATCAAAACGTCCGGCAACAGGACGTAGTGTACTTAAAGCAAGAAGAACATCTTCCGGTTTCTTTCCCAACAGACAGCCTGCGCCATAAACGGCTAATAAATTGGAAGCGTTAAAACGTCCGATAAATTGCACGTTGACTTCTACATTGTTAATGTCCAGCAGCATTCCTTCAAATCCGTCTTCAAGTACTTTGCCTTTAAAGTCACTGAGGCTGCGGAGAGAATAGGTGCTGACTTTCGCTTTGGTATTCTGTGTCATAACCAAGCCGTTTCTATCGTCCAGGTTGGTTAGGGCAAAAGCACTTTTCGACAAGCCATCAAAGAATGCTTTCTTGGCTTTCAGGTAATTCTCAACCGTTTTGTGATAATCCAGATGGTCGCGCGTTAAATTGGTGAAAATACCTCCGGCAAACTTTAAACCTCCGATACGCTTTTGGGCAACAGAATGTGAACTGACTTCCATAAAGACATACTTACAACCTTCGTCTGCCATACGGCCTAATAATTGATTTAATGTAATGGGATCAGGAGTAGTATGGTCTGTGGGAACTGCTTCATCGTCAATATAATTACAAACTGTGGATATTAAGCCGACCTTATAACCGAATTTGCGGAACATATTATATAATAAGGTGGCAATGGTGGTTTTACCGTTTGTCCCGGTAACGCCTACCAACTCCAGTTTTGATGTTGGGTCACCATAAAAGGCAGTAGCCAGTTTCCCGACAATATCTTCTGTATCGCCTACTTTGATATAAGTAATATTTTCATTCAATGTTTCGGGAAGAGTCTCGCACACCACTGCAACGGCACCTTTTTCTATTGCTTTTGTGATATAAGCATGTCCGTCTGTCTGCGTACCTTTTACAGCTACAAACACATGTTCCGGTTCAATAAGACGTGAGTCTATATTGATTCCTGAAATCTCTTTGGTGGTATTGCCAATGATCTCGCTTACGGTTATACCTTTGATAATCTCTTCCAGTTTCATATCTTTCTTCTATATTAATTTAATCGTAATTGTATGGTTTGTCCCTTGCGTATGGTATTGCCGGCAGGAATACTCTGCGACTTGACTTTACCCATTCCGCTTAGACGGGTTTTCAAACCGATACTCTCCAATAGGTAAACAGCATCTTTGGCGCCCATGCCGATTACGCTTGGTACCAGTTTATTATTTATTTCTTTTTTGCTGAACATTACATTGTCGGGATTTGTCGTAACGTTCCCCCAAACCGGTTTGTCAATTGAATAGCTGTTTGACAGACCGGTGGTTCTTATATCAATCTGATTCAGTATATAGTTTGCAGCTCCTATATCCCCATGTTTCACGTCAGGAACTAAGATAGAAGTTGAATCTTTCGCACCTTGTAAGTCCTGAGCAAGATGTTTTGCAAACACACGCTCGGCAATATTGCGGAATACAGGGCCGGCCATACCGCCTCCCGATGCCGGATAGCCATTCTTCTGAATGGCTACGATACAACTGTATCGGGGAGATTCGGAGGGGAAATAGCCGCAGAAGCTAACCAAATATTGGCGCATACCATTGGTGTATCCCGATCTTCCCTGAGATACTTGAGCTGTACCTGTTTTTCCTGATACATGAAACTGTTTGGAACCTGCTTGTCGTCCTAATCCCTCGCTAACCACCTTTTCAAGAATAACTTGTATCTCTTGAATTGTTTTGGGAGAAGCTATTGCCGGATTAAGAACCTCGGTCGGAATTTCTTTCACAACTTGTCCGTCTTTCATAATCGCCTTGACAAATTTAGGTTTAACCATCACACCATTGTTTGCTATAGCGTTATAGAAAGTTACCGTACTGATAGGAGGAATCTGTGTCTCATATCCGATAGACATCCATGCCAATGCTGTTTTTGACCAATTGTTTTTGTTGGGCATACGGATAAATGGATCACCTGCTCCCGGGATATCCAAATGAAGTGGGGACGCTATACCTAATTTATATAAGCCTTGCACATACTTCTCAGGATGGTCGTGATAGTTTTGGTCTATTAACCGTGACACACCAATATTGGAAGAATACATTAATGTTTGCGTAGTAGTGATTACGCCATATCCTCCACGATGCCAGTTATGGTCTTTCATACGGGCGCCATGCATATTATAAACACCGTTTCCGGTATCAATTGTTTGGTCGGGTGTTATTTTTCCGTCTTCAAGAGCTACCATGATAGAGGCTGTCTTAAAAGTAGACCCGGGTTCCATCATATCGGAGACCGCATTATTGCGAATCTCTCTGTATACTCCATCAGCACATTTGGTCATATTGACAATAGCTTTGATTTCTCCGGTTTGAACTTCCATTAAAATAGCAACTCCTACGGTTGCATTAATTTCTTTCAATTTATCGACCAATGCTTTTTCTGCGATATCTTGCATACCGACATCGATTGTCGTAATGATATCACATCCGTCAACAGGCGGTATATCTACTATGTTCAAGTATTTGTTCATCACTTTTTGGCGGTGAGTAATACCTTCACGTCCCTTTAGTATAGAATCGTAAGAAAGTTCCAAACCATTCTTGGCGCCTTGCTCAATGTCGGGATACATATCGCCTAATGTACGCATGGCTAATGAACCGAATGGCTTTTTGCGCTGGTTGAATGCCTGTTCGTGAAATCCACCCTTGTATTTGTTTAAGTTGAAGACGGGCAGACGTTTAGCCTCTTTATATTGTATATAGGATATTCGTTTGGGATAAAGCAGGTAGTTGCGGCTTCCCTTTTTTCTACCTTTTAATATATGGGATTTGAATTCTGCTTTGCTCTTATCCGGGAAAATCTGGTGCAGACCATCACAGATGGAGTCCATATAGAGCATCAGTAATGAGTCTTTCAGATGGCCGCCGGCTTTGAAGTCCATATAAATTTTGTATTCCGGAAGACTGCTTGCCATTAATTGCCCATCAGAAGAGATAATGTTTCCGCGGGTTGG
>OHBJ01002858.1_pt1 | contig 11518 bp, 6 predicted proteins | sample 1577241 | NCBI WGS metagenome assembly OHBJ01 (sample SAMEA3541594, study PRJEB24748) | human gut metagenome | biome: human gut; feature: human-associated habitat; material: faeces | place: China | collected 2012
CATGGTCGCGCTTTACACCGAAGAGCCGGATCCCGAAACGTATGTGGAGGTACCGAGATTCATCGGCTATGACATCGATACCTGCCGCTACTTGGCGGGCCTTGCCGATGTGCAGGTGCTCGTTGTGGGCGGCGGCGATTCCGGCTACGCACAAAGTCAGGATATCGCAGAGGGCACCAAGGTCAAGCGCGGCTCCGTCATCCGCATTTCGTTTGTCAGCTCCGGCGGCGTCGAAGCGGCGGGCAACACTTCAACGAACAGCGAAGAGTAAAAACATACATTGAGAGGGTAGGAAAGGAAGTTCATAACGTATGGATATTGTACTGTATTGCCTTGCAATCGTCATTGCGGCGGTCATCACAGGGCTGCTCGGTTACTTCATGGTGCCGTTTCTGCACAAGATCAAATTCGGCCAGACCATTCGAGAGGTCGGCCCCAGCTGGCATAACAACAAACAGGGCACGCCCACCATGGGCGGCCTCATGTTCATCATCGGCAGCTCCGTCGCGGCGGTCATCTGCATCGCATTTTTGTGGCTGAACGGCGGCGCGGAAACGCATGCAAAAGCAAACGGAGTTTGCGGTTTTGCCGAGGCGCAGCCTATCTGAGCGGAGGCTCGTCCTCCGCAAAGTGTGCAAGCCGAGTGTAGAACCAAAAGCTAAAAAGGCCGGAATCCGCATCGTTTCCGACCCGATCTTCCGACCGTCGAATAACGGAAACGAAACCGGCGATCCCATAAAAAGGATCGCCGGCCATACCGACGCGACTGCCGGAGAGGCCCCGCGCACCGAAGGGAGGGAACCCGCACCGCAGGCAATCGTCGTTTAGAAATTGTACTGCACCTGCATGCTCACGCGGTTGGCATGGTTCTTCATGCCGTCCCTGTTTTCGCGGCTGCCGTAAAGGTATTCGGCGGCGATGCTGCAACGCGAGGTGAAGTTATAAAAGATATTTCCGAAGATATACTGGCCGTTACGATACTGGTCGCCCGAGAAATAGCCGTGCTTCTGCTGGATATGCGCTTCGGAATAGTAAAATAAATCTTTTCATTTGTAAATATTAAGCGTTTTACTTGAATAAAACAAATTAAGGAAAGACAAATTAGTTTTTTTCAAATATTGGAAAAGAGATGGAACTTTTCCCCAAATTTTGTGACGTAGCAAGAGCAATACCACGTTGTTTATTCTCATTTACGGCGCAATAAAAATGGTAAACAATTCCATTCCATTTTATAACATATGATTTATGCGCATAACGCCTATCATATTCTTCTGATGGAAAAACTAAATCTTCCCCTTCCCATTTTGTCCAATGGACCAAATCATATGAGCAGGCAAATGTATTAAATGCTCCATATTTACGTTTTTTCCAAAAAGCTCCAAAATAAAACATCACATATACATCATCTATTTTTTGAATAACACCGTCACCTGTAATGCCCTCATTATGGTCAATAACAGGATTATTCACATATCTATGCCAATGTATCATGTCATTAGAAAGAGCTATTCCAATACGTTCCGCTTTTATATTATTCTTAGGATTGACTCCCGCTGCATTATAAAACATCACAAAAGGAAATCCCAATTTTTTTTTCTTATCCTTTATTACAAATGACTTATATTGAGTTATTTTTTCCCACCATGCTGCAGAACTATCCCGTGGAGAAAGAACAGGTTTGTCAAAGACTTGCCATTCATGTGCTTTAGTAATATCTCCTATGGTATAAGCAGTACCTATTTGGAGACATCCTCTTTCGTAACCTGAAATTTCTCCACCAAAATAAGACATCCAATATTTACCATCAAACTTTTCTGGTTCATAACTTCCTCCCCATTTGTAATCAATTAAAGCAATATAACCTGCTCGTTGATTTTTATCCCAACGCTTACTATTAGCATCAGGGAATGATAAAATGTGTCCCATTTTCTTCCAATTTAGTAAATCGTCACTTACTGCAAGGTGGGTTTCATAGCCGCGCCCTCCTTTATTCTGTTGTCCGTCATAGACTATATACGACATATACCATTTCCCTTTTATTCTAAATATGGTAGGGCAATCTATCAAATGTTTGTTATCGGTAGGTACAACTACCATTCCATATTTATAAGGAGTCTTTACTTCTTCATAAATTTGTTTCATTACTTTTTCAGGAATAACATTTTTTTGTTGAGCCATACTAGGTAACAGCATAGTAATAAATAGTAAAATAAAAAATAACTTTTTCATGAATTATAACTTTAAAAGAGATAGTGGTCATTTAGAACTCTTTTTAGGGCCAAATGGCCATTCCTATATTAGTTAAAATATGGATATCTCATATCATTTTACTCAGTGATCTCCTCATTTAATTTTAGATGATTGAACATTTACCAGCTATACCCTTTAAGGAAGGGGCGTTCCGGAACCCTTAATGGAAGAGTGGCATCTTTATAAAATATTTTGGCTGCGGAATGCTGCAAAGTATTTTTGCTCCGTGGAAGAAGTAATATCCGTCCTTTCTGGCCATGCAAATCTTGTAAAGGTAACATCTGACATGGATTAATAAATTTAGACCCATAACCAGCTACGTGTACATTTTGAGATAATATAATATTGCCGTGCATTTTATCCACACCGATATTGCCAAGTTCATCCCATACTATTATTCCAGTTTCATCGGAGGAAGACAATAAAGATAGCTCTACATGACTTCGATTACCGGAAAATCTATAATCATCTTTATGCAGGCTCCATATTCCCCGTTCATTATGTTTGGTCTTTCCCGGAACAGAGCTGTATATTCCTTGTCCTAACCAGTGAAATGTGTTGATTTGTGGACTCATCATTAAGGTCAAACCACATTCTGTTAATTTACCACGTGCTTTAGGCGATGCTGTCAATATATAATCAATGGCTATAACTCCATTGTTATGCACAAGAATAGTAACCTCACCATTAATATATTGTCCGATACTGTCCACACGGTTCCATTGACAGTTTAGCTTCGTTTCACGTCCCTCTGCTGTATTATACACTTTATAAAACTTTATTTCCGGTTTCAATATATAAGGTTCCCAGCAAAACATATTAGATGATGTTCGGCTTTCTAATACTTGTGAAAATTCACGTCCAACGCGCAAATAAAATGGTGATTGCATTAGTACGTTATCATTCCTTTTATCTTTAATAACCAAATCTCCTTTACCGGTCACTGTAACTGTCATCTGTTTATCGGGTATGGCTGAAAGAATGACATGTTTATACTCTTTCATTCCCAAATTGACAGGAAGTGCCCGTTCATAGATGGAAGTTCCTTTTTCATCTACAACAGATACACATAACATTACATCATTATACAGTATATTTGAGGGAAGATTTGAAGGAATTTCAAATCTTTCTTTTGCTTTAGGTGATGCCTCTAATGAAATACTTCCGGAAGCCACTTGCCTGTTAAGATTCTGTAAAGACCAATGCAAACTATAACCTTTCAGTGTACGGAAATCATAGTTGTTTTGTATGGTTAACTGCAAAGGATATTGTAACGTATCTTCCATGATTTGTACAGGACTATATAATTTACGCACTAACCAATAATCTTCCTGCGGAGTTCCTTCTGCGTAGATGATTCCATCATTTGCCTCTTTATTACGTTCAAGCGCACCCGGAGGGTTGATATATCCATAACTGTCCAGATAATGAAGTGAATCCAGCATGATTCCTTTTAGCCAAGAATATTTAGGAGCTTTAGTCACAGCAGCTCCATCCATCCAACACCAAATGGCTCCGCCGGCAAATCCAGGAGTATCTAAAATACGTTCCCATTTTTGTTCAAACTCTCCAAAACCAAGACCTAAGGAATGGGCATATTCTGTTTGAAGAAAAGGAAGTGTAGCCTTTTGAGCCACTATATCCAACTGCTTTTCATTCAAATAATGTCCCATTAATACGTTAATATCCGGATGAGGATTTTCCATCATTTTCATCATGACGCCTATTGTCTGAGGGAAACCGCGAAGACGGGTCGGATCTATTTCCTTTACTAATGTTGCAACAGAACCTGCAACAGTCTTGTTTTCATTGCCCAATGACCAAATAATTACACTCGGATGGTTTTTGTCACGAGCAATTGTTGTAGCTGTGCGTTCTTCTATCTCTTTATTATACTTGCTGTCTATAAGGTATTCTCCACCTCTTGAAGCTAAAGGGATTTCATTGCAAACGTAGAAGCCCATTTCGTCACAAAGATCATAAAATGCCGGGTGCATAGGATAATGAGCTGTACGGATAAAATTTATATGTGCCTTCTTCATTTGAAGGAGCTGCTTTTGCCATTCTTCCATTGTATAAGCACTGCCTAAATAAGGGTGGACTTCACTTGCACATACACCACGTAGCCGTATCGGCTTTCCGTTTAATGTAATTTCACGACCAACCGATTTGACTTCACGCAACCCCACACGACGAGAAATACGATGTAAAATATTACCTTTAGTATTACATAAGCAAGCCTCGAGTATATATAGCACTGGGGTTTCCGCTGTCCATAAACGTATATTGGTAAGATGTTTTTTTATTTCGCATGTACCATTTTCAGATACAGTTTGCTCAAAATCAGATATCTTCTGACCATTTTCATCCTGAACAGATAATCGGAGTATGGCTTTGTCTATATTTCCTTGCGTTTGTACACGCACCTGAATATCAGCTTCGTTGTCCATGCAGTTCTCAGAAATAAAGGTTATGTCTTCAATATATTGATGTGGTAACGTGAATAATGTGACATCTCGATTGATGCCGCAAAAAGTCCAATTATCCATCGTGTCAAACTTCCAAGCAAAACTCCGAGTCGTTACTTTCACGCACAAAGTGTTATTGCCTGTCTGCAAAAATGGAGTTATATCGAAATTACAGGGATTAGAACCACTACCGTAATTTCCTGCAAATTGCCCATTAACCCAACATTCATATCCCATGTGAACTCCGTCAAAACGGAGTACGACACGTTGTTTTTCCCAATTGGAAGGAATTGAAAAACGAGTGCGATATAATCCCATGCATGCTGTTAAATCATGTCCATATTCAGGTTGCTTAAAACCTTGAGGTTCCCAGTTTCCTGGTACGTGAATTTCATTCCAGTTAAGATCATTAAACTCACTTTTTATCCATTCATCGGGTATGACGCTTTGCAGAGAAGGCAGCATCATAAATTTCCATGTGCCATTTAATGACATTACACCAGGTGAGCCAGTCTGAGCTGATGGCAGTATTGTAACGGGCAAGATATGTTGGGCAGCTAGTCGAGCACTAAATACAAATAAGAAAAATAAAAAAATAACGTATGATTTCATATTTGATTATTTATTATTTACAAAATTAAGGATTGATAAAAAGAGTCTGTTAATTAACGACCAACAGACTCTATTTAAATGGTTTATCAAATTAGATAGGATAATTGGGATCGGATATATTATCAGGATTTTGTTCTAAGGCCGGATTTGAATCCAATGAAGTCTGGGGAATCTTCCACAAGAATGACTGTTGTGGAACAAATTGCAATTTATCATACAAATAATACCCTAGATCAAAATATTTGCGTACATGTTCATATACATTTTTACCCAGCCGATTAGTACGCAGCTCGTCAAAATACAATTGTCCCTCCCCCAACAGTTCCCATGAACGTTCTTGATACACGGCTTTATCAAAATCTTCCTTTGAAAGCCCTGATGTTACGGGAGTGGGTAATGAGCGTTGATGTACTTCATTTAATTTTTCATAGGCATCAGATGTAGGACCGTTCAGATAATTTTCTACTTCTGCATAATTCAGAAGAACATCTGAATAGCGAATTAAAATAAAGTTTGCTTTGGCACAACCGCTGGTGTAGGCAGCTTCGGTACGATCGTAGAATTTCACATTTCCAGGACCTGAAGTGAGCCATCCACCTGTTACACCTCCATAAAAGCCATGATTTTCGGGAACCCAATAGCGTTTTTCTCCTGCATCAGTTAAGTATTCCGTAAGCATACATGACAGACGTGTGTCTTCAGGCAGATAAGAAAAATAAGCTTGATGAGAAACTGATGCACGATGGTATTGTTTACTGCCTAATGACTTTTGTGTATCCATAACGCCAAAGTATAAATGTAACTCATTGTTGGCATTAGTTCCGAATTGACATTCAAAAAGTGATTCTTTTGTGTTTTTTGCAGCTTCTTCTACATACCAGTACCATAGGTCTTTATAATCAGGTAAAAGTTCATATTCATGTGAATCGATGACTTCGCCCAGGTATTTCTTTGCTTGCTGAAAATCGGATGTATTGTTATTATTCATACAGCCACGTGTTAAATATACATCACCCAATAATGCTTGTGCGGCGCCTTTGCTTGCCTTGTAGTAGGCACCGCTTCCCCACTGTGAACGAGTGGGCAGATTAGCTATGCAATATTCCAAGTCTTGGATAATATAGTCATAAGTCTCATCAGCGGTTTTACGAGGAATTTCAAGCCCATCCAATCCGGAAGTATATGATTCTGGAATAGCCAATCCACCATAAATACGTAACATAGTGAACATGGTGTAAGCACGTATAAAACGTACTTGTGCATAAATTTGTGCCCGTGTTTGTTCTGCCATATCGATTCCTTCACCACGTCCCAGTATTACATTGGCACGATTGATCACATCATAACCACTATCCCAAATTTGGAAATTATAAGTGGTTGACTGGTTTACATTTTGCCATGCATTCAAAGCTTTTGAATTTTGTTTGGTATGTCCCGGAGAGTAATGCTCAGTCATAATTTCTAATTGGTATATTAAAGCCCAATTGGATGCAAATGAGCGGAAACCGGCATAAACACCGGTCAATGCAGTATTCAGTTGTTCTTCTGTTTTGTAATAACTTCCTGGGTCAATGAATGTATAAGGAGTCTCGGTTAAATCTGTACATCCTGCAAACATAGAAACAAAAATAGCCAGTACTGTTGTTTTTATACTTTGGCATCTTATTTTGGATGCATCTATATGGAAAAATAATGATCTCATATAATTGTTAATTTAATGATTACTTAAAATTTAGCATTTACTCCAATGGTTATGGTCTTGATCCAAGGATTACTTGTATCACCATTCTCAGGATTATACCCTCTATGGTTGGCAAAAGTGATAAAGTTCTGTAAGTTCACGAAAGCGCTGATTCCCTTTATTCCTTTAATACCTTTGATTGGATTATTTCCAAAATCATAAGAAAGAGCGATACTTTTGATAATAAAATAATTCCATCCACTATTGCTTCTGTCTGATAAGTATAGGTTAGAGGCTCCCGCTCTAGGGAATGTACCGTTAGGATTAGATGGACTCCACATACGTTCATAGGCGTATTTTGATGGTAGGCAGCAACGATTATCTGTTTGGTTTTCACCTACCAATAGATAATTAAAACTATCTCCATATCCATGAATTCCGATCTTCATATCTGAGTTTGAAGCACCAACTGCGGCAAAATCGTGCGCTCCTTGCCCTAAAATATCTAAATGAAATTTTTTATATTCAAGGTTTAGAGCCACCCCATAAAAGAAGTTGGGTTCTGTTTCACCAATATTGATTTGGTCTTTAGCGGTTATTGCTTTATCATCATCAATATCGGCATACATTTCATCTCCTAGTTGGGCAGTCGGAACAATCTTTTGATAAGCTGCTAATTGCTCTTCTGTCTTAATAATTCCTTCTGATTTTAATCCATAAATAGAAAGTAATGATTCACCGACTTTCAAATATTTACTTAGACCTAAACCAGACGTAACGGTTATTGACTCTACATCATTATACAGCTCTTTAATTTCATTTTTGTTCTTACTTATATTGACAGTTGCATCCAGTTTGAAATCTTTTGTTTCAACAATGCGCCCGGATAATGCTATTTCCACCCCTTTATTGCTGACAATACCAATATTGCTCAACATAGTGGAAAAGCCGGAAGTAGAAGGAATAGGTACATCATATAACAAATCTGAAGTACGGCGGGAATAATAATCGACATTCAGATGAATTCTATTCCATAATGACAAATCGAAACCTAGATCGAACTGTTTGGTGCGTTCCCATTTTAAATCTGGATTCCCTATTGTTTCATAAAATCCTTGCATGAGTGCGTCATTATAAATGTAATTTTTGGATTTTAATTGTGCCAATGATTTGTAATTACCTATTTCCTGATTACCTGTAATACCATAGCTTCCACGTAGCTTTAAATTAGTAATAACCTTGTTATTCGCCAAGAAAGTTTCTTCAGAAATGCGCCACCCTAAACCAACAGATGGGAAGAATCCCCATTTATTATTAGTTCCGAAACGTGAAGAACCGTCATAACGTGCTGTCGCTGTCATCAGGTAACGGTCTTTGTAAGCATAGGTAAAGCGTCCGGTAAATGAAATAAGGGTGTTACCATATTTTCCACTGGCGTAGCTCATAGTTTCGCGGTCGGCCAATCCCATATCCCATGCGCCTGTTTCATCATTTTGGAATCCTTTACCACTGATTGATAAGTTTTCATATACATAATCTTGCCATGAATAAACTCCTGTAGCTGAAAAACGATGTTCATCCCAGTTTTTTGTATAAGTAAGGATATTTTCCGTTATCCGGCTTAATTCTTTAATATATCCATTACCTCCATTGCCTGATCCCGTAGCCGTTGTCTGTTTGGATGAACCATAGTTGTAATTTCTTACATTGGCTATATCGATGCCGAAATTTGTTTTAAAAGTCAAGTCTTTGGTTATTTTAAGTTCTGCATATACATCTCCAAACAAACGACTGGTTGTCCTAGTGTTGGTGACTTCACCGTAATTGGCTATAGGATTCCATCTTGCGTCATCCGAGAAGAATCCGGCTATGGCTGGGTTATCTGCTGGTATTGCAAAACTTCCATCTTCATTTTTAACAGGCAACGTAGGCCATCCGCTTCTCCAAATGGAACTAAGACTACCAGCTGTATTCCCGATTCCAGCTTTGGCTTGTTCGGTATATGCATATTGCAGATGACTACCGATGGTTAAGAAACGATTGAATTTATGCTGTATGTTGCTACGGAATGTATATTTATCAAATTTGGCACTGGAAATCAATCCATTCTGTAAAAACATCCCTCCTGATACCATATATTGTGTATCTCCTGTTGTCCCATCAAAAGAGATGCTGTAATCTTGAACAGGAGCGCTATCCTTAATAATTTCATCCTGCCAATCCGTGTGGATATCAGGAGCGGGATTAGCTGCTGTATATACAGGTGTTCCTTTAGCATTAGTGTATGCAGTGTTTATAAAGTCTACAAACTGCTCGTGATTCATCGTTTCTATCAAACGCCCGGGCATTTGGAAACCGTAAGTGGCATTGAAGGATAAGTTTTTAGCGTTTTTAGCACCTGTCTTGGTAGTTATCATTACTACTCCGTTAGCTCCTCTGGAACCATAAATAGCAGTTGCGGATGCATCTTTAAGTACTTCAATAGAAGCGATATCGTTAGCGTTTACTTCGGATATGGAACCATTCATCAAAGGGAAACCATCTACTACGTAAAGAGGGTCATTTCCCGCACTAATAGAACCGGAACCACGGATACGCATGGTTGGTGACTCACCGGGAATATTATTAGTCATGACTGAAACACCTGGTGCCCGTCCTTGCAATGCTTGTAAAGGATTACCTGCAGTGACTGATTTGATATCATTTGTTTTTACTTGCATGACGGCTCCTGTCAAATCCGTTTTTTTCATCGTACCATAGCCTACTACCACCACTTCATCAAGAGTTTCTGTATCTTCTTTCAATATTATATTAAGTTCTTTATTTCCAGAAACTTTCACTTCTTGAGAAACATACCCGATATACGTAATCTGTAAAACGGCATTCTTCGGGGCATCCAACACAAACCGCCCATCTATATCTGTTATCGTACCTATTGACTGACCTTTCACCGTGACATTGGCACCGATTATCGGCTCGCCATTCGTATCTTTCACAATACCTGTCACCTTATTTGCCTGTTGGGCAACTTCCCCATCTTTCGCCTTGCTCATCAGCATGATATTCTTACCCTCCATGGCATAATAAATATCAGTACCTTCAAAAACCTTATTCAACACTTCGGCTACAGATTTATTTTGCGCATTCACCTTCACATTGCGCTTCAGATTCACCTCGTTTACATTATATACAAACAGATAATCTGTCTGTTTTTCTATTTCACTGATTACCTTGCCTGTTGACATGTTATCCGCCACAACAGTCACCTTCATTGTCTGAGAATAAGACTCAGTGGCAAAAGCTGTTCCGGCAAAGACAAACAGGGCTAAGAGTGTGTTTCTCATCATACGGAATAAATGTTTAATTTCTACAATAGATTCCTGATACAAAATATTTTTCATATATTTGCATTACTAATTTTAGGTTCAACTTAAGATTATTTGAGAAAAAAATTGTCAATACGTAATTGACGTTTCCATGGGATGGTGTTGCAGCACTATCCCATTTCCTTTTTAGACCATGTGTGTTATTTCATAGGCATATTCTCTTTTAAGGGTTAATTAATTGTTATCACATTCGTCTCATCATCCTTTGTATAAGTAAACTTATTATTGAGTCTCAAAACTTTCAGTACGTGTTCCACCCCATCTTTCGTGCGGAATTTACCTGTATAACGGTTCTTTAAAATCCGGGTATTATTTACCACAATATCCACCCCATAATACAGTTTCAGTTTCTCTATCATATCACGTACGGATATATCATTAAAACAAAGCAAGCCCTCACGCCACAAAAAATAATCGGGCTCCTTGATGCGTCCTTTTACCAGTCTGTTGCCTTTCAAGCTGGCCATCGTGTTCGGTTCCAGCCTCATTCCACTGTTATTCGAACCGGGCACTAAAATTTCGACAGCACCTTCCAACAAAGAAGTTTCCCATACGCTATCCGCTGCATAAGCCATTACATTGAACTCTGTACCCAGCACCTTCACATTACATTTGTTCGTCTCTACAATAAAAGGCTGTTCCACATTCTTTGTCACCGCAAAGTAACCCTCACCATCCAATTTCACATTTCGGATATCCCCTTTGAAACTTCCCGGGAAAGTCAAGGTACTGCGTGAGTTCAACCAGACTTTCGTACCATCCGCCAACATCAATTCCGCCCGTTGGCCCGCCGGCACATAAATGGACTGCCATGTTTTGTCTTCCGGTACCTGATGTTTTCCTGTCCAATAATGTGTACCCAACAAGACGATCGCCAATACCGCTGCTATCTTGGCAGCTTCCATACATATTCCGCGTAACGAGAAATGTTTCCTTTCCCGGCTATTCTCCTCCGCCACAGGTTCCGTACGCCACAATGCCATGTCATGCAACTTCCGTTGTGCCATATATTCACGCATATTCTCAGGATTTTCCTGTATCCATCCGGTCACACGCTGCTTTTCGACTTCAGTAGCATTTCCGGCTATATATTTTTGCAATAATTCAGGATTCATATTCTA
>OHBJ01002873.1_pt1 | contig 11481 bp, 7 predicted proteins | sample 1577241 | NCBI WGS metagenome assembly OHBJ01 (sample SAMEA3541594, study PRJEB24748) | human gut metagenome | biome: human gut; feature: human-associated habitat; material: faeces | place: China | collected 2012
GTGGTCAACTGACCCGAAGGGGACGTCCGCCGGAGGGAGTGCGGACAACGAAAAATCCGGGACGCCGCGGCGAAAACGCACGGCGGTCCCGGATTTTTTTCGTACCTTCGCCGGAAATCCATTTCTGCGACAATGAAGAACCGACTTCCCGACCTGAACGTCCCGGCCCGCGAACGCATCGGCTGGGTGGACCTCCTGCGCGTGATCGCCTGCTTCCTGGTGGTCTTCTCCCACAGCTGCGACGCCTTCGTCGCCGTGTTCGACAGCGACCGCGCCACCTTCCTGCAAGGAGCGTTGGCAGGCAGTTTCGTCCGGGCCTGCGTGCCGCTGTTCGTGATGATGTCGGGCGTGCTGCTGCTGCCCGTGCGGACCGGAACGGGGGCTTTCTACCGCAAGCGGATCGGCCGCGTCCTCCTGGCGCTGGTCTTCTGGTCGCTGACGCTGCCCGTGCTCTACTACCTGTATATGCGCTACGTCGGGACCTCCAGCCCGTCGATCGCCCCCGCGCTGTTCACCGGCGAAGCGACGCTGCACAAGATGTGGACCTTCGTCTTCAACTTCTGCTACGACACCACGCCGCTCTGGTATCTCTATATGCTGATAGGACTTTATCTGATCATGCCGCTGATCAGCCCGTGGCTCGAACGGGCCTCGCGGCGCGAGTTGCAGAGCGTCCTCGCGATCTGGGGCGTGACGCTGCTGCTGCCCTACGTGAAGATGCTGGCCCCGGCGCTCGGCTACATGGGCAATTACGGCAACACGGGGCTTTACGGCGTCTGCGACTGGAACGAGTTCGGCACGTTCCACTACGTCTCGGGATTCGCCGGTTACCTCGTGCTGGCCTTCTACCTCGTGAAATTCCCGCCCGCACTCCGCAAGACATGCCCGAAATTTATTAGTTGTACCTAACCGTCCTATCAATATTCGGTCTTGTCGGCGCTCTCCTCCCACATGCGGAACGCCTTGAGCGCCTCCATGCCCATCAGGCGCTGCATCGTCTTGTGGCGCTGTTCGGGCTTGAGCGGTATCTCCTGATAGATGAAGTCGTCGTCGAAGCCGATGGCGGCAGCATCCTTGCGGTCGTTGCCGTAGAAGATGCGGTTGAGATGCGCCCAATAGATGGCGCCCAGGCACATAGGGCACGGCTCGCAGGAGGTGTAGATGTCGCAGCCCGCGAGGTCGAACGTGCCTAAGCGGCGCGTAGCCTTGCGTATGCAGTTCACCTCGGCGTGCGCTGTAGGGTCGTTATCGATAGTAACGCTGTTAGAAGCCTCGGCGATGATTTCGTCGCCACGCACGATGACCGCTCCGAACGGTCCGCCGCCAGTGCGCACACTCTCCTCGGAGAGCTCGATGGCACGGCGCATAAATTCGTTTTTCTTGTCCATATCTTTAGCTTTTTCTTTAAGGTTATAGGGTAATGTGCTATTTATAGGGGGTGCACACGCCGCATGGATTGAAGCCGAACAAGTGGCGGTAGAGCGCGGCGGCTCCCATTTATGCAAATGTACGCATAATAAACGAATAACCGCAATTATTTCTTTTTTTATTGTTTGTCAATTCGAGATAATTCGCTAAATTTGCTTATGTCTAACCATATGCCAGATTATATGTTGGCATAACAACATAAGAAATGATGAGGACTCTACGATTCTTTATGTTGATGGCAGTCGTGATATGCTCACTTGCCGTCAACGCTCAAGACGCCATCGCCGATGACGCCAACCCAACCGCTACTTCGACGGTAACGGTGTTGGAAAATTATGGCACAGATGTTAAGTCAGAGAACTTCACTTTGCTGCAACACAACGACACACTTGTGTCGGACGCCGAATTGCTGAAAAGTATCGCTGAAGACACTTCCGCCAAGCGGTTGAAGAAGGCGAGAATATTTAAGTGGACAGCTTGGGTGGGTGGCAGCGTCTTCTTTTTAGCCAGCGTATGTTGCTTATGGGGAGCGGCATACGTTGAATATATTCAAGAAAACGGCCCCGGAGATAATCCATTTGCCATCGGATTAGCCGCCTCGTTCGGAGCAAGTGTGATATGGACCACGTCATTCCTTATAGCAGCCCATCATCAAAAGAAATTGGCGCTTTCTGCCAACGTCAGCATGCTCAATGATAATCTGGCAAACAGAAAAACATTGGGTGTAGGGCTGAGTTTCAAGTTCTGAATAACAAACGGGGCTTGCATGGCTCTGAGGAGCATACCTCCTATGATTGCAGATGCTGCAGTGGAAAATTATACAAAAAAACAAAAATAATCGGCGATTGTTCGTTTATACCATTGAAATTGACTAACTTTGCTCACATATTACAATTTTTTTGATGTAAATAAAGATTTAGATGAACGTAATTACAAAGACAGTATCATTGCCTGATGGCAGAACCATCAGCATTGAGACCGGGAAAGTGGCAAAGCAGACCGACGGAAGTGTTGTACTGCGTATGGGCAACACCGTACTTCTCGCCACTGTTTGTGCCGCAAAAGATGCAGTTCCCGGAACAGATTTCATGCCTTTGCAGGTAGACTACAAAGAGCAGTACTCAGCAGCAGGCCGTTTCCCTGGCGGCTTCACAAAGCGTGAAGGCAAGTCGGGCGACAACGAGATCCTCACATCGCGTCTCGTAGACCGTGTGCTCCGTCCGCTCTTCCCGTCTAACTACCACGCAGAGGTATATGTGCAGATTATGCTTCTCAGCGCCGACGGCGTTGACCAGCCTGATGCTCTCGCTGGATTTGCAGCTTCAGCCGCTATGGCTTGTTCAGATATACCTTTCGAGTGCCCGATTTCAGAAGTGCGTGTAGCACGCATCAACGGCGAGTACGTTATCAACCCGACCTTCGAGCAGATGAAGGATGCCGACATGGATATCATGGTAGGTGCTTCTGCAGAGAACATCATGATGGTAGAGGGCGAGATGAAGGAAGTTTCGGAGCAGGACATGATTGGCGCGTTGAAGGCTGCTATGGCTGCCATCAAGCCGATGTGCGAACTGCAGACAGAGCTCTCTAAGGAGCTTGGCACAGACGTTAAGCGCGAGTACTGCCATGAGGTGAACGACGAGGAACTCCGCGAGCAGCTCCGCAAGGAGACTTACGACAAGTGCTACGCTATCGCAGAGTCGGGCGACCACGACAAGAAGTCGCGCGAGGAGGCTTTCGACAAGATCCTCTCTGACTTCCAGGAGGCTTACGACGCAGCTCACACAGACCTCACCGCTGAGGAGCTCGACGAGAAGCACGCAGAGATGGTGCGCTACTACGCCGACGTGATGCGCGACTCTATGCGCCGCTGCATCCTCGACGAGGGCAAGCGTCTCGATGGTCGTAAGACTACAGACATCCGTCCTATCTGGTGCGAGGTTTCTCCGCTGCCGATGCCTCACGGAAGCTCTATCTTCACACGTGGCGAGACACAGTCGCTCTCTACATGTACACTCGGTACAAAGATGGACGAGAAGTTGGTTGACGACGTTCTTGAGCGTGGCTACCAGCGTTTCCTCCTCCACTATAACTTCCCGCCGTTCTGCACAGGCGAGGCTAAGGCTCAGCGCGGCGTAGGCCGTCGCGAGATTGGTCACGGCCACTTGGCATGGCGCGGTCTGAAGGGTCAGATTCCTGAGGACTTCCCTTACACAGTGCGCCTCGTGAGCCAGATTCTCGAGTCTAACGGTTCGTCTTCAATGGCTACAGTATGTGCCGGCACACTCGCCCTCATGGACGCAGGTGTTCCGATGAAGGCTCCGGTATCAGGCATCGCAATGGGTCTTATCAAGAATCCGGGCGAGGAGAAGTACGCTGTGCTTAGCGACATCCTCGGCGACGAGGACCACCTCGGCGATATGGACTTCAAGACAACCGGTACACCCAAAGGCTTGACAGCTACACAGATGGATATCAAGTGCGACGGTCTGAGCTTCGAGATTCTCGAGAAGGCTCTTATGCAGGCTAAGGAAGGCCGCGAGCACATCCTCAAATGCATGATGGAGACTATCTCTGAGCCGCGCAAGGAACTGAAGCCGCAGGTACCGCGCATCGTTCAGATCGAGATACCGAAGGAGTTCATCGGCGCTGTGATTGGCCCTGGTGGCAAGATCATCCAGCAGATGCAGGAGGATACCGGCGCTACTATCACTATCGACGAGGCTGACGGCGTAGGCAAGGTGCAGGTATCGGCTCCTAACAAGGACGCTATCGACGCTGCGCTTGGCAAGATCAAGGCTATCGTGGCTATCCCTGAGGTAGGCGAGGTATACGAGGGCACAGTTCGTTCAATCATGCCTTACGGCTGCTTCGTAGAGATCATGCCGGGTAAGGACGGATTGCTCCACATCTCTGAGATCGACTGGAAGCGTCTTGAGACAGTTGAAGACTTCCGTGCTGGTATAGACAGCTATCTCCGCCGTGCACACTGCCTCTGTCCGCAGGGTAAATGCCCTGGGTACCGTAAAATGGCGGTCAGTCAGGACCCGCCTTAAAAGGACGGCCTCATCCATTGGCGCCGCCTCGTCCTCCAGTGGAATCAGGGAGCGCAGGGCATCGCACAGGGCTGTCCTGTCCTGCTCCAGAAGCATTTCACAGATATCCTCAAAATACACGGACTTTACATTCAGGCGGCGGTTTCCGCTGCGCCATTTGCTGACCAGGCTGGCATCCACATGAAGCCTGCGCGCCAGGCCTGCCGTGGAAAGCCCCAGCCTGTCCATAAGATAGCCCAGGGTAGACAGTTTTTTCTCAGTCATGGTAATCTCCTCCTCATGATATTCCTGTTTTTACATGGCAGACAGCTGTCACGGTACACGGTCTGACAAAAGGCCTGAATCCCTTTCCAAATGAATCTGACATTGTTATACTATAGGCATGACAGCGATATGCACAAAAATATAATTATATTGCTGGTATAATTAGTTATTTTTACTTTTTGTGCACCTGGTCCGGAACAGGCTTCGCACCAGTCATAGTTTAAAGTCATAGGTTGAAAAATAAGTGTCAATAATATGCGTTCAAAAGGAAAGGAGTACATACTTCATGGCAGAAAACAAGGATTATAAGTTTGTGGACCATTATGAGTTTGATGAGGAACTTCTTAAAAAGGCATTTGCTGAGGCACGTAAAATCTATAAAGAGCGTGGTTTCATGCGCAAGATGGGTTTTGGAAAGGCTCCCGCCATCACCACCGTGGACATGGCAAGGGCATGGATGAGTGAAGGCCATCCATTTACCTGCGACCACTCCGAAGAGGTCTGTGCCAATGCCCTGAAGGTGCTGGAAGCCGGACGTAAGTCTGGTGTACCCATTTTCCATACAACCACGGGATATATCGCTTTCAGTGTTTCGCCTTTGGAGGAACTAGTCGTGGAAGCGTCGGAGAAACCGATCACACGGCCGCCCAACCGGTTCACCGCAGTTTCGAAACTCAGACGTGTGCGGGTGGAGGGTTCGAAGAACAAGGTCGCTGCAACTTTGCCTTCCAGCACCTTACGGTTCGGATTTGCTTCAAACTTCCTGGCGTTATCCAGAATACGAAGAATGTCCTCTTTGGAGCATTGATCGATAGAAACTAAACTTTTACTTTTCATTGTTGTGTATATTCTGTCTTATGCCCACAAAAGTATAAAAAAATGAATAGACAATGTCATGGCTCCGCTTATTTTTCATTTGATAAAAAAGGACCTGTTTCGTTGAAGTTTGGATACTTTTTCTGAAACAGGTCCTATGGAATAGGTAAAAGGTCCGGTTTAGAAGGTTTTTGGCTTTTATGGATAAAAAATGTTTTCTTATTCTCTACCGCCGCCTAAAGCTTGATAAAGGTTGATCACGCTTTGTATCTCGGTGAACCGGTTAGCTGTTTGTGACAGCTGTGCACTCAACAAGGACTGGCGGGCGGTCAGCACTTCCAGATAGGTCGTCGTACCATGTTCCATCAGCAACGAGGTGCTTTCCAATGCTTTTTCCAAGGATTGGATTTGCTTTTCGAACAAAAGGGTCTTGGCCTTGCTTGTCTGGCAGGCGACTAAAGCGTCGTTGACTTCGCTGCCGGCATTCAGCAAGGCTTGCTGGAAAGACAGGCTTGCTTCTTCCTGCTGTGCTTTGGCGATGCGGTATTGGGCCATGATCTGTCCTTTATTGAACAACGGTTGTGTGAGTGAGCCGACTGCCGAAGCCAGGAATTTGCCTGGATTGACGATCATACTCCCTGCCGAGTTGGTCCATCCGGCACTTCCACTCAGTACGATGGAAGGATAGAAAGCGGCACGAGCCAGGTTGGTCGCGTAAAATGCTTGTTCCAGCGAACGTTCGGCAGCACGTACATCGGGACGGTTCGATAACATTTGCATCGGTACGCCGACTGCTACGTCTTCCGGGAGCCGCTGGTCGGCCAGCTTTCCACGTTCGTAGCGGCGCGGTGTCTCAGCGAGCAATAGGGCGAGACTATTTTCGACTTGGTTGATCTGCTCTTTCAAGTCAAGAATGGAAGTCTGTACGCTGTAGTAAGCCGCTTCCATTTGGGAAGTGGCCGCCTCGTTGGCTAATCCGGCATCCATCAATGCACGGGTAGAAGCCACCGTCTCTTTCCAGGCTTCTTCTGTCTGTTGCGAAATGGCTAACTGTTCATCTAACATCAACAATGTATAGTATACGTTGGCGATCCCGGCGATCAACTGGGTACGCACAGCCTGCTGGTAGTCCTTGCTTTGGGCATACAGTGCTTTGGCCTGTTGCTTGGCATTGCGCAGACGTCCGAAGATGTCCAGTTCCCAACTGGCTGTGACTGGCAGCGTGTATGTCTTTGTCGCTTTCCCACCGTCGAAACTGCTGATCGTTCCTTGCGGGGAAAGTGCGAACGAAGGAAGGAAAGCAAGTTTTGCCGACATTAACGCCGCTTCCGCTTCCTCGATCTGCAATTGGGCGGACCGGAGATCGGTGTTGTTTTGTAACCCTTGTTCGATAAGAGCCTGTAACTGCGGGTCCGTAAAAAGTTCCCGCCAGTTCACATTACCGAAGTTGGTCGTATCATCGACAGCCACCTCTTCTCCGTACAGGTTGTCCGGAGTCGTCTCGGCCGGTTGATATTTGGTGTATATGCCGCAACTGCTCAACAGGGCGGTTGCGGTTGTTAATACGATTATTTTCTTCATACCTTATTTATTTTCATTGTTTAAACCGTCACGTTCGGTTTGGCTCTTTTGCTTTTCCAACGCAACTTGCATATCGGTTTCAACTTCCATCGGCGGACGGATTTTTTCTTGCATGTATTCGAAAATGATGTAGAATACCGGCACGACGAACAGTAATGCCAATGTCCCGACTGCCATACCGCCGACAACACCTGTTCCTAATGAACTGTTACCGTTGGCTCCGGCTCCGGATGCGAACATAAGCGGAAGCATACCGAAGATCATCGTAAGTACGGTCATCAAAATCGGACGTAAACGGGCTTGTGCGGCCGAATAAGCCGATTCGACGATCCCCATCCCTTTACGACGGCGTTCGATGGCGAACTCAGTAATCAAAATCGCCGTCTTGGCCAAAAGTCCGATCAACATGATTACACCGGTCTGCAAGTAGATGTTATTTTCCAATCCAAACAGTTTGGCAAACAGGAATGAACCCATCAAACCGAACGGAACAGACAGGATAACGGCCCAGGGCACAAGAAAACTTTCGTACAGACAAGCCAGAATCAAGTAGATAAGCAAGATACAGACCGCATAGATAAAGAGTGTCTGCGAGCCTCCCGTATTGGCCTCTTCACGTGCCATACCGCCATACTCGTACCCGTATCCTGTCGGCAGCATTTGGGCAGCCACTTCCTCGATGGCCTGTTGTACTTCACCCGTGGAATATCCCGGTGCCGGGTTCACATTGACCGTGATACAGCTAAAGAGGTTGAAACGATTGGATACTTCAGGTCCGAGTACCCGTTTCAGGGTTACGAACTGGCTGAGCGGAGCCATTTCCGTCCCGTTGCGGACGAACATGTTGTTCAGGGCTTGTTCGTCAAGACGATATTCAGGTGAGGCTTGTGACATCACACGGTATACTTTCCCGAATTGGTTGTAGTTGGAAACGTATGCACCACCACAATAGCTACCCAATACGTCGAGAACCGTCGAAGGTGAAATGCCTGCTCGTTTACATTTGGCTGCATCCACATCGACCGATATCTGCGGGAAGTTCATTGCATAAGAAGTATAAGCCATTGCAACTTCTGGGCGCTGGTTTAAAGCTCCGATATACTGCATGGCGTTGCCGTAGAAAGTGCTCATATCTCCACCTGTACGGTCCTGCAAGTTCAACTCGATAGAGTTACCCAGACCGTAGCCCGGAATCATACCCGGCTGGAAGCAGAATATCTGCGCTTCTTTGATTTGGGCGAATTGTGCGTTTAGGCGGGCTACTACTGCGTCAGAAACATGTTCGGCCCCTTTTCTTTCATCCCAGTTTTTCAAACGGATGATTGCCATACCGTAGGAAGTACCTTGACCAGCCAGGAAGCCGTAGCCAGCTACGCGGGCGTAGTGTTCTACTTCGGGCGTGTTCTTCAGGATATTCTCTACTTTGTCCAGCACCTTGCCCGTTTCTTCCAATGTGCTACCCGGAGCAATGGCCACGTTTGCCATGATGGTCCCTTGGTCTTCTTGCGGGACAAGACCTGTTTTGGTATTGCTGATAAGCCATCCCAGCAGAATAATGGATGCGATCGTTCCGGCCCATACCATCCAGCGGTGGTGAATAAAGAACATGACGCCTTTTTTGTATTTGCCCAACACGGCATTGAAAGAGGCATTGTAGGCTGCACGTACACGTCCGTTGAAACTTTTGGCACTCTTGTTTCCATCGCTCGGGCGCATCATCATAGCACACAAGGCGGGGCAGAGCGTCAATGCACAGATCATGGAAAGACCTACGGAGGTTGCCATCGTCACACCGAATTGTGTGTAGAAAATACCAGAAGTACCGCCCATGAAAGTTACCGGTATGAACACGGCCATGAACACACAGGTACAAGAGATAACGGCCATCGTCACGTCACCCATCGCATCTTTCGTTGCTTGATAGGACGAGGTGTAACCCGCATCGAATTTCGCCTGTACGGCTTCTACCACTACGATCGCGTCATCCACTACCGTACCGATGGCAAGCACCAGGGCAAACAGGGTCAGAATGTTGATCGTGAATCCGGCTGCGGTCAGACAGGCGAATGTACCGATCAACGAAACGATGATTGAAATAGACGGGATCAAGGTACTCTTGAAGTCTTGCAGGAAGAAATACACCACGAGGATTACGAGGATGATCGCCACGATCAGTGTTTCGACTACATTATAAATAGAAGCAAATAAGAAGTCGTTGGAGCTCATCATCGTGATGAATTCCATACCTGTAGGCAATTCTTCTTTCATCTTTTCCAATTCGGCGGCAATACGTTCGTTGACTTCCGTAGCATTGGAACCGGCTACCTGGTAAATCATGAATGTCACGGCTGGTTTGCCGTCCATTTGGCTGTCGAAACCGTAACTCAATGTTCCCAACTCAACCTTAGCGACATCTTTCAGGCGTAAGACAGAACCGTCTTCCTGAGCACGGACGACGATATTCTGGAATTCTTCTACGCTCTTCAAGCGTCCACGATATTTCATCGTATATTGGAAAACGTTTTTCGAGTTTTCACCCAGCGAACCGGTCGGAGCCTCGATATTCTGTTCTCCTAATACAGCAGTCACATCCGATGGAACCAAGCCGTATTGGGCCATTCGTTCGGGGTTCAGCCAGATACGCATACTATAGGTATCACCCAACTCCATTACGTCACCTACGCCTTCGATACGTTTGATACGTGGGATGACGTTGATGTCGAGGTAGTTTCCGAGAAAGGTCTTGTCAAATCGTCCGTCAGTGCTGACAAGTGCGTCGATCTGCAGGAAGCTGGTCTGTCGTTTTTGAGTGCTGACACCGATACGGGTTACTTCAGCAGGCAATAAACCCTGTGCCTTCGTTACACGATTCTGTACGTTGACGGCTGCCATATCGGGGTTTGTCCCTTGTTTGAAATATACCTCGATCGTTGCCGAACCGGCATTGGTTGCTGTTGAAGTCATGTACATCATGTTTTCCACACCATTGATGCTTTCTTCCAGTGGCATGATAACACTGTTCATCACCGCATTGGCATCCGCTCCGGTATAGGTTGCCGATACGTGGACCGTAGGCGGCGCAATGTCAGGATATTGCTCGACCGGCAAGGTAAAGAGCGAAATTAGTCCGATCGCCAAAATAAGAATGGAGATGGAGATGGCCATAACAGGCCGTTTGATAAATATATTTCCTTTCATACTTCGATCCTTTATTTAACTTGCGTTCCTTCGCGTACTAACCCGGCTCCTTCGGATACGATTTCTTCGCCAACCTTCAATCCGTCAAGTACGATATATTCGCGACCGTCGTTGATTTCAGCTACAGTAATCAATGTGGAAACAGCTTTCCCATCCACCACTTTATAGACAAGCGTCTTGTCCTGCAAACGGACTGTTGCACCTTGAGGAATTACGATACAGTCTTTATAAGTTTGCGGTATGAGCACATTGCCGGAGGCTCCGCTATGAAGCAGGCGGGATTCGTTAGGGAATACGGCACGTACGCCGACTGTCCCGGTCTTCCGATCGATCACTCCGCTGATCGATTCGATCTTTCCTTTTTGTTCGTAAATGGACTGGTCATTCAGTTTCAACGACACTTCCGGCATGTTTTTCAACGCTTCGTCCATGCTTTTGTACTGGCGGCTCATAGCCAGTAATTGATTTTCGGTCATGGAGAAGTAAACATACATGTTCGAATTGTCGGAAACAGTTGTCAACGGTTGGGGAATACTGGCGCTGACCAATGCTCCGGCGCGGTAAGGCAACATACCGACAACTCCGTCGGACGGACTTTTGACTTCCGTATAAGACAGGTTGTTGCGGGCGTTCACTTCTTGTGCTTCCGCCTGCGCCAGTTGTGCTTTGGCCGTCAGATAGCTGTTTTCGCTTGTTTTCAGGTTGAAAGCGGAAACGACTTTTTTCGCAAATAATTCTTTAGTACTGTTGTAGTTCAGTTCGGCTGTAGCTAAAGCTGCTTTTGCCACTTCCACATTTGCCTGGGCTGTCTTTAAAGCAGCTTTGTAAGGAACTTGGTCTATAACAAAAAGTAATTGTCCTTTCCGTACGACCTCTCCTTCGGTTACACAAAGCCTTTCGATCGTTCCCGATACTTGCGGATAAATGTCTATATCCTGGCGACCGCGGATCGTGGCCGAATAAGGGGTTGTCAGCTCTTTGTTTGCCGTAGAAACTTTCATCGTCGCGTAAGATGCTTTCATCTGTGCATCCGGTGCATGTTTGCAGGATGCCATCCACATAGTCGTACAGCCGATAACTGCCCGACGACGCAAGGCGTCTTGTCGAGGTTGAACTGGGCTTTATCTTCTTTCGAGAA
>OHBJ01002877.1_pt1 | contig 11471 bp, 7 predicted proteins | sample 1577241 | NCBI WGS metagenome assembly OHBJ01 (sample SAMEA3541594, study PRJEB24748) | human gut metagenome | biome: human gut; feature: human-associated habitat; material: faeces | place: China | collected 2012
TCTCAGACATATTTTGAATTATCTCCCTTGTATTTTCAATTATCTGCGGGAGGTTTTCTATCGTATAATTTTTTTTTTTGAAAGTAGGCTACGGAATAAATTTACCATGCTTGCATAGGCTTGTGGCGGCCGGCAGTATTTTTCCTCTTCCGCATGGCTTTGCGTAGGTGGCAGGCAAGACAAGGCGCTACAGCCGGAAAATGCGGCATACGGCGCTGCAGGAATCCCAAAAGCGCAGGGATGAAAGACTAAGTCCCGCTTCCTGCACCGCAAAATCGGCAATAAAAAACGAAACTCCCCGCAGCGTCTGCGCGCTGCGGGGAGTCACTATTGTTCAGTTGGCTGTGAAACCTGTTATTTCACAAGCACCTTGTCTTTTCCTACGATGTAGATACCCTTAGCCAGACCGTTGGTAGCCGTTCCACGGGCAACATTCCTCTTGACAAGAACGCCGTCGATCGTGTAAACGTTTACTTTCTCACGGTTGTCGCGTATAACTACATTGCTGATGTTATTGATTATGCCTGCGCCCTTGACGTAAACGGTAAGTTCGTTGGCTGCGCCTTCAACCTCGGTGATAGCCGACGGATTGATGAAGCCGCGCTGTACTGCGAACGTAGTGCTGCTGCTTACGGGAGCGATAGAGTCGCCGTTGAACGTTGCGAGTGCGGAATTTGCAAACGTGCGTGCGGTAGCAAGGCCTACAAGACCGTTTATAGAATCGTCGGCCATTTGAGCAACGTCGCCGTTAACATCGAACGTAAGGTCGAAAGCTGTTGTCGACTCGCCTTCCGCATAATTTCCGGGAGCATAGAGAATGTAAGGTTTGCCGCCCTCCATTACAGGATTGCTGTCGGTTACCTGCGAAAGCTTGATTGCCGTTACAGCGCCCGATTCATTGACTGTCTTGCCTGTAATCTCATAAACCTCGAGGGCATTACCGTTTTCATCCATAGGAGCCTCTGCAAGAGCGGCAGGAGTCATCATTACGGTGAACGAGCCGAGGCGCATTGCACTCATCGGACGACGCATAGCGTCTGTAAAGGATTCAACTCCGGTCATCGAGAATGCGAATCTTGTATCGGTGAGGTCGGTAACAGAAGGTTTCTGCCATGTAATGTTTCCTCCGGCCGTAGTGTTGGAGTACAGATAGTGATTGCTGTTGTTCGACTTGAATGCGAACTGCTCGTTGCCGAGAGGAATAAGGCTGAACGATTCTCCTTCGGGAAGAGCACCCTGAGGAGCCGCGTTTACGATAGTTCCGCCTGCTTTGGAGTCGGAAGTCTTCTGATAGAGACCGCTGCCGACATTACGGATATAGAACTTGCCGTTTCCGTCGTTCTCGAACACCCATACGTTGTTGATATGCTCGATAGGATCATCTATCATGTTGTTGTACATGTTATTTGTTTCGGTGATACCGTACTGCATTACGAACCAGCCTGCCGTAGAGCCTTCCTCGGGAGCCTGTGCGCTCTCTATGAAGTACCATGTCTTGCTGTCGGGCATTACCATAGCGGCCTTAGCCTTTTCAAGAGCGGCGTCGAGCTTGGCAATGGCAGCCTTCATCTCTTCGTTGTTCAGTTTGTAAACAGGCGAAATGCTTGCGGGCTCCTCTATGGCAGTCTCGAATTCCTGGATAGCCTCGCCCGAAAGCTGGCCTATCTCTGTGCCTTCCAACAAGTTCTCCTTGAAGATATTCACCTCGGCAACCTTGTCAACATAAAGCGTAGTGTCTTTCCAGACAACGTTGAACGCATCGATAGCAGCCTGGAGATCGTCGATATCCTGCTGGGTAATGTTGCCGCTTTCCTTCACAGCCTTAGCTTTGGCTATTGCCGTGTTGAGCACGTCGGCCTGGGCTTTCACTGCAGGGTCGTTAACCTGTGCCGCAGGGCTGAGACCGAGCGACGGATATACATTGAACTCGGTAAGAGCGAACCAGGGGTGTCCATAATTATCGACTTCGGCGCCCGTCATATCCTCGTCGGGATTGTAACCGGTGGTTTCGAGAACCGTCATCTTAAGATATTTGTAAGAAGCGCCTGCGTTGATCTCGGGCGAGATGTAAGAATTGTTCGGTTCGCGAACGTCTACATTGTGCGAGATAGTCGTGAGGTCGGTCCATTCGCCTTCGGGATCGTTTGCAACAGAGATGTTGATTACGCGCGGGCGGATACGGTTGCCGGTACCGGTGCGGTGATTCAGAGCCACCACGAATTTCTCGGGCAGACCGCTTTCTTTGTAAATGCGGAGGTAGTGATACTCGTCAACTAAGTCGGTGCCGCTCCATGTAGAGTGGAAGATAGGCAGGTTGCCGCTTGCGTCGCGAAGATCATCGGTATCGCCGTCGATAAGAGCGTCGTAAGTTCCTTCGTAAGTCTCCTTGTTGTTGCTGTAAAGCTGGTCTACGTTCGTAGCTGCCGGCTGTGTGCGGTCGGGCTCGTAAGCATAGATTGCCTCGCTCTTGGCTTCGGCTTCGTTAAGAACCTTTTCGAGATTGATAGACATTACAACGCTCGGATCAACCTTGCGTACATACCATGCGGAGCCGGAAGTAATTCCGTCGTCCCAGTTAACGACTGTTCCCTTAACGCCTGCACCGGCGCCGTGTCCTGCAGTATGATACATGCGATTGGTTTCGGTAGGAATAATCTTGACAACATTCGACTCGTCGCTAAATGCCTCTACTTTTATAGCCACAGGAGTTGTGGAAGAGCTAACGGTTGATGAATTGTTAGCATCACCAGCCTTGCCGGCATAGCGTCCGGAAGAAATGTTCCTGAAGTAAACCGTTCCGTCTTCGTTGGCCGTTCCCTCGAATATGAACGAAGGCTTTGTAAGGTCGAGATTGTACCAGCGGAATCTGTCGGCAGCCGAATAGATTGCCTTTTCAACGCCCTGCTGCTCCATATATCCGGGCAGTGCGCTCACGAGAGCGTAATAAGAGCCGGTTTCAACGGCTACGCGGCTTGCGCGTGCGCTTTCAATCGCTGCAACGAGTTTTTCTGCAGCCTCAATCTTTTCTGCATTCGAGCCGGAAGCGAGAGCCGAATTTCCTTCTTCGATTGCCTTGCTGAGTTCGTCAGCCACTTCAGCGGGCCATTCTCCCACCGACGTATTACCTATGTTCTTGAGCACGGCGGAATGAAGTGTTCCTGCCGACTCGAGAGCGCTGCTCAGGCGTGTATTGCCTTCGCTTGCCTCGATTTGTGCCACGATTTCTTCGGGAACAGCTTTCACGTACCACGAAGAGGGATCGCCGGCATTTCCTCTATAAAGAATTACGTTGCCGCTTACACCCGAACCGCCGCCGTGGTTTTGCTGGTGGTAAGGATAGCCGGACTTATCGGCATGATAGTCGGCAGTATCGGAAATGAAGAATATACCTGCGCAGTTTGCAAGGTCGAACACGGTAGGAGTAGAGAACGTAGAAGAAACTTTAACCGCCTGAGCTGAGGCTACAGAAGCAGCCTTGTCGATATAGAGACCGGTAGCTACATTCTGTGCCGACCAGCCGCCGTCGACTTTCTTGACTCTCCATATGTATGCCATATTGTCTTCTGCGAGGGTATTCCACTGCAGAACGTCATTGCCGAGAATTGCGGTAAACGCCTTGTCCTGCGAAAAGTTTGTGTTTGCCGTTACGAAATAGTAATACCCTTCTTTCATGGGATTCACTATTTCGGGATCGTCGATAGCGGCTTTCGCAGCACGCAGTCTCGTCATTATGTCATTGCATTCCTCATCGGTTGCAACGCCGCCTTCGATAGCATCCAAAGCCTCTTGATATACCAAATAGAAGTCGTCGTATGCTTTCTGGCTGTTGATATAACCGGGATCGGTGCCCACCATGTAATAGGAGTCTATATTATCACCGTAAGTGCCTATAAGCTGGCTGAGCAACGACAGACCGTCGGTCTTTTCAACGGCCTCGTAGAAGTTCCATGCGTTGGTGTCGGTGTACGGCCATATATAATAATCCTTGCCCCAATAACTGCAAAGACTATAGTTAGTATATACCGTTCCGTTGTATAAGAACGGAACTTTTATCACAATCGAAGACTCGTCAAAAGCACCGTCCTGATAAGTGGTGTTCTCGCTCACTCCCCAATCGGGATCGGTTGTCTCGAAGAAACAGAATTTCGTTGAGTTATCCTCACTTTGGGTCATGTCCCAGAAAGAATTGCCGGCTTCTTGGCCATTTTCCCAATAAGTATCCCAATAGGCCTGCAGATACCCGCCGGTTTCTTCGTTTCTGAGCGTCCATTGCTTCGCTCCTTCTATCATAGTGCTTTCTCCCGCATCTTCCACCGTCCATACGGTAGCAGCCGAAGGGGTATTGACACCCGAAATGCTGTTAGCCTTACTCGCGGGGTAAGCAAGATAATAACCGAGTGCATTGGAATTCGAAGCACTCTCGATAATAACCTTTTGGCCGGAAGTCAGACCGGAAAGAGGAATCTTTCCTCCCCGCTCCCAAGCCGATGTCTGTGCGGCGGCCGATGTGCACAAAAGCAAAAATGCCGCCAGCATTGTCATTAACGTGGCTAATTTCTTCATAAATAATTAAGTTTTAATTAGGTTAGGTTGTTTTTAATGATATTGTTAAGGAATCTATCTGTCAACACTTCATTGCGCAAACAGAACCGTTTTTCATGTGGCAAATATAATAATAAAACAAATTTTACACAAAAACGACACACAAAATTCACACAAATTTGAAAAAAATCAACTCCGGAAATTAAAAAAATTAGGGAAAGAGATTTTCTTCCCGCTTGTAGAAAAAATTATCTCAGAGATAATTTAAAATATGTCTGAGATATTTTGAAATATCTCAGACATGTGAAAATATACATACGGAAAAAGAAACGTCTTTAAAATAATCCATAACCTTAAAGACGTCAAAACCTCTTTACCACCCTAAAACATCGTCCGCCTCAACCGGAAACGGAATCGCCGGCAGGCGCGGAATCATCCTTAACGCAAAGCGACAGCAGTTTCCACAGCTTGTCTTCCGGCAGCGGGGCGGTAACGTCGACAGGAACATGCGACACGGGGTGCTCGAACCTGACGCGCCTTGCCAGCAAACTGATGCTTCCGTCGGGATTGCTGCGTGGAGCGCCGTATTTAAGGTCGCCCTTTATTGGGCAGCCCATAGCCGCGAGCTGGCAGCGTATCTGATGATGACGCCCTGTGAGCAGGTCGATTTCCAGAAGGTTGTACCGGTCGGAACGGGCAATAAGACGATAGTCGAGCACGGCTCGTTTGGCGTCCTTCGCCCTCTCATGCGAAACATACGTCTTGTTGTTCTTGGGATTGCGCACGAGAAACTGTTCGAGCCTCCCCGCGTCGCACACAGGCCGTCCGGCGGTCACGGCCCAGTAGGTTTTCTGAATCATTCCGCCGCGGCGCAGCATTTCGTTGAGGCGCGAAAGGGCCTTGCTCGTGCGGGCGAAAATAACAAGTCCCTGCGCAGGGCGGTCAAGACGGTGCACCGTGCCGAGAAATACGGCCCCTGGTTTGGAGTAGCGCTCCTTGATGTACGCTTTCACGTCGTCGGCAAGCGTACGGTCGCCCGTGCTGTCGCCCTGCACAATCTCGCCGGCCTCTTTGCTGACTATTATTATATGGTTGTCTTCGTAGACTACTTGCATTTCGTAATGTGTTCGGATTTTCACAAAAACATAAGCCGCAAGGCCTGTAGCGCCTCGCGGCTTATGAATAAAACATTCGATTATTTCCCTGTTACGGCAAACGGAATCACATGTTCATGCCGCCGTCCACCTGTATTACCTGGCCGGAAACGTAGCTCGACATGTCGGAAGCGAGGAACACCGCAACATTCGCGATGTCATCGACCTTGCCGCCGCGACGGAGAGGTATTTTCGCAACCCATTCCTTGCGGATATCGTCGGGCAAAGCCGCAGTCATGGCCGTTTCGATGAATCCTGGGGCTATGGCGTTGGCGCGCACGCCGCGCGAACCCATTTCCTGGGCAACAGACTTGGCCAAAGCTATAAGTCCGGCTTTGGAAGCGGCATAGTTGCTCTGGCCGGCGTTGCCGTGAACGCCTACGACGCTTGCCATGTTGATAATGCTGCCGCCGCGCTGGCGCATCATTATGGGCGTGCAGGCGTGAATGAAGTTGAAAGCCGACTTGAGGTTAACGGCAATAACCGCGTCCCACTGCGCCTCGCTCATTCTCATCATCAAACCGTCTTTGGTTATTCCGGCGTTGTTCACAAGAATATCTATCGAGCCGAAATCGGCCTTTACTTTCTCAACCACCTCGGCCGTCTGCGCAAAATCGGCCGCATTCGAGGCGTAGCCTATACATTTCACGCCCTTCGAGGCTATTTCCTGCTCGGTAGCCTTGCCGTTCTCATCGATAACAAGGTCGGTAAAAGCTATGTTGGCGCCTTCTTCGGCAAAACGCACTGCTATGGCCTTGCCTATGCCGCGCGCCGCTCCGGTAACCAGAGCTGTTTTTCCTGTTAATAATCCCATTTCAGTAAATAATTATTGTGTGTTTATTTCTTATGCCGTTATTCAAAATATTGCGCACAAAGTTAAGCATTTAGCGCCTAACCGGCGAACAAACCCTCATGCAAAATGAAATTGCCCGCCTCTGACAGTGACTTTAACGACCTTAATGGCCTTAAAGTCGTTAAGGTCATTAAGGTCGTTAATGCCGCTTTATTTCTCTGAACGTCTCTGCGAGCGCAAGCGGTACATCCGCTCGGTGAAACCGCCGTTCTGCAAAAAATCCTTACTCAGGCGTTCAAGCTGTCTGAAGAGCAGATAGTCGGTCTGATTCAGAAGAATTATCGCCATATTGGCAATAGTTTCGGGAGGACGCGTGCAAACTATGTTCATGAAGAAATCGGCATCGTTATGTGCCCTTCCCAGACGCCGCATTGCCTCGTATTCGACAGAGCCTTCGGCCCAACGGTGCAGATTACGGGTTTTAAGGAAATCTTCGTAGTCTTCGCACAACTCGCGCAGACTTGCCTTTGCCACGTTAACGAGCTTTATCTCCGTCTTGGCCGACGTGGCCGAAGCCGCACAGCCTTCAACGATATTCTGCTTGCCAGAGCGCGCCGCCTGAATCATCTGATCGACGGTGCGGTCTCCTTTCTGCAGAAACCGTTCGCAGAAATAACACGTTATCCGGTAAACCGTATCGGCTTTCCGGTAACTCACAAGCCTTTTGTAGCTTCCGCGACGCAGTATAAGCGGTTCTTCCATGTATCTGTAGAGACATAATGTCAGTACATAGGGCTCATGCCGAGCACGCGGCGCACCAGACCGGCTACGATAGGACGGCTTCGGTCGAGCTTCATGCCTTTTCCCAAGCGGCCGTAAATGTAGGGCACCTCCAGCCCCTTGAGCGTGTAATGCATAATATCGCTCATCAGCAGAAGGTCGTCTATGCGGAATTTACCTTTGTCGCATCCCTCTTTCAACACTTTGTAGAACAGTTCCTGCTCATCTCTGTCGAACCGTTTTCTCACCTTTTCCACAAGCCAGATGTTACGGAAAAATTCGGCGCGGAGATTGCCGTTGCGCATAACGACTTCCTTAATCATATTAAGGTGAGAATATATGAGCAGCACCACTTTCTGCTCGGGGTCGATGTCCATCGACGCGATTTCTTCAAGTTTGTCGCTCAAGAGTTCGAGTTCCGACTCGATAACAGCGTCGTATATCTCCTCTTTGTTACGGAAATACGTATATAACGTGCGGCGGCCTTTTTGGGAAGCCACAGCTATCATGTTCATTGTGGTTGCCTCAAGCCCGTTTTTGGCAAAAAGGAGGCGGGCCACGTCTACCAACTTCTGGCGGGTTTTAGTAACTGACATTTCTTTTCTTTCTATATGAGCGGAAAAGCCGCAATGTTTGCACACAGCAGTGCATACGTGCAAATATAGAAGATTTTTGTTGAATACAGCGAATAAAATTGTCAAAAAAGCCACATTCACATTACTGTTGTCGCCAACGGGGAACGTCGCAAGGCTTTGCGCGAAAAAGCGGCCCATCTTGTGCCACGCATGTACGGTATTCGTAAAAAGCTCCCGCTTGTAAAAAAAATTATCTCTGAGATATTTTAAAATATGTCTGAGATAATTCAAAATATCTCAGACATATTTTTCCGGCCCTTCGCGGAAGTGAATTTTAAATGTCCGCATTCCTCGCGCAGTCCCGTAAATAATATTATATTTGCGAATACACATTCTAAAGAAATCCGAAACCATGAAGACTTCAAAGCTGCAATGCACCGTCGTGGCAGCATTGTTTCTCGTAATAGCGACAATTAACGTACACGCGGAAGAAAACAAGGTAAAGAAAACGCCGTTCGTCATAAACAAGGGCGTTAACATAGCCCATTGGACCTCGCAGAGCGACGCTCGCGGCGAGGAGCGCGAAAAGTTCTTCGTAGAGCGCGAAGTGCAACAGCTTGCCCGCTGGGGATTCGACCACATAAGGCTGCCCGTGGGCGAAGAACAGATACTACGCCCCGACGGCACGCTCGACGACGAAACGATGACGCTGATAGAAAACGCCATAGGATGGTGCAAGAAGTACGGCATGCGTATAATATTCGACCTGCATAACGTGAGCTCGCACCATTTCAACGAGGAAAACAACACGCTGTGGACATCGGAAGAAGCGCAGCGGAAACTCTGCGACACATGGAGAATGATAGCCGACAGGCTCGACAAATATCCCGAAACACTGCTCGCGTTCGAACTGCTAAACGAACCCGTAGCCGACGACAACGCCGACTGGAACAAAGTGCTCGACAAACTGCTGCCCGCCGTGAGAGCGAAAAACAAGAAACGGGTGATACTCGTGGCCTCGAACAAATGGAACAGCATAGACAACATTCCCTACGTGCGCATTCCCGACAACGACCCGAACATAATGCTCACGTTCCACTTTTACGAACCTATGGTGCTCACACACTACCGCGCAAGCTGGTCGGCGCTGAAACACCTCGACCTCGAGCACGGAGTAAAATACCCCGGACAGCCAGTGCTGCCGCAAGACACACTGGCACTGAGCGAGCGCGGACGCGAAGTGGCGCGCTGGTGGGTGAGCCAGTACTACGACAAGGAATGGATGCGCAAACGCTGGAAAAAAGCCGTAGACTACGCACGCGAAAAGGGACTCAGACTGTATCTCGGCGAGTTCGGCTGCCTGCCCACTGTAGAGGAACAGCAGCGAATGGCATGGATAAACGATGTGATTTCGCTTTGCAACGAACTCGGCATACCGCGGGCACACTGGGAATACAAATCCGGATTCGGATTTGCCGATTGGAACACAGCAGAACTCAAGAACCCTGCACTGCTCGAAACCTTAGTGAAATGACACGGCCGGCCGCAAAACCATAATACGCAAGCGCAAAAAACAAAAACCATGAAAAAATACGCAAGCACCGGGCGCATCGAAATTCTCGGAACCGTATTCGATTCAGTGGACAACATAATAGCCCCACGCAAACAGCTGGAAACCGAAAGAAAAAGTCTACGCAGGCGAGGATTTGCAGAGAAACCTCTGCTTCGACAGCGAAGATTATATGTACGAAAACAGATACTATCATAATTTCGTATTCACAAAAAGCAAAGCCGAACTCGACACGAAACTGTCAAGGCTGAAAAGCATGAAACAAACCGGCTGCCGCTTCCGGACAGAGTATTAGGAATGCGTGTACGAACTGCAACAAGCCGGAAAACTATAAGCCATTTATCCGAAAAGCGGAAATAATACTCCTTTTTATTATATACACAACGGCGAATTATGAAACAGAACCATAAACGATTTCGGACAATTGGCATGATATTGTTGTGTGGCTGTACTATGTTCGGACAATCAGTAGAGCAACAAAAGGTTTTAGAATACGAACCGGACGGTTGCATATGGCATTTGGATATTGAACAGGTGAGCAAGAAAGAATTCACCAAAGCTTACAAAAACTGTTTGCCATACAATGGGCAGGTTCGTTCCATAACAGACGCGCAACTCAACAAAGAATTGGTGGAATGTGCGGCAAAGGCTTATAAGGCATATTTTACAGGAGTTGAAGACGATGATATTGAGGATATACATTCCTATTCGTTGAAGCAACCGAATGGCAACATACTTTATGCCGTACAGTTTACAGACCCTATAAGGTCTTTCTCTCCTCTTTCCGTTTTCCTTTATCATGGGGTCTGCGATTCGTTGTTTGCAGAGTACGAAAAGACAGCATTTTCGAACAATGGAATACTTGCCGGCGCGCCAGGCTTCGATTGCGACGCTTATGCTTTTATACATTTCTACAAAATGCTTGACACCCCCTCAGGAAAACGCATGCGCCAAATTGTGTCGTATTCTAATTTGGAATCAAAAAATGAAGATAATTTGGATGCGACATGGGTAATTGATACAGAAGAAAACGCCCCTATGTTCTGGGCCGAAACTCCCAATACACTCTATGTTCAAGGATATACAAGTATAATGTTAAGGCCTGTATTTTTCAGAATCACACTTTATAAGTCAAAACCGGATAATCTGGAAATCGAAGAGAATCCCTACCCATAAATATTACATATCCGAGACGAATTATCTGTGATAGCCAAAACAAGCCTTTACCACTTTAATTTATTCAATAAGATTATAAACCGCCCCCATTTTGCCTCTTTCAATCTTCCTGTCATATTTAATCTCAACCACACCGTCCACCTCTTTGAGCGTGTGACTATGTTTAATTTCGTCAAAAGGGAATTTCCCCATTGAAAATCCATTGAACTGCGATAGGCCCATTCTAAAAAAGGAAACATTCTTCATTATTTTTCTCACCTTGCCGTATTCCTGCCCGCCAATAAAAACCACACACGTCGCACTCCACCCTCCGCAGGCCATAAACTCAGAAACCGGCAGCGAATTTCTCAGAACCTGACATTTTTGTCTGATGCCCGAACCTACCGCTGAGACAAAGAAAAACACCTCCCGCTTGTGAAAAAAATTATGTCTGAGATATTTCAGATTATGTCAGACATATTTTAAAATATCTCAGACATAATTTCTCGAACGCTTTTGCATACACGAAAAAACATCCAATGAGCAGCCTATCTTCTAATCCGCCTGTCGTAACCGCAAATAAACCGCATTATTTCTCTACGACCGTTTCTTCGTACACCTGTCGTACACGGCCAAAGCCATGCGTTACCGCATGACCTTGTTCCTACCATGCGAAAAAGCCTCCCGCGGCGGGAGTGACATACACGAACACAAACAACAAAACAATGAACAACGGAAAATGAACGACAAGCAAACAGCAACAAAACAAATCAGCAACATGCTTTCTTTTCTGCCCGAAAAAAAAACGGCTTATTACAACATGCATACAACCACATAATACACGCATAATACACAAAAAAAAGTTCCGGCAGAAACTCTCGCTTCTGCCGGAAACCCCTCTA